>Ga0163151_10008985_pt1 | contig 11029 bp, 9 predicted proteins | sample OliLakLV19MP5IB2_FD_145596 | JGI IMG/M metagenome (GOLD analysis project Ga0163151, IMG submission 145596) | Freshwater microbial mat bacterial communities from Lake Vanda, McMurdo Dry Valleys, Antarctica - Oligotrophic Lake LV.19.MP5.IB-2 | ecosystem: Environmental > Aquatic > Freshwater > Lake...
TTTTTACAAACGACAACTACGTGAATTATTAACCAACTATGGTCCCGTGGATGAAATTTGGTTTGATGGAGCCCATGGTGAAGGACCTGAGAATAAAAAACAGGTTTATGACTGGCAAGGTTATTTTAACCTGGTTAGAGAACTCCAGCCTCAGGCCGTGATAGCCATTATGGGCCCGGATGTCCGATGGGTCGGAACGGAATCCGGTTTTGGACGGGAAAACGAATGGAGTGTGATGCCAATCCATGATTCAATCCCTATTGATGGAATTGACCTGAATGACAATACCGTAAGGCCCAAACTTTTTGAAACGGAGGAGGACCTCGGCTCCCTGGAACATTTAGGTGTAGCCCAGGCTATGAAATGGTACCCTTCTGAAGTCGATGTTTCGATCAGGCCCGGATGGTTTTATCATCCCGAGGAAGACAGGAATGTAAAATCACCGGAAAAATTGTTGGATATCTATTTTAATTCCGTGGGAAAAAACAGTGTATTATTGATGAATGTACCACCCGACCGGGAAGGGCTCATCAATGAAAAAGATGCAACCATTCTAAAGGTTTTCGGCAATAGCCTCCGTCAAATATTTTCAAACAATTTAGCACGCGCCGCTAAAGCGTCTGACAATGATTTTACCTTAAGCCATTCACCTAAAACGGTCAATGACGGGAATTTAAAAACTTACTGGAGCCCCGATCAAAACAACGCCGTGCCATCCCTGCATTTTGAATGGTCCAAACCGGTTTGGTTCAATATCCTGAAGATTAATGAAAAAATTGAATTCGGTCAACGGGTAGCTCAGTTCCAGTTGGAAATATTCGAACATGGTATCTGGGTAAAAAAAGCATCCGGTACGACCATAGGTTATTGTCGAATCCTAAAGTTTCCATGGATCCGTTGTCAGAAAGCTCGAATTATTTTTTCTGAATTCCGGCATTCACCCCATATTTCAGAAATAGGGTTTTATCAAAATCTCCCGGAAGTCACCTTACATCCCTCCAGTCGGGCATTTAACGATAGCCTGATGGTAACCATGTCGACCAACAACCCCGGTGCCAATATTTACTATTCTCAAAATTATTCCCTTCCTTCAACAGGTTCCAATTTGTACAGTGGTCCTATCCGTCTTGCCCATAGTTCTCCAATATTGGCAATAGCCGTGGATCAGAATGGTTTGTCTGGCTTTATTAAAGATGAGATCTATTCAAAAGCTAAATACAAAGTTGAACTATTGACAACTCCTTCACCGGAATACCTCAATGAAGGAGCGATTTTATTGTGTGATGGTTTAAAAGGGGATCTGGATTTCCGGTCTAAACGCTGGCTTGGATACGAAAATCAAGACCTGGAGACATCCATTGATTTAGGGGTATCCAAGTCAATCGGTTCTATTAATATTCATAGCCTGACCTTTACCAATGAAGGTATTTTTGCTCCCGCTCAGGTTATTATTAATGGTTCGGCGGATGGCCATAATATACAATGGACCCGAATTTTTAACGCCGAGGTTGAAGAATCCAGGGGAGGTAGCCTGATCAGTCTGCCCATTAAAAAAATTGATCAAAATGCCAGGCACTTGAAGATTGCGGTGAAAGGGAAAAACACCAGCGATTACGACAGAAAGGACACCCCAACCTGGCTGTTTGTCAGCGAAATAGAGATTTTTTAAATCCATTAAATGTATAGATTCTTTTTTTACTGCTATAAATCAGCAGTAAACCGCCAAGGATCAATAGTAAAGCCAGGTATTCCAGGGTGTCTATTTTTTCTCCGGCAATCAGGCTACCCAATAATACAGCTACGACAGGATTGACGTAAGCATAAGTGCCCAATGCATTAGAGGAAACCCTCGTTAATAGCCACATGTAACAAAAATAACCTATCAGAGAACCAAACAGAATTAAATACCAGATGGCAATCCAGGAAGAAGTATCAATTTGACGAAAAGAAAATGTATAGAATTCCCCCTTAACCGCAGCAACCAGGATAAATACCAATCCGGCGGTTGTCATTTGAACACATACCTTGGCCAGTGTTGATCCGGGTACCGGGTGATATTTAGAATACAAGGTGCCTAAGGTCCAGCAGACCGTACCAAATCCTAACAGGATATAACTCCAAATCACCCTGGGGTCCATGCCGGTTACTTTGGTCCTCCCGGCAAACAACAAGATCACCCCAAAAAATCCAAGTCCTAGACCAACCCAGGTTAGAATATTGTTGAACCGGTTTTTGCCGGCACGGTGGTCAAGTACCAGAATCCAAAACGGCACTGTGCTGGCTATGATGGAAACTAGCCCGGAAGGGACGTATTTCTCCGCCAGGATAACCGCCCCGTTTCCAATAAAAAATAATAAGAATCCTGAGATCAGCCCAAATCTCCAAAGATCCTTTTCGAATCTTTCCTTTTTAATAATATGGGTATAGATATATATAGTTATACCAACTACCAGAAACCGGGTACCTCCTAAAATAAAAGGTGGCCAGGTCTGTATAGCATAATAAATACCCAGGTAAGTGGAGCCCCAAAGGATATAGACCGCTGCAAATGCCCAGATAAGCTTCCAATCCAACGCTACCTTTTCGGTGTTCATTTATATTAAAATAGGGCGAAATTTATTACAATTCACTCAAATATTGACAGGAACAGGGGTAAATCGACAAAACATAACGGTATTATGTGCTTATTTTTGCGGCCGTATTTTTATGTACTTACTGGGAATTGATTTAGGTAGTTCATTTATTAAGGTGGCGGTCATGGATGCCCAGTCACAAATGCCATTGATTACGGTATCTGTTCCGGAGCAGGAAATGAATATGGATGCCCATGAGGTTGGTTGGGCCGAACAAGATCCTGAGCTGTGGTGGGACTATGTCAAACGAGCTATTCAACAAGCTATTCAGAAGTCTGAGATCGATTCCCGGAATATTGTAGCGATTGGCATTAGTTATCAAATGCATGGATTGATTTTGACCGACCGGGAAGGAAAGACGCTCAGACCTGCTATCATCTGGTGCGACAGCAGGGCAGTTGGAATCGGCGATAAGGCATTCCGTCAACTGGGAGAAGATTATTGTCTCCGGCACCTTCTCAATTCCCCGGGTAATTTTACAGCTTCTAAATTGAGCTGGGTCATTCAACAAGAACCAGGCATAGTATCTAAAATTGAACATTTTTTACTGCCCGGCGACTTTATAAATTTTAAATTAACCGGTACCATCAATACCACTGTCCCGGCCCTGAGTGAAGGTATGTTTTGGGATTTTTCGCAAAACACATTAGCTCTTCCGGTATTAAACCATTATCAGATCCAATCCATTTGGTGTCCCAAAATAGTAGATACGTTTGCGATTCAGGGTGAAGTCAAGGCGGATATCGCTGCTGAGTTGGGTTTGAACGCCGGGGTGCCGGTATGTTACAGAGCCGGCGATCAACCCAATAACGCATTTTCATTGAATGTGATGCGACCCGGGGAGATAGCCGCCACGGCAGGTACTTCAGGGGTGGTTTATGGCATCCAAAATCAACTTCATACGGATAAACAATCCCGTATCAATGCATTTGCCCATGTAAACCATACACTTCAGGATCCCAGAATTGGAATCCTGCTTTGTATCAACGGTACCGGCATTTCTAATTCCTGGTTAAAAAAAGCCTGGGGTAATAGTTATAATTATTCACAACTAAACGAACTAGCAGCTTCCGTGCCTATCGGCGCTGACCAATTAATGTTTTTTCCTTTTGGTAACGGCGCTGAGCGCATGCTGGGAAACCGATTGGTGCATAGCCATTTGATGAATCTCAATTTTAATAAACATCAATTACCGCACCTGTCCAGGGCCGTGCAGGAAGGTATTGCCTTTTCTTTCCGCTACGGGATGGAAATCATGATTCAAAATGGAATGAGCCCTTCAAAAATAAAAGCGGGTAAAGCAAATTTATTTTTAAGTCCTTTGTTCCGCCAGTTATTCACAACTTCATTAAATACTCCTCTGGAGTTTTATGACACGGATGGCGCCACCGGTGCGGCCAGAGGGGCAGGAATAGGATTGGGTTTGTATACTCATGAAAACGCCTTCGATCATTTAAAAAAAATGGAAGAAATATATCCAGATAAACAAATAGAGACCAATTTGAATGACAACTACCAAAAATGGAAAAATCAGTTAGACCTCATCCTAACCCCTCTTTTATGATTCAAATGAAAAAATTAATTTTCCTGCAACTCCTATTGCTCAGCATTTTAGGATGTAATAAAACAGCACAGGATCCTGTAGTTACTGGTTTTGCATCCGGTGAATCTGAAATGGTAAAAAAATGGAAAGACAATAAACTGGGCATGTTTATCCATTTTGGGTTGTACTCTTTGTATGGTGGTGTATACCAGGGACAGCCCGTTACCAATGGATACAGTGAACAAATCATGGCCCATGCCCCAATAAATGCTGCGGAATACCAGGCTTCGGCTGCAAACTTCAACCCGGAAAATTGGAATGTCGATTCTTTGGTCAACCTGGCCGTCCAGGGCGGATTAAGAAGTATTGTGATGACCGCCAAACACCACGATGGCTTTAACATGTACGATACCAAATATTCCGATTTTTCAATCACCCAAGCCACTCCGTTTAAAAGGGATGTTTTGAAGGAATTATCCGCCGCCTGCCAGCTTGCCGGTCTGGGTTTCGGTGTCTACTATTCATTGATCGACTGGAATGCAAAAGAAGGAGCAACCGCGATTTCTACTCATAATGCCGATACCATTTCGACAGCCTTGCACCAACTTAATTTGAATCAAATCAGGGAATTGTGCGAGAATTACGGTACACTCTCTGAATTATGGTTTGATATGGGCAACCTAACCCTGGAACAAAGTAAAGAAATCAGAACTCTGGTTAAAAGGTTGCAACCGGATTGTATGATTAATGGGCGATTGGGGAATGGGCAGGGAGACTTTATGGTACTGGGGGATAATCAGATTTCAGAATACAAAATGAATTTACCCTGGCAGACCCCGGCATCCATTTACGATGAAACCTGGGGATACAGGTCCTGGCAGACCCATATCGATCTTCGAAACAAAGTGAATGAGCACCTCTTCAAAATCACCCAGGTCGTAAGCAGGGGTGGAAATTATCTGATTAATATTGGCCCAAAAGGTGACGGATCGGTCGTAGAATATGAAAAACAGGTTATTCGCGGAATTGGTGACTGGTTAAGCCAAACTGGAGAAGCTATTTATGGGACGAGACCTTTTCCATTGGGCGAAAAACCCTGGGGTGTTTTTACTTACAGTCCTACCAATATTTTTCTGCATTTGACCAAAACTCCGGATGAAGGTGAAATCGTTCTCTATGGTATCAATAATAAGATCTCGACGATCAATACCTTATTGGCACCTTTTACTCCCGTCAACTTTTTAACCAAGACAGTAACTACCACTATTGATTTGGGTATGGTACCTCTCGTATTCGAACCTTCAACAATTTTGCGCTTACAATTTGAAGGAGAACTAGACCTCCTGCCAGCGAAAATTACCTATCCTGATGTTACGGGCAGATTCCAATTGAATTTTCAGAATGCCAATAGCACCTGGGCTATGGACGGTGCGAATTATTATTCCTCCGTTCCTGTGGCAACTTCGTATCAATGGGACCTGGCTAACCTTAAGGAGCAGCCCTATCAGATTATTTTATATTATACGCAGGAAGAAAAAGATAAAACCATCAAGATGACCATTAATGGGCACGAAGAAATCCTGGACCTGAGTAAATATAAAACGTTCCGGCAAGTGACAGAGGATCTCGGTGTCATCCCAAGCCAGGTAAATACCCAGGGTCCATATTCCGGCCTGAGCATGTCCTCCCATCCGGGGGCCATAGGATATACTTCACCGGGTGAACCCTGGGGTAAAGCAGGCCTTACCTGGACTGCAGTACCTTTTGCGGAAGATGGAAAATTTCTAAACCTCCACCCCGGTGAGATGGGTACTTATTATTATCTTTTTAATATAATGTCTTCCCGGGAAACCAAGTGGATAAGTGCTTTTGGAACGGACGATGCCCTTATGATATGGTTAAATGGGAAATTCCTGTATTCCACAGGTTACCCATCCCCTCCGGGCAATGTTCATTTTATCGAATTACCCTTAAACCAGGAAAGCAATACCCTTATCGTAAAAAACCTAAACTCCAAAGGTGATTATAAATCCTTTTACAGTTTTAAAGTAGATCAGATCCGGTTTGAGAAAGAAGCCGGTTATACCAAATTAATCCCTCAAAAAAATAATCATATTGAGATAAGTCTCGCTAGACCAAATCATCCCTTTGAAAATTTGAGTACCCCGAATCTTAGAATTGTTATCCAGGAAAAGAAAAAATAGATATGACTAGAAAAGTTACACTTGGGCAGGAAGAATATTTCAAATCCATCGGAAAAATAGCATTCGAAGGAAAATCTTCAAAAAATCCTTTGGCTTTTAAATGGTATGATCCCAACCTTATCGTAGGTGGGAAAAGAATGGAAGACCATCTGCGTTTTGCCGTTTGTTACTGGCATAGTTTCTGCAATGGAAATGCTGATCCTTTCGGGGCTGTCACCCGGATCATGCCCTGGAATACGGGAAGTGATGCCATCTCCCGGGCCCGGCATAAAATGGATGCTGCTTTCGAATTTATTACCAAAATCGGCGCACCGTATTATTGTTTCCATGATTTTGATTTAATAGAAGAAGGGGCAACCCTTGGTGAATCGGAAAACAGACTATTCCAAATGGTGGAATATGCAAAAACCAAACAACTAGCATCTGGAGTTAAGCTGTTATGGGGAACGGCCAATTTATTTTCTCATCCACGCTATATGAATGGTGCTTCCACCAATCCGGATTTTCAGGTGTTAGCTTATGCTTCAGCTCAGGTAAAAAATGCAGTTGATGCTACGATCGCATTGGGGGGCGAAAATTATGTTTTTTGGGGTGGTCGGGAAGGTTACCTCTCTTTACTGAATACCAATATGCACCGGGAAATAGAACATTTTGCCCGTTTTTTACAAACCGTAAGGGATTATGCCAGGGGGCGGGGATTTAAAGGAAATTTTTTCATCGAACCCAAACCCATGGAACCCACCAAACACCAGTATGATTACGATTGCGCTACCGTCGTCGGGTTTTTGAGGGCTCATGGTTTGGATAAAGATTTTAAAATCAATGTGGAAGTCAATCATGCCACCTTGTCTGGTCATACGTTTGATCACGAATTGCAGGTAGCTGCTGATGCTGGTATGCTGGGCAGCATCGATGCCAACAGAGGAGATAATCAAAACGGGTGGGATACGGATCAATTTACCATCAACTTGTATGAAACGGTTGAGGCTATGCTGGTCATCCTGAAGGCCGGAGGGTTGCAGGGTGGCGGGGTCAATTTTGATGCCAAAATCCGGAGAAACAGCACTGACCTCGACGATCTTTTTATTGCCCATATTCATGGAATGGACATTTTTGCCCGGGCCCTTGTAATCGCTGATCAATTATTGACCGATTCCCCGCTGAATCATTGGCTCACCACTCGATATGCAAGTTTTGACACCGGAAACGGGAAGGCTTTCGAAGAGGGCAAACTTAACCTCGATCAACTGAGCGCTTTAGCCAATGAGTTGGGAGAACCGACGATGACCAGTGGCAAACAGGAACAATACGAACAATTAATTAATTTATATATTTAATACTTATGCAATTTATTGGAAAGTTAGTTCAGGTACTGCCAGCTCAGACCGGACAGGGCAAAAATGGGGAATGGCGAAAACAGGATATTATTGTAGAAACCGACGGCCAATATCCTAAAAAAGTATGCGTTTCCGTTTGGGGAGATAAACTCAATAACGTAAAACTGGATCCAGGCACTTCATTGACGATCGATTTTGATATAGAGAGCCGGGAATACAATGGCAAATGGTATACGGATGTAAAAGCCTGGAGACTGGCAGAATCCACTGGTGCTTCGGCAGCTCCGGCAGCTCCAGCATCGGCCAATTATTCCAGATCCTCCTTCCCTCCAGCCTCTGCTGAGCCTGCGTCCTTTGATGATGATTTACCTTTTTAAAGGGTTGATAGTAATCTTGGTTTTTTGCCAAAAACATCTATATTTGCAGTCCTTTAAACAAAAGTTGACTCCGTAGCTCAGCTGGTAGAGCAATACACTTTTAATGTATGGGCCCTGGGTTCAAGTCCCAGCGGAGTCACTTCTTTTACATCTTTCTTATCCTTTATACGTTTGATTGACAATAAGATTGGTAATGGCCCCAACAGGTCTTCACCGTTTTTTCAATCCGTTGGATTAAACCCAGAATTCAGCTACAAGCAACTTGTAGAGTTTACCAACTAACTTTACGCATTGCTCCTGGTACAGCTCTTGCAAAGTAACCACATCTAAAGCATCTAAAAAAAATTCTCAAGCCACTGAGGCCTTTACATAGGCAGTTCTGAATATTGGTTTACAACCTTCGGCTAGAAAATGTATTCCATCTTTCTATCCCGTAGGGATTTACTATAGGTAAAAACACGTAAGATTAAATACGGCGTGCTGTAGGTAGGCGCTGTCATACATACTGAGGCCTGTACATCGCCAGTTCTGAATATTGGCTTACAAACTTCGGTTATAAAATGTAATAAATCCTTCTATCCCATAGGGATTTACTATAGGCAAAAACACGTATGGGTATATATGGCGTGCCAGGCTTGCCGTAGGTACGCCCTTTCATATATAAAGTTGAAGTTATAAAGTTTATGGAAGTACCTTATCCGATTAAAATGCTTGTATTGAAAATCTATTTACGACTTCATGATTTGCCGGATGCTGCACCTGCGACAAGCCTGGCACAGGGATATTAGGGGTATTTTTTTACCAAAATGACAGTGCCTACACCACGGAACCCATGTTAACCAGGAGTTGCTCATTTTTTAATGTGCCTGTGGAATATTTCAAAATCAATAGAACAAATGCAAATAAATAGTAATGAATTATTCCCTCATCTACAAACCAATACGACTAGTGAGATGGAATTTTGCGTTAGATGGAATTTTGCAGTTGACTGCAAAATCTATCGTTCGGCACGAAGAGCAATTTTTGCCGACTGCAAAAATTGGGTTAAACAATATTCAGATGATGAAATTTTCTCCCTCCAGTGCAAGTGATGAATCTGGAAATATAGCCACCGCCTCTTTTAATAATTCTTCCAATGTTTTATACCGGGAAGAGAAATGGCCAATTATTAGTTTTTTTGCCTTTGCATGGGTGGCGATCTGAGCGGCTTGAAATGCAGTACTATGGAAATTTTCTGCAGCTTTTTCACTATGGTTGGTCATGTAGGTGCTTTCATGATACAATAGGTCAACTCCCTGGAGATACGGTATAATATCAGGGGAATACAGGGTATCTGAAATATAGGCGTACTTCCGGGGTTGAGGTGGTTCATACGTATAATCTGCCGCCCGGTATAAATTTCCTGACGGGTCCTTGACATCCAGGCCTGTTTTTAATAAACGGATTAGTTCAGGATTGGATTCAAGAGCCGGCAGCATTTCTACTTTCATATTTCTTAATCTGATTTTCTCAGCAAACAGAAAACCATAGGTGGTGATCCTGTGTTTTAAAGGAAAAGCAAATACTTCAAAACCCGAAGTATCCAGTATTCGTTTTTTCCCAGAGTGGTTCAATATATGCCATTGAATGGTGTATCGCATTTCTCCCTGTCCCAATCTGACCATTTCGAGGATCAGGTCCTGTAATCCAGGAGGGCAATAGATATCCAAAGGGTCTTTTCTACCCAATAAATTTAAAGATGTTAAAATACCTGGAAGGCCAAAATAATGGTCACCATGCAAATGGGATATAAAGATATGACGGATCCGGTGCAGCTTTTGTCCATAGTAAACCAACCTGGACTGGGCCCCTTCTCCACAATCAATCAAAAGATGATTTTCGTGGATATTGAGTAATTGGGATGCCGGATGACGGCCATATGCCGGGAGGGCAGAGCTGCTGCCAAGAATCAGTACTTCAAATTTTGACATGACTGTCTTAAGTACTTACTGTTCTTCACTCCCCTCTTCCAATTCCTTTTGAAGATCCTCCATCATTGCAAATTCTATCGATTCCTGGACGCTGGGCACCAGGTTGAGTATGGTTTCCAACCTGGAGATTTCAATCAGTTTTTGAACCGGGGCATGATGTATGCCTGTGACTATAAAAGAACCAAAATCTTTCCATAATCTATTGGCTGTCAATATAGAAGACAAGCCGGATGAATCTACATATTTTACCTGACCAAGGTCCAGAATGAGGTTTCTGACCCCTTCATTTCTTAAAAAAATAAATTCAGATTTTAAATCAGGGGCAATCAGTGAATTCAAATTTTCTTCATTTAACTTTAAAATGGCATAACGGTCTTCTTTATCTATTGAGTATTTCATGTCATTTCGTCATTTTAAACCGCAAAATTAGATTTTTTTGGCTACAAATCGGGATTGGGCTCAATTTTGATAGTATTTTTTAGGAATGGGAAAGGAAAGTATGTAGAATGTTAGAGTTAATTTAATATTTTCGGAAAAATGAAAGATTTTTCTAATTATTTGTTTCCTATTTAAGTTGATACACTCTCCACAATTTGATTTGCGGATCTGTGTTGAAAACCGTATACTTGTTTGACCATTAAAATTTACCGATGAGTAATAAAAGATCACCTCAATTTCAAGATGTTATTCGCAAAAGCCGTGAAGAAGCCAATCGATTAAGACATGATTTTGTCGGGACTGAACATTTTCTGCTCGGTCTGCTAAAAGACAAAGATAATCTGGTCGTAAAAGTGCTGGAAAGTCTCGAAGTCGATTGTACTGAATTAAAATATAAATTAGAAAAAGTGCTGCAAAAAGAACTGGCCAATAACCCACCTGCCTCAGCAGTCAGGGAAGATTTGCCCTTGAGCAAACATGCAGAAAGGATATATCGTTTAAGTCACCTGGAAGCAAAGGAAATGAAA
>Ga0163151_10008986_pt1 | contig 11029 bp, 12 predicted proteins | sample OliLakLV19MP5IB2_FD_145596 | JGI IMG/M metagenome (GOLD analysis project Ga0163151, IMG submission 145596) | Freshwater microbial mat bacterial communities from Lake Vanda, McMurdo Dry Valleys, Antarctica - Oligotrophic Lake LV.19.MP5.IB-2 | ecosystem: Environmental > Aquatic > Freshwater >...
GTGGTGGCGTCCCAAGGCCCTGATAGTCGGACGCCACCACCGCATAGCCCTGGTCCAGCCAGTGCCCCAGATATCGGGCGTCGCGTTCGGAGCGGGCGTTCCACGACGGCGCGCAGACATCGGCGATCCCCACCGTCCCATGCGCCCAGGCGATCAGCGGCCAGCCGCCCGGCGGGGTATCGCCCCTGGGAAGAAACAGCGCGCCCGAAACCGCCACGGGCGTTTTCCCGTCGAGTCCGTTGGTCGAGACATAGAGGATGCGTTCGGCCCGCCCGGCCTGCGCCAGCGATTTGTCCGCCTCCAGCGGCTCGCTTCGGATGAGGACGCCCGCCTTCGCCGCCGCCGGCAGCGACGCATCCACCGGGTCATAGAACGCGGAGACACCCCCATCCCCCTGCGCCGGATCAGGGGTCGCCGCACGAAACGTCGAGGCGGCGGGCGGGGGCTCGACTGCGGGCGTTCCGGACGCCGGCTGCGTGGCCGTCTCGCCGCATCCAGCGAGCGCCGCCAGCGCGACGCAAGCCGCCAGACCCCTGCAGATCACCGTCATGCCGTCGCCTCCCGGGAATTCACGTCGGGCACCGTAGATCACCTGGCCTTTAAGCACAGCCCATTTTCGCAAGGACCACACAAAGCCCTTGCCCTAACGGTATCTCGATCCTTGGCGCGAACATGGTATGGTCCGCGCCATGCCAGCCGTCGCCCGCATCGATCCCAAGACGATTTTCACGCCCGATGAGTGGGCGCGGCTTTCGCGCCATTCGCTCTGGAAGGGCCCGGCGCTGGTCGTTTGCGCGTGGGTGGTCATCATCGGCGCCGGTGCGCTTTTCATCCTGCTGCCCAATCCCGCCACCTACATTCTCGCCGTCATGCTGATCGGCGCCCGCCAGCTAGGCCTCGCCATCCTCGAACACGACGCCGCCCATGGCGCCCTCCACCCCAATCCGAAACTCAATGACTGGATGGCCGAATGGCTCTGCGGCGCTGCGGTCGGCGGCAGCCTCAAGCGCTATCGGCCCTACCACCTCACCCACCACAAATACACGGAGCAGGCCGAGGACCCCGACCTCGTGCTCTCGAAGCCCTTTCCCGTGACGAGGGGATCGCTTCACCGCAAGATCATGCGCGACCTCACGGGACAGACCTTCTTCAAGCAGCGCATCCAGCCCACCATCCAGCGCTTGCGCAACTTCCTGAACGGCGCGAAACGCAAACCTGCGCGCGTCGCCGACAGTCCCGTAATGAGGTTCTGGATCGTCAACGGCATTGCCTTCGCGGCGCTCACGGCGCTCGGGTTTTGGTGGGCCTGGCCGGCGCTCTGGATTGCGCCCATGGCGACCTGGTTTCCCCTCGTCACGCGCCTGCGCAACATTGCCGAGCACGCCATGGTCGATACGAAGGACGACCCCTTCAGCCATGCCCGCACGACGCTCGCCAACCCGATCGAGCGCCTTCTGATTGCGCCCTTCTGGGTCCATTTCCATGCCGAGCACCACCTCTTCATGTTCATCCCCTGCTATAACCTGGCCGATACGCATCGGCTGCTGGTCCGCAAGGGGTTTGGAGCGCGGATGCGCATCGCACGGGGTTATGCGGAGGTTCTGAAAGCTGCGGCGCCCGCCGCCACCCGCCATCCGGCCGCAGCCTGACCACGCTGCAATGTCAGCAGACAAGCCGCGCAAGCCGCTTCGGCGCCATCGCGACATAGCTCTGCCTGAGCCACGCCTTCAGCGTGTCCAGCTCGGCCAGCACATCGTCCTCCGGTCCGAAATGCGCGATCACCCAGTCATGCTGCCTGAACCAGCCCTCGCTCTCGCGAACGAAGGACAGATGCTGAACCATCCGCGCTGAAACCGGCAGCTTGACGAGAAAACTGAGCTGGTCATCCGGCTCACCCCTGGCGCCGAACACCGCGAACATCTTCCCCGCGACCCGCAAGGACCGCGTCGGACCCCAGCCGCGCGACGCATCGGTCTCCGGCAAGCCAAGACCAAAGGCCGTCAGCTCCGCTTCAGCCTCCTGATGGGGCGTCCGCCCCACAAGATCAGCCCGCCGGCGGCGCGAGCGCCTGATCGATGATCAGGATCGACGAGGCGATCGCTGCAGCCTCCGGACAGGTCTGCTTGCAGGCGGCATCGAGCTTTACCAGATCTTCGCGCTGCTTGTTCGCTGCCGCCGCATCGCCGAGCTTCGCCTCGACATAGCCAAGCCGACCCTTGGGTTCCGGGGCCTTGGATTTTACAGCCGTCCTCAGATGCTTGCGGGCGCTCGTGAGGTCTTCCTGCCCAAGATAGGCCAGCCCGATCATGTAGTTGGCGTTGAGATTACGCTGGTCGCGCAGCAGGACCTCGCGAAATTCGGCCTCGGCCTTGATAAAGTCCTTGGCCTGCAGCGCCTTGACGCCCGCATCGAAATGGAGCGCCGGATTGTCCTGATCGAGCGTCGGCAGGGCGGTATTGCCGCCGCCCGTATACGCGCTCGCGCTGGATGCATCGCCGCGCTGCGCGTGCGCCTCCCCCGCCAGGGCGGCGCATCCTGTCAGGACAAGCGCTGCGATCGAAGTTCTGCCGATCATGACCTATTTCTCCCTTGGAGCCGGAACGTCTGAAGTCGATGCGCTGTGCGCCTCTATCCTAATCTTCAATCCGCCTCTCATTCAAAGTAGGCGCGTTCCAACTGCGACGCAGTTTACATCGACCCGCGCGACACGTCAGCCCGTGACGTTCAGGTAAAGGGACACCCTTCCATCACGTTGGCATCATCGCGGCGGCCGCCTCCGCCTCGGCGCGTCTCTGCACCATCATTTTCGATCGCATCGCGTTGAAGCGTTCCAGCACCTCCGGCGGCGCGGTCTCGGGGCGGCCGGAATCGAGAGGCGGCGCCGGTGCGTATTCGAGCCCGAGCTGCACCAGCCTCGCCATGTCGTCGCCCGCGATCTCCGCCAGCACGGTCAGCGCGAAATCAATCCCGGCGGTGACGCCGCCGCCGGTGATGACATTGCCGTCGCGCACCACTCGCCCCGGATCGGGCGTCGCCCCGAACAATTCCAGCATGTCCCGCCACGCCCAGTGGCAGGCCGCCCGCTTGCCCTTGAGAAGTCCAGCGGCGCCGAGAATCAGCGACCCGGTGCAGACCGAGGTGACATATCTCGCTCCGAGCGCGAGGCGCCGGATCTCCCCGGTAAACGCTCGATCCTGCGCGACCCTCGTCGCCGCCAGACCGCCCGGCACGCAGATCAGGTCACAGCTTTCGATCTCTCCCAGCCTGGTCGTCCCGCCGAAGATCAGTCCGTCCGCCGGGATCGCGCCTCCCGCCAGGCTTGCCACAATGGTTTCGGACTGCGGCAGGCGGCTGAGGAACTGGTGCGGCCCGGTAAAGTCGAGGTGGGTCATGTCCGGATAGATCGCGAACACTGTCCGGAAGAGTTGTTGTGACATGGTGAGCTCCATCGTTGACGCCCCCTTGTCGGCGATCTATCAGTTGTCTGAAATGACATAGTTCCGTCTTTTCATGCCAATCTCTGAACCAGCCACGGCCCGGATCGCCCCGCCTGCGGGTAAGGCGCCCCGAAAACGTGACGGGGGCGGGCGGCGAGGCGCGCCGCGAATACCAGCCCCCCGCACCATCGCCTTCCTCATCTTCGACAATTTCCAGCTTCTCGACGCCGCCGGCCCGATCTCCGCCTTCGAAATGCCGATGCGGGGGCATTCGCCTTCCCCGTACACACTCCGGATCATCGCCGTGGACCCCGGCGCTGTGCGCTCCTCCAGCGGCGCCTCGCTCCACGCCGAGGCCGTCCCGTCCCGGCCGCGCTACGACACGCTGATCGTGGCGGGCGGCGCCGGCACGCGCGAGGCCATGGCCGACAGGCGCGTCCTTGCTCTCGTCAGGTCCCAGGCGGCCCGCGCCCGCCGGCTCTGTTCGGTCTGTTCCGGCGCCTACATCCTCGCCGCCGCCGGCGTGCTCGATGGCCGCCGCGCCACCACCCACTGGCGCCGCTCCCGGCATTTCGCCGCAGCCTATCCAAACGTGCGTCTCGAACCCGACCGCATCTACACCCGCGACGGGAACATCTGGACCTCGGCCGGCATTACCGCGGGCATCGACCTTTCCCTCGCCCTCATCGCCGACGATCTCGGCGAGGATGTCGCCCGCGCTGCGGCGAAGGAACTCGTCGTCTACCACCGCCGGCCAGGCGGCCAGTCGCAATTCTCGGCCCTCCTTGACATCGAGCGCGTGGAGGGCCGCTTCACGCCGCTGCTCGCCTGGATGCGCGAACGCCTCAATGAACCGCTGACCGTCGATGCGCTCGCCGCCCAGGCTTGCATGAGCCCCCGCAATTTCGCGCGCGCCTTCACCGCTGAAACCGGCGTAACGCCGGCCAAGGCCGTCGAGCGCCTGCGCCTCGAAGCCGCCCGCAAACGCGTCGAACACGGCGCCGATCCCATCGACGCGATCGCCCTGGCCTCGGGTTTTTGTGACCCCAACCGCATGCGCAAAGCCTTTCTCCGCGCTTTCGGACAGCCGCCCCAGGCCATGAGGAGACTGGCTCGCGCCTAGCTTCCCCTTGAGCCTTGCGCCGATCCCGGGCAGAGGTCGCGCGCCATGATTTGGGGTTGCCGCTCGGGGTTGTTCTGATGCTCGTCCTGAAACCGTCCATCCTCGCCTCCGGCGTTGGCGTCTTCACAACGGCGGCTATCGCCCGGGGCGCCCACGTCCGCCTCTGGCAGAACGAGGACAGCCGCTTCGTCACAGACGCCGAGGCGGAGGCCGATCCGGAAATCCGCGAGGCCCGGGACGTTCACTGCGTCGTCGTCGAGGGCGGGTATGTCTGCCCGCTCGATTTCCACCGCATGTCCGTCGGTTGGTACATGAATCATTCCTCCCGTCCCAACATCGCGTCCTCCGATGCGCTCGGCTGGGAGTTCTACGCCACCCGCGATATCGCGGCCGGCGAGGAGCTGCTCTGCGATTATGGCGGACTGTCGCCCCTGGAAACGGTGCCGCCGGATTACAAATAGACCGGACGGGTCCGTTCCGGATTTGAAAGCGGCAGCTCCCATGTGCGGAAAATTCACCCAGATGGCGTCGTGGGCCGAGGTTGTGGCCTTTTCGCAGGCGCTTGGCGCGTCTCCGCCCGGGCCGGAATCGTCGAACGACGCCGTCCTGACATCGACGCCAATGCGTCTCGCCCATATCATCCGCCTCGCGGCCGACGGCCGCCGGGAAGCCGTGCCGATGCGCTGGGGCTTCGTCGATCATCACCCCGGTGCGTGCGACATCCCGAAACACATGCACGCCCGGGCGGAGACCATCGACCGCCTGCCCACTTTTTCGGCGGCGTTCGCGGAGCGGCGCGCGATCCTGCTTGTCGGCAGCTTCAACGAGGGCGAGGAAGTCCCGGTCCACTACGACGACGGCGAACCGTCCGGCCGCCTCTGGACCCGTCAGTGGACCCTCCGCGCTCGCAGGCAAAGTGCTCGTTGCTAGGCAGGGGCTGGTCGCCTAACACATTGGCATACGGCGCGTCGCCTTCAAAGTTGTCGGGCGTGAAGTCTTTGGCGCGCAGCCGGTTGTGCTTGTGGTTGGGCGCGACGGCCACGAAGAAGGCCACCGGCTCGCTGCCGCTGAACCAGTAGTTGTGATACTTGCCGGGCGGCATGAGGATGAAGTCGCCCGGCTGATAGACGCGCTTGCTGCCGCCGATTTCGATCTCCAGGCTACCCTGCGCCAGGAAGGCGATCTCGGTCGCGTCGTCGTGGACGTGCGGCGTTGGCCCGAGCCAGTCGTTGTTGAACCACTTGACATCGGGCGTCCAAATCAGGGGCAGGCCCCGGCAGCGCTCGGCCAACATGCGCGGCTGGGCCATCCAGGTGTCCAGGTCAATTGCCAAATCAAACGCTCCTCAGGCGGCGGTGCGCGCCCAGCGGTCGGATAGTATCTGTCATGGTGATACTCTGGTGGCCTCAGTCTACCGCGACAGGGGCGAATTGTGCAATGCGGGCGGATGTCTGCAAGATTGGGATGATTTGAGCGCGTGCCGGTCGCCCTCACCCCGGCCCTCCCCGGTGCGGGGAGGGTGACTTGAGGAAGGACCCTGCCGACTCGAGAACCTTGACCTTTCGCGCCGAAAGGTGTTTACTTGGCCCTAGCCTAGGCCGCTGTCAGCCACAGCGGACTGTGCAAGCGCAGCACGTTTCATGGAGGATGAGCCGCAATGGCAGCACTGAGCAACGCGCAAGTCGAACAATTTCGCCGGGACGGGTATCTGGTGGTCGCAGGCCTGCTCGACCCGGTGGCCCATATCAATCCGCTCATTAAAGAATACGAGGGCGTGCTCGACACCCTGGCGAACGAGCTGTACGCCCAGGGGAAGATTTCGTCCACGTATGCCGAGCTAGAGTTCGGCCCGCGCCTAATTGAGATCTACAAGGAGAGCGGCAAGGTCCAGCAGCAGTATTTTGACTTTACACTGCACGGGGCCAACGTCACCGAGGCGACGCCGTTCTGGGTCGGGCCGGAAGTGTTCAAGATGATCCGCAACGAAGCGCTGCTCGACGCGGTGGAATCCATCATCGGGCCGGAGATCTACTCCAACCCGGTGCAGCATGTGCGCCTCAAGCCGCCGGAACACCTGACCCCGCGCGACGCCGAGGGCCGCATTCAACTGGCCCAAACGCCGCCGCACCAGGATAACGGCGTCGTGCTGCCCGAGGCCGACGGCACCGACATGCTCACGGTCTGGTTCCCGCTGTGGGACGCGACGATTGAGAACGGCTGCCTGTTGGTCTGGCCCGGCAGTCACCGGCGCGGCCTGCTCGATCACTGCCCCAACTTCAACGGCCTGCGCGTGCCTGAAAAGAACGTCGAAGGCCCCGGGCTGCCCGTGCCGATGAAGGCCGGCGATGTGCTCTTCCTGACCAAGCTGACCATGCACGCCTCGCTCTCCAACCACAGCAACAACATCCGTTGGAGCTACGACCTGCGCTACAACCCCATCGGCCAACCGACCGGCCGCGGGGTCTACCCGGGCTTTGTGGCTCGCAGCCACGCCCACCCCGAAACCGAACTGCGCGACGCCGCCGAGTGGCGGCACATCTGGCTCCACACGCGCTCGCGCCTGGCGGCGGCGGCCACCGAAAAGGTCTTCAACCGCTGGAACGCCGACAGCCCGGTGTGCGCCTAACCCGCTGACCCGTTACTCACCAGACCCGAGGCCGTCCGCTGCTCCCCTGGCGGGCGGCCTCGCTGTGTCTACTCCTGTGCACCGCTAAAGGCAAAGCATGAATCGTCTGACAGGCAAAGTGGCAATCGTCACCGGCGCGGCGAACGGCATCGGCCAGGCCACGGCGCTGGCGCTGGCGGCGGAGGGCGCGGCGGTGCTGGTGGCCGACCGCGACGCGGCGCACGGTCAGGGCACCGTGGATGCGATCGTCGCGGCCGGCGGGCAGGCGCGGTTTCAACTGACCGATGTGGCCGTCTCGGCCGAGGTCGAGCAGATGGTAGCGGCGGCCGTGGCCGAGTGGGGGCGGCTGGACGTGCTCGTCAACAACGCCGCCGCCATGATCCCCGGCACGGCGGTGGACACGAGCGAGGCCGACTGGAACCGCGTGCTGGACGTGAACCTGACTGGCGTGTGGCGCGGCCTGAAGTATGCCATCCCGGCCATGCTCAAGACCGGCGGCGGCTCCATCGTCAGCGTCAGCTCGATCCAGTCGCTGGTGGGGCTGCGCAACTGGTCGGCCTACGCCGCCAGCAAGGGCGGCATCAACTCGCTCACGCAGCAGGCGGCCGTGGAATACGCGCCGCAGGGCATTCGCATCAACGCCGTCGCCCCCGGCGCGATCATGACCCCGTCCAACATCGCGGCCTACAACGCCGCGCCCAACTCCGCGGCGCTGTGGAAAGACGTTAACGGCGCGCACCCGCTCGGACGCGCCGGCCGGCCCGAGGAAGTGGCGGCCCTGATCGTCTTTCTCGCGTCGGACGAGGCCAGCTTCATCACCGGCCAACTCTACATCATTGACGGCGGGCGCGTGCTGCGCGGCGACTGACACACATAAAGGACTTTGTCATGCAAAGCTTGGTCTGGGAAGCCCCGCGCGTGATGGTGATGCGCGAACAAGAACGGCCAGTGCCGCAGCCGGGCGAGGCGCTGGTGCGTGTGGCCTACGTCGGCATCTGCGGCTCGGAGTTGAGCGGCTACCTCGGCCACAACGCGCTGCGTGTGCCGCCGCTGGTGATGGGCCACGAGTTCGCCGGTCAGGTCGTGGCGCTGGGCGCGGAGGCCGCCAACAAACACCCCGAGCTGGCGGTCGGGCAGCTCGTCACTGCCAATCCCCTGACGTATTGCGGCATATGCCTATGGTGCCGCCAGGGCCTCAACCAATTGTGCGCCACGCGCAAGCTGATCGGCGCGCACCGGCCGGGGGCCTACGCCCAATACGTCACTGCGCCCGTCGAAGTCGTCACGGCTCTGCCGGCCGGCCTGTCGCCCCGGATTGGGGCGTTGACCGAGCCGGTGGCCGTGGCCGTGCGCATCGGCGAGTTGGCCGGCAACGTGCAGGGCGAGGCTGTGCTCATCATCGGGGCCGGGCCGATTGGCCTGCTGGCGCTCCAGGTGCTGCGGGCGCTCGGGGCTGGGCCGGTCTTCATCGCCGACCTCGAAGCGGCCCGGCTGGAGATGGGCGCGGCCTTAGGCGGGCAGCCGCTCAACCCGCGCACCGACAACGTGGTGGCGGTGGTGCGCGCCGCGACCGGCGGCCTGGGCGTGCCGGTGGCGCTGGATGCCGTCGGCGCGGCGGTGACGCGGGCCAACTGCGTCTCGGCCACGCGCTCGGGCGGCATGGTGATCCTGAGCGGGCTGCACGAGGAGACCAGCGCCATGCCCGCCGCCGAGATCATCCGGCGCGAGATCGTGGTGCGCGGCAGCTTTGCCTACACGCCCGCCAACTTTGCTGCGGCCCTCACGCAACTGGCCGCCGGGGCGATCCGGCTGGACCCGTGGATCATCGAAGCGCCGTTGGCCGACGGCGGCCATTGGTTTGACCGCCTGATTGAGGCGCCTGGGGCGGTAGCGAAGGTCCTGCTGGTGCCCTAGCTGACTGTCCGCCCAAAGCCAACCTCACCATGCCGCCCACTCCTGGTCGGCCCGCCGGCCGGTGTAGCTCTCGGCTTCCATCACCGTCTTCCTCATTCAACCGTCTTTGATTAGGGTCCAGGTATTTCAAGTCGCAATAGCGTTCACTAACAAAAACACCACCAAGAGTCACGATAGATATTGGCAGCGACAGGACGAGTTCAAGGAGTCGTTGTTGTGTAGAGTTCGGGTGGTATGGCGACAACGACGGGCTTAAAAATGGTGGCACCTTCGACCTTTGTTTCTCGCAAAATGACAGCTTGTGTACCATCAGGAGAAAAGTCGAATGGCGACCGGCTCAACCAGATGTTGGTAACTTGCTTGGTCTTAATATTCAATACCCAGATGCCCTCACTGTTACCATATTCACCACCAAAGGCAATCAAATTCCCATGCGGCAACCACTTGACCAAACCAAATCCCAAATTCCTCAACAGAAGGGTCGGTTCGCTTCCCTCGGCCTCTACTTGATAAAGATTCCACGGAGCGCGGGCTAGTGCTTCGATTTGGGGAAAACTGTTTGGCCGGCCGGCCGGATAGTCACGGGTACCCAAGAAGGCGATATGCTTACCGTCGGGTGACCAACTGGGCATTGCTACCCGTTGCCAGCTCGCAAATAATTGCTCCGAATCACCATTTGCGCTGATTCGGAAAAGCTCTTCCGACAACCCTAATGCCCTTTCCTGAATCAGTTCACTCATATCCGGCGAAAAACTATAGCGAGCTGCTGCGAAGGGGTTGGGATAGAACTGTAAGGTATGCAACTCGCTTGAAAACCGGTTCCATTCATATAGCGTATTTCCATCCTTATCGAGGGATTTGCTATGACATTGTTGGAGGAAACCGAGACTATTGTTGGGCAAGCGGGCTAGGTTACTGGCCCAAGTCGAGAAGCATTTATCGCCTGAAGGCATTGGTCTAGCGATTGCCCGCCGAGGGTCTATATCATAAAGAATCAACTGCTCGTCCCAAGGACCCGGCAATTGATCCCGATCATAGATTTCCTGCGGTACGTAGAGAAAGGCTAGGGTCGAATCGTCAAGCCATGCTGCCTCAATGTAATGGCCATGTGGAAATGCAGTCTCATCCACAACTTCTACCAATGTCAGTTCAGCATACGTGGGGCGGATTAGCCATACATAGCCCAATACGCTTGAGAGCAACACCAGGCCAAGCCCCAGTATTCCAGCACTAACTAATCGATAATTCGATTGTTGGAGAACTCGGCGATTCATTAGAAGCCATGAGTAAACGGAGGAGCAAGGTACAGGCCATATAGGAAATTCGTGATGACGTCCGCAAAGCCTCCAGCTACTCTTAGTACTGGCCACGCAGTGCGGGGGTCCAGAACGCCCCCTCCACCACCGACCGCGCTCCTCACGTCTGGTACAGCCGCCCGATAGGAATTTGCCCCTTCCAAGAAAATCCCGATCTTGATACTTAGCCGCGTTCCCGCTGCGTCCAGCCGGGATTGGGCCAATCCAGTGCCGTAGTTAACCCCGTCCTGTTCAGCCCCAAGGTGCGTTGTGATCAGGTCGTTCAACGAAATATCCCCACTGCCAATCTTATATAGTGGCCTATCGAGAAAGAATTTGCTCCATTGGTCTGAGGCGGCGCCGCTGCCTGTATCGGCTAGGAAAGCGGGCGGCGCACAGGGGGTGTGGCCCAGGTCCTACTATAAGTAGTATAGAACAATTGCTCCTTTTGCAAGAGGCAACTTGGAGAATGGATGCATTCGCGGATGGTGGTCGTTTCGGGGAAAATGACCAGGGGGGCGTTCAACGTCGTGGCGGGTTCTCATCGCAAGTTGTGCTTCTGGACTTTAGAGCGCAAAACCAGCCCAGTCCATTCTGAGCTTATCGACCTTTAACAATTCCACGAGTTTCTGTT
>Ga0163151_10008988_pt1 | contig 11028 bp, 9 predicted proteins | sample OliLakLV19MP5IB2_FD_145596 | JGI IMG/M metagenome (GOLD analysis project Ga0163151, IMG submission 145596) | Freshwater microbial mat bacterial communities from Lake Vanda, McMurdo Dry Valleys, Antarctica - Oligotrophic Lake LV.19.MP5.IB-2 | ecosystem: Environmental > Aquatic > Freshwater > Lake...
GGCGCGAAGCCGTATGTGCTTGCCCCACCCACCGTGCGCGCACACCCCACCCGCGAAGGACAAGAAGGATCGCGGGTGGGACTCCCTTGCTACTCCTTATTTTCAACTATAAAACTCGCACGCTTATATAATTCATCGAATGTAATAATGTCTATTCCGTGGATAGATTTTCTAAATCGCTGGAAAGTTTCTCGCTTACTTCTTTCAGAAGCAAGCCCGCTTAGTGAACCGATAACAACAATCCCTTTTGGCTGAACTGTAAAAACATTTTCTTTCTCCAATTTATCTCTATTATCGGGTTGCTCTGATCCTTGTTTGTCCCAAGTGCCAATGTTCGCTTCAATTTGTGAAATTGCGTCTGTGAGATTTTTCGACAAACTCCATGCACCATTTCTAATTTCCGAAGCACCCTGAAGCAGAGGTGCTTTTGGTGTTTTAATCTCAACAAGCACGGTAAAATTTATATCGCCAAGTGTTGATGTTAAGTAATCTCCTTTTTGCCCACCTTTTCCATCGACTCTTTGTCCACCGTAGTGTGCTTGAGCTTGTTCTTGTTTCAAAATTTGATAATTCAATCCATATCCAAAAATCCATTTATTTTGCTCAAAAAAGTTTTGCCACCAGTTTTCATCATCCGCATGATCGGCTAAAGCTTTCTTAAATTCTTCGAGTTTCTCCCTTCGCTTTATGACTATATTCAAATCATCTTGAGACAGCTTTACTCCAGGGATAGACGAAAGCTGTTTAATAATACTTACAATACTTGAAGCGTCTCGTCCCCGTAGTGCAGAAACAATTTCACCCTCTCCTTGCGACACAAGAGAGAATTTCTCTGCTGGTATTTCTAAATCTTTAAGTGATTGGAGAAACGATACAAGTTTCCAAAAGTTTTCGTGACAATCATTCAAACCAATGCTCGCTTTTATAGAATTTGTAGTTTCTTCTTCGGTGCTTGCTCTTTGTGCAATTTTGCCGCTCTTGTCTCTGACAGAAAATGACAGTCGCGGAGTAAATTTGTCTCCCTTTTTGATAAGAACAACCTGACACACATAATCTACGCGCTCCTTTTTGAGAAGAATAAATTGTTTAATAAGCCGTCTATCATTTTGGTGGTAAAAATAATAAAAGTTTCCAGTCGCCGTTGGATTGATTTGAATATCAGAGAAATTATCTTCTCCGATTATAAAATCTTCACTCTTGCCGAATGCTTCTTTCAGTATCTTTGAAAATTGCATAATTATTTCAAATCAAAAACTTCCCATCCTTTCATCGACGAGTCGAAAGAGTATTTTGCGTTGTAATTTATTTTCCAGCCGTTTGGTCCATCTTGGACAACAATTCCGCCGTCAAAACCTTTTTTGCCTTTGAGCCACACTTGAAGTGCTTCGGCTTTGTATTTTGTATCATTACTCTCGGCAGTTATTCCGGCTTTTGTATCAAGAATGTAAACAGTGCCTTTCGTTTGAATAATCCAGTCGGGATAAAAAAGTTTTTCTTTGTTCTCGTCGGGATTGTAGTACGAGATTGAAAAATGCTCACTGCCGGAATCGCCGTTTTTGTGCCACCATATGACTCTTTTGTTTTTTGACGATTCAAGAAACTCAATAAACTTTTTCTCATTGTTTATGCCTCCGAATAATCCAGCGGGAGTTTTTTCAAACCAAAACGGCTCCATTGCCGATTTCTTTACATCAAGCGATTCATAAAGATCAGTAAAGAAAAGTGCCTCACGCGGGATTTCAATCTGCTCTATGCGCTTCGCGCGAGCAGATTTCTTGTTCACTTCCTGTTCTCGAACAGGGCGATACGCGAGAAGCGCATCACCAATGACAGGGGCGAGCGCGCCTGCCGGACTCACGAGGTCGTTCACAATGACTTTATAGGCATCAATGCGGGAAGCGCCAAGTTTCTGCATGAGCCAAATGTTCAAAGCGGTTTTTAGCTTTCCCCATGAGCGTTCAGGGGCAAATTTCTTGTTTTCGTCAGTTTGCTTGGCGATTATTTTGAAGCAAAGTAGATTATAAAGTCGTTCAATATCATGTCGCGACATTTCTTGGTCGTGACTTCCACCTTCGGCGAAAAGTTCTTTCGTAAAATTATCATAGTCATCAATTTCTACGCCGACGATAAGACCGTTCGTTACTTTCGGTTTCAAGTCAAGATTTTTTAGATCAAGTTTCTTGTCCGCTATTTTCTTGGAATGTATCTCCGAGGTCATTGTAGTCAGCGCGAGTCATAAACACCGATTCAAGTTTAATCGGTTTGATATTTTTCTTGCGATAACTAGAGTTTATCGCAGGGCGATTTTCTGTCTTTGATTTTGCGTATTCCGCAAGCACCTCGTTCCGCTTATAGTTTGTATAGAGATAACCGAGATTTAATTCTGGTCGTGCAAAGTGTATACCAAACGGCATACGCAAAATGCGCCCGACAGTTTGTATAGCAAAAGTAGGATTCTTAATCTCGCGAAACATCACGAGCACGCCCGCGCGCGGACAGTCCCAGCCGGTCGCGGCGGCTTGCTTGAAAAGCAAAAACGAAACCGGAGAATTACTTTTCTCTACATCTTCAAGGTTTTCTTTTTCTTTCGAGAGCCAAACGGCAATTTCATGTTCCTTTACACTTTTGCGTTTGAGATACTCCAAAACTATCGCCTGTTTTGTCGTTCCGTTGCTTGTCTCTTTTGTTGCCTGATCATCGTTGGGCAACTGAATAAGCACGAGCGGATTTACTTCAACACCGATTTCTTTATACAGACCGACGAGTTCTTTTCGCTTGCTGTAGGCAAGCTCCAAAAGCATCTCGTCTTGGTCAAGTTTTTTGACTGCTTTTTGTTCCACATCCTCCTCTGTCTGGAAAATTATTTTTTCTTTGATTAGTCCTGCTTTTATGACTTCGGATCGAGGTACTTCCAAAAACTTGTATATTTCTCCCAATTTTGGCTCAAATAATGGTGTCGCGGAAACACGGATTGTAATTTTAGGTTTTATTAAAGCAATCACTTCTTCAGCTAACACAGAGCGTGCACCTAACTGCTCTTCATCAATGATCAAAACAATTTTTATACCTGTCTCATGACTCTCGTTCATAAAATTGTCGAAAGTAAGCCCCGTTTCATTTTCGCGACGAAGTCTCCGACTCGCTCTGTCTGTTGCCTTGATTTTCTGCCAGTTTATAAAAAAGACATTATTTTTCTTGAGTTTACCTCGTGATAGATCGTTTAGGTCAATCAAATCAAGCTCGGATGCGCCTCCGTAGTATTCAAAAAGTTTCTTCTTGCTCTGCTCATAAGATTCCTCACTAAAAGAGAACCACACGAACGCGACATCGTTGCCCTCGAAACGAGGGTCGCTCACGATGTCGCGCAAAAACTGCGCGAGCATTATCGTCTTACCCGAACCAGTTGGAGATTTGAAAACGAGCGGGATATTTTGATTTGGCAATTTCCACAGCGAAAGAAACTCATTTTTGAGATTCGATACTGCGGTTTCTTGAAATGGTTTTAGTGCAAACATATATTTATAGGCGATTTATTTCCTTGTATACCTCAATGATCGGCTCGGGAATATCCTCGACTCGGATATTTGCGGAAGAATACTCGCCTTTGTATTCGTTCTTGCCCCAACTGAAAATATACAGCGCGACAGGCATATTTTTCTTTTCCAGTTTTTCTATCAATTCCGCGAGCTTCGACTTGTCCTCTTTGAAATAAATTGCTGTCATTTTTCCTTTGCCCTCAAAAATTTGCCACCAGTCATTTTTCTCAACTTCGCTCAGAGTATCTTCCCGCACCGCAATCATTTCTCCGACTTGATATGTAACCCGGATTTTTGCTTCGTCGGGAATTTTGTGGATTTGCTCTATGTCTACCAAATCCGTTTTGTAGTAGGAGATATTTCCATCAATCCCTTTGACATCAGAATATCCTTTGACCACCTTTTTAATTCTTGGGTATGTGATTTCTTCAGCTATTTTACTCTCGTTATTTGTGCAGAGAATAAACTTGTGATTACTTCCGTGCTTTTGATTCATTAACAAAACTGCGTGTCCTGTCGTACCAGAACCTGCAAAAAAATCTAACACTAACGCATTTTTTCGATTATAGATTACTGTCTCAAGGCATTTAGTAGTTGCAAATAGTGACTTCGGAAATGGGAACTCGACTCCAATCATATTTTTTACTAGAGTCGTACCATACTTACCAGCATCAAGATCACCTCCTGTCCAAACTGTTTTATAACGAGCGGGAACAGCTGTTACATAGAGTTGAAAATCTCCATTTTTAGCCTTTATTTCAATGCGATCAATGTGATCACTGATTGAATCTATGCCAAAATGCCATCTCCTCTCCTTTCCTCTGTCGTCGATAGGCCATACTTCTATCTCTCCATTGTCTAAAGTGATACTTCTTTTCTTGGGGTGAAAATTTTCTTTTGGAACTTCACCAAATCTTATTACGCGCCCATCTTTAATATAAATCGGGTAAAACATTGTGGGTCGTTCCGACCTGTAAGATGCTTTTCCAGCTCGTCGAAGGTTTCTTGTATCCTCTTTTGTTTCAGGATTTTTCCCAATTACAGATAAACCTTTTGGAATAACAAAATGTGCATACTCGTGAGAATCTGAAAAATTTCTGCTCGGCAACCCTTTAGGATTATGTTCAATAACGACAGTGGTGATGTCGTGCATTGAAAAAATCTTCCCCAACAACATAAGGAGTGTAGCGTTTTCATGCTTATCAATAGTCACAATCAAAACTCCATCGTCTTTCAACAAACCCTTTGCAATCTTGATCCGATTATTCATCATTGATAACCATTTGCTATGTCGGTATGCATCATTCTCATCAACATAGTCATTGTTATATTTCCAATCGCGAGCCCCTGTATTGTATGGGGGATCAATATAGATTAAATCCACTTTCTTTTTGTGCGTGTAATTGAGCACGCTAAGCGTGTGATAATTATCTCCCTCAATCAATAAATTATTCGGTAATTTCTCATTTTTTGAGATAACTCGTTTGGATTTGACTTCTTTCAAGATCGGGATATTTTTTTGACACTGAATCACAATATCTTCTGATTTTTCCTCAAAAACAAGCCCAAGATAATTTTTCTGGAGCTTTTTGATTTGAGATTTCAAATCCAGTATTTCTTTTTGTAAATCTTTTTCGGACATATATTACTTATTTATTTCTCTCAGGGCTTTAATTTTCTCATAGTGTTTTTTCATTTCATTGTCCATCAAATAAGCAAAGAGGTAGGTTGATTCCACTATACTGTAATGAAGCTCAAAGTTGTCGCTAGCGAATTTGTACAAGGTGGTATCAAATTTCTCCTTATCTTTCTGAAGATTAAAGAGCGCCAATTCTCCAAAAGGGCCACCGTGAACCCCAGATGATAAATTAGTATAGTTAATCAGCCTTTCCAATAGGTATTCTTTTTTGAAGCGATCCACTACTTCACTTTTCTTATTATTGTTATTCGCTATAAGATAGTAAAAAATTTGCTCGATACGAAACTCCTTTCCGATTTCACGAATCGCTTTATTATGTTCTCCTTTTGTGTTCCACTCAGTTTTTTCTGGATAAACAACCTTATTGTAATTATTAATTTTAGTAAACGATTCAAGATCCTCGTTACCCTTAAGTGTTTTGTAGTATTTTTTGCCGATTTCATCGCTGTTGTCATTGAGGGCTCTCACATAGATATATAAGTGCCTAAAATTGTGTTCTATCATGGAGCGAGACAAAATTGCGACAGAGTATAAATTTCTGCTTGCAGACGACTCTAAAATGGCACTATTCAAATAACCGCTTTTGGGAATAAATGACAAGAGAGCAGTGCTTGTATATTTGAACTTTGATTTCTTCAATGATTCAACAATCGCAGGAAGAGACTTTTGAATTTCCTGTGAAAGCTGAGCATTCAACTTAAGGAATTGATCAATTTTGTTAGTTTTATTAGACATATTATTTTATCAATTCCTCAATGGAAACATTCAATGCTTTAGCGATGCGCTCAATGGTCGAAAGCGTAGGGTTTTTCTTTCCGCTCTCTATATTGCTCATATAGGCGCGGTCAACCTCTAGCTTTCGGCATAAATCGCCTTGCGTCATATCTTTCGCAAGACGGATTCGCCTTATGTTCTCGCCTAGTTTCTTTGCTGGGTTATTCACATTTCTAGTATAGCGAGAATTGTCTTTTTAAACAACATTGTTCTATAATACAAATAGCCCTCGCCCCGTTTCCGCCCATTCAATTTTAAAAAAATCCCCCCCCGCGAAAAAGAAAAAGTATGGAAAGGCGGAAACGGGGCAAGGGCGGAGCGCCGAGTCCGCGAGGCGCTGGTCGGATTAGAGTCACCACGCAATCGGAGCGTACGCCTTGGGTCAAAGTCACCACGCACGCGGAGCATGCGATTAGTCAGAGTTTTGTTGGAAAAAAGTTCGCGCAAAGGATATGATTAGATCACAATCTTGTGACAGGGGCGGGGATCGAACCCGCGACCACGGCGTTATGAATGCCGTGCTCTACCACTGAGCTACCCTGCCTATCGGCAGGCAGGCCTGCCATGAAAGCTGACCCACCTCTCAATATACGTACGATAATAACGATATTTCTTTACTTTTGCAATAAATAGTTGCGTAGCTGCTTCTTAAGATAGGTTCTCCCGGAGCCACCTTTGAGAAACTTTTCACGCCCGATCGCATCAGCCTTCAGTCGATATCCTTCAAAGTAAATCAACCTCCAGCCCTCGGCTTGTCGCGTCGTCTTACCACCGTTCTTCGCTTGATGCTCGGATAATCGCTTTTTTAGATCTTCAGTGAAGCCAATATACCAGCCGCTAGTATTATTCTCTAGTACATAGACATAATACCGCTGCCCCGCAAAATGGGACAGTAGTCCCCTCGCGGGGCTCACGAAAATCAAAACAGCCCTCTTGGGCTGTTTTGTCCGTAGCACGCTTTCTGGCGCGCCACGAGGCGGCTACTGCCGCTTTTCGTGGTTGCGGGAGAGGGAATCGAACCCCCGACCTCATGGTTATGCATACCGCTATAGTTTTCACTACCTCTTCATGGGAAAAGTTTGCAGTCTGGACTATACCTTCACCTATACGGTGTCTGCCATCTAGTCTCTACACCTTCCCCGACAAAAGGTCGGGGCTTGGCTCGGGATTGCCAGTAAAGGTTTCCCCGAGTTTGACAGATAATCTTAGTCGCCGTTTCCAGCGAGAACGCCCGTGAGCCCACGATAATATTATTTTCACGCCGCGATATAGTAAATTTTCTTTCAGTGCGCGAAGCGACAAGTCGGTTAGTACTATTCAGCACACCGACGCGAAGCGCCATGGCAATGATTGAAAATTTCCATATCCCTTCGGGTTCGGATCAGTTTCGCAATCTGCGGCTTCACCCCTCGAGACCTATGGTAAACCATATGGTCTCCTCAGGGTTCACCCACATCTCCTCAAAACTGATAACGAACGCGGCCGGAACATAATATTATCGTGGGCTCGGCTGAGCCATGCGAGATACCACTTCTCCATCCCGCACGAGGATTATACATATAAAATGTGAATTTTGCAATATAATTGTCATGATTTATATCTCGTGGTAGAATACCAGTATATATGAGAAACGGATGGAGTGACGCCTCTAAAGAAAAACAGCGGGAGAGAATCTACAAAATACTCAACCCTGGCGGAGATCCATTTCGTTACTCATCAAAGTTCAATCCCCAGCTGGAACTCATCGGGCTCATCTTATGGGCGACCGAGGGCGACAAGACTCAGGTTTCACTCGCAAACGGTAACCCTTCTGTCATTCAAATGTACCTTAAATTTCTGCGAACGATATGTAATCTTCGCGAGGATAAAATAAAAGTAGTGATCCACTGCCATGATACCCTCCCCTACAAGTCCTGCTTATCATTCTGGTCAAAAATAACCGGCATTGAACCCAATCGTTTTCGAAAGCCCTATATTAAGCGAGACAAGGGGGGGAAACGAAAATATCCCTACGGCATCTGCCGAATAGTGGCTTCGAATATTAAACTTGTCGCGCTTCTCAAAAGGAGACTGAACGAAATTGGAATGTCGCGCGACTACGACTATCGAAGCCCATAGCAGTATCTACTTCAATTTCCGAACCCACTTCTGAAACTCGTCGCCCTTTTGCTCAAAATCCCGCCAAACGCTGTAGCTGGGCGAAGCGGTCGAGAGCAAACAGATGCTGCCCGCGGGCGCATGCTTATAGGCGAACGCTACCGCCTCTTTCATGCTGCGGGTCGCAAGAACATTGAGCCCCCGCTTATCAGGTATAATCTTCGCTCCGCTGTCAGGGAAGAGCACGATATTCTTGATGCCATAGGACGCAATCGCCTTGCGCAGCTGACTAAAGTCGTATCCCCTGTCCTGGCCGCCGAGAAAGATCGTCCCGACATTCGGCAGCGATTTAAGCGCCTCCATCGTTGATTCCGGCGTGGTTGATATAGCGTCGTCGTAGAACGTTACGTCCTTATAAGTCCCCACCAGCTCCAGCCGGTGCGCGAGTGGCTTGAACCCCTTCACGGCAAGGCGAATGACCTCATCAGAGATGCCGAGCAGGCGCGCGGCAGCGATTGCGGCCTTCACATTTTGACGATTGTGCTCACCAAGCAGCGGGATCTCCTTCTCTGGCATCGGCAGTTCGGCGGCAAAGGGCAAAACGGCCGAGGGCGCTTCCATAGCCCAGTCTTTAAGCACGGGGGCACCCGCATTGAAGATGAAAAAGTCGCTCGGGCGCTGGAAAGCGACGATACGCCGCTTTGCTTCGTAATACTTCTCTATCGAGCCGTGATAATTCATGTGTTCCGGAAAGAGATTGGTGACCACCGCAACCCACGGACTCGCCTGGATATCATCAAGCTGATAGCTCGAAAGCTCTAGGACAAAAAGCTCGCCCTTTTTAACCGGCTTCTGGAGCGCGGCGAGCATTGGTCCGCCGATGTTCCCCAGCAGCTGTACCGACTTGCCCGAGCGTTTTATGATCGCATAAATAAGAGAAGCGGTAGTGCTTTTACCCTTTGAGCCGGTGACGCCGATGATCTTGTTTTTCTGGCGCCCTTGTCCGCCTATGGCGGAGAAGAAGATATTGGTCGCCGTCGTATACTGGATGGTCATCCGCTCCTTAGGAATCCCCGGGGTGCGAATAGCGATATCAGCGCCACGCTGTTTATCGAGGTACTGCGCTCCCTGCGTTTCATCAGCAATAGCTATCGTAAGCCGCGGATAGCGTTTGGCCAAGTACCGTTTTGTCGCCTTGCCTTCACGCCCATAGCCAATAATGAGTGCCTTCTGCATACCGGTGAAAACAAAAGACGCGGGAATAAGTGGCGCGGGCCAGGTCGCCAGAACAGAAGCGACCAACTCATTACCATTCTTAATCTTTCCGATAAGCGCCTTCACGACAGCGGTTTTTTTAAACTTCTTGCTAGCAAGGAAAAGCGCCGCTTGGGTCTCCTCAAAGGTCCCGACGCAATCGAACGGCTTGAGATCGCCGAACCCCAAGAGATCATTAAAGAGCGGAATGAGCTTCTGCTCATCATAGAGGTTCTTACCGAAGATGCCGATGAGTTGCCTCGGCGGCAGGAACGCTGAAAGGAGCGCGAACACAAAGGCGCACTTTGGGCACTCGCCGCACCACGGGCCGGCAAATGACTCCCTATGCACTTTTGCTACGCGGTTGCAGCTGGTAAAAAGGCCAAAGTACTCAGGATACTTCGTGAACATCTTTGCGATACGAATCTCGTGAAAGGGCCGCAGGAGAGAAAAATAGGTTATATCAGGCGTGATGAACCGCCGCAGATAGTCGGCGAACAGGCCTTCGAACTCCTGCGACTTGCTCCACTGGTGATTGATTGTCCCACCTTTATGCATAAGATTGCCAAAGTTGCTGCTGTACTCGTTGGCAACGATTGGATATCGATAGTCATAGAGGACGCCGGCGAGCGAACCGATAAACGCGATAACGGCGGAAATGGGAACGTGACCGTTGAAGCTGCCCTCATGTGGCTCGAAAAGCTGCTCATCCAGGTAACGCTCTATGACCAGCGCCGGAAGCGCTAACGCTTTCACAAGCTTATCGGTCAGCAGATTGGCGCGCTGGGTCTGCAAGACGAAGCTCGTAACCGGAAACTTCTGCTCCTTCAAAAGCTCAGCCGCAACTATGGAGTCTTTCCCTCCGCCGATACCAAGCAAAATGCGGTTTCGGCGCGGATACTCAGTAGCGACATGCTTGGCATTTTTCTCAAATGGAAATTGAGCGAGCTTATCCGGATCAAGCTTGTTCCGGTAGCAGAACTCACCCAATCCTTTCTGGTAGACCGTGCTCCAAAAGACCGCCTGCTCCTCGGTAAGATGATACGGTAACTTTATCACTCCCGGCACATACAGTTTGTAGTAACTAATGCCGAGAATTAAGTGAAGGCTCTCAAGCAGCTGGGCGAGCAGCTCCTGGGGAATATCAGTTGCAATCTTGTGGCGCGCCGGAAGCACGAGGCGCTCCGTGAACGAGAGCGGCTCACGGCCCTTAAAATGAATGCGATAGGTGAACGAAATAGCGCGCTTGGCGAGCTCCGCCTTATAAGCGACGAATTCAAAGCTAGTAGGAGTGGGTTGCATAACGCTCCTATCATACCCCAAAAAGAGCCTATGGCTCAATGAAAGTAAGTATTTTGTGTTTGCGCGGGCGGGCGGACTCGCCTAGCCCGGCTGACTGATTGCCGGTCGGCCTAGGGAACCGGTGACCTTCCCCTTGACAGGGGGCTTAATTGATCTTCCAATTTTTCGCGCGGGCGGCCGGACTCGAACCGGTGACCTTCCCCGTGACAGGGGGACGCTCTAACCAACTGAGCTACGCCCGCGCGAAAAATTTGAATTTTAGATGCTTTAACCAACGAGCCCTGCCGGCCGGCCGGCAGGCAGGTACGCCCGCATTCCTTTTGCGCCATTACTTTGTCGCTTCAGGCTCGCCGTATGCTATCGCCC
>Ga0163151_10009000_pt1 | contig 11021 bp, 8 predicted proteins | sample OliLakLV19MP5IB2_FD_145596 | JGI IMG/M metagenome (GOLD analysis project Ga0163151, IMG submission 145596) | Freshwater microbial mat bacterial communities from Lake Vanda, McMurdo Dry Valleys, Antarctica - Oligotrophic Lake LV.19.MP5.IB-2 | ecosystem: Environmental > Aquatic > Freshwater > Lake...
TGGTAATGAGGGCAGCGCTGCCGGCGATGACCATGTAGGTTCGAACGCCAACGGCCTTGTGCCGGGAGCGTCGTTCCAGACCGATGAAGAATCCGAGCAGAAGCCCGACCAAAACTCGTGGGACAAATTCGATGTGGGGCAAAGCCATGACCCAGGTCATGACGTCGTTCAGCGAATCTGTGAATGTGTTAGCGATTACTGACAGAAGTACAGAGTCCATAGACACCTCGCTTTCTAATGCGTTGTTGACGCGTGCAAGTAAAAGCAGAATGCACTGATGTGCACATCGCGATAGCAGCAAACTTTACGCGTCAACGACACGTCAGAAGGTTGTTCAGATAGGCGAATACTCTGCGGTTTAGGGGTTTTTCACTTAGGGTGAGAAAGGAAAGAAGATCTCCACAGTAGTCAATAGAGCGTTGAAACCCAAGACGTTGACCCTGTCTGTAGTTATAAGTTTTTGTCATTTCATGATTGATCAATAGACGTGTACACACGTCTATTCACGTCTGCGCGCGTTTGGCGAGCAAGCAAATGCAGCTGGCGCAAGCTGCGCAACGTAGTGTCGTTGGTGTCACTTCTGCGGGAATAACTTCATCATGCAAGTGATGATGAAACGGATATCACAAATTTTAGTGTTGGGATTGACGACTGCATTTCTCAGTAATGTTCTGTCTGCATCTGCGCAATCAGGTTTCACCGTGAATGGTCGCAGGGTAAGTGGAAGCACATACCAGGCCTACAAATTGATCAATCAATCCCTTCGTTTGATGCGAGAGAATCGAACTGTTGAAGCCTGTCAGCAATTGAAGAGAGCAATTTTGCTTGATCCAATGGTGCCGGAAGCACGAAGTATGTATGGGATGGCGCTTGCCCGGCTCGGTAAGTCGGATGCTGCCGCAGAACAACTGCGAATGGTCATCGCTGGTGATGCGCCTGCAGTTAATGCGCGTATTGCCGCGTTGTTGAATCTGGCGGCCCTCTGCCAAGGCTCCGGTAAAACGCAGGAAGCTTTGAGCATGTACAAGGAAGTGCTCAAGCAATTTCCGCATCATAAGATCATTCCGGCAATCAAAGAGCGCGTGACGCTTTTTGAAAAAGAGATGGCGCGTCAGCGCAAAACGAACCACAATCAAAAACAAGAGCTGATGGATGACACTAGCTACTACGGCAACGTAATCGGGCAGGGACGAAAACGCTGGCCAGCAAGCTCAATGCCCATTCGAGTGTACGTTTATCCAGCAACTGGAATACCTGATTACAAGGATGACTACAACACCATATTGCATTCTTCATTTGAAGAGTGGGAAAAAGCATCGGCAGGAAAAGTGCGATTTGCCTTCGTACCCACATCACGCGATGCAGACATAACCTGTACATGGGTTGTTGACGGCACATTGTTGGAATCTTCTGCTGAAGGCGGTGAAGCCGATGTACGGTCACTCCAGGAGAGTGTAGTCAAGAGTGTGATTATGCTCTCTTTGAACAACAATGATTCTCCATTTCCGTTCACTGACAATTTAGTCCGTACGTTGTGCTTGCATGAGATCGGTCATTCGTTAGGATTGTTGGGGCACAGCATGCGTACGACTGATGTGCTGTATTGCAGCACTCCGCTTGTTGACGCGGAGATGCACCTAAGTAAGCGCGATATCGCAACAGTGCGCCAGGTCTACAATTCTGATGTTAATCCGCTATCGCAGGCGCTTGCTACGCTCGAACGAGACAGCCATGGTAATGCCGAAAATATTCTGCGATTTTCAACCGTCGCGTTGATCGCAGTGGCTTCTTCTGTGGCGATATTTCTTGCCGTTCTGAAACGAGTAAGCAAGAAGAAGCCAAAACGCAAACTGCCATTGCACTGAGAAAAGCACTGCTCAAATAACCAATCGTCATTGCAGATAATCGCTTGCAGGGGCGTGCCATGCACCGTCCGGGCAGCGCACGGCACTGCCCCTACAAAGCGAAAAACCGAGGACAGGTCCTCGGTTTCGCGAATTGGAATGGGTTTATAAAACAGTACCTAATTGCACCAGAAACGTTAAATAGGGCAAGCTGCATCAAGCAGCTTGCCCCACAAAACTATCTTTTCTTAGCGCCTTTCTTAACCGGTTTTTTAGCGGCTGGCTTAGTTGCTTTCTTAGCAGGCTTAGCAGCAGCTTTCTTAGCAGCCGGTTTGGTTGCTTTGGCAGGCTTAGCCAAGGTCAATGATGGTTGCTTAGCGCGACCGTTGACGATGTCTTTGAGCTCTTTACCAGCGCGGAACGCAGGAACCTTAGCAGCAGCGATTTTCAGCGGTGCCAATGTTCTTGGGTTACGGCCAGTGCGAGCTTTGCGCATGCGGCGCTCGAATGTTCCAAATCCGACTAGTGTTACTTTGTCGCCTTTGGAAAGAGCTCCGGTGACCGTGTGGATCAACGCGGAGAGTGTACGTGAAACTTCAGACTTTGGTTGACCTGTGGCTCCAGCCACTTGTTCAACGAGCTCAGCTCGATTCATTTAAATTTCCTCCTTACGGAAATTGCCATTCCAACCCACTTCTGCGGATAATATCACTCCGTTCACAATTGGACAAGTGATTCTGCCTTGCTAGCAGAAATTTTTTTTGGATTCGTTTTTTCAAACACGCATGCCACCCCATTTGTAGAGAGAGCCCAAAAACGCCACCGGCTGGACATTTGATTCGCACACACAGTTATTCGCTCCTGATTAATTCACTCATCTGCAATAGTTCATTCATCGCATTTGTATCGGATGCAGTAGAGCCTATATCTATGGGACTTAGGAGCCAGCAGGTTTTCAACAGGAGGCGTTTAGGGCATACGGCTGAGGACGGCTAAACAAGCCGTACGCGTGCGATTGCGCGATTTAATCTATAATGCGTTTTGGAAGTCCGCAAGCAATTGATCCCGAGGAAATTTGAATGATATGCACTAAGCGAATTAAGCTGCGAAGCACCTTTCGAAGTGCATCTGTCTTGATAGCATCACTGTTCTTAGCATTTGCGTTAGTGAGTGCAGCCACGTCTGCAGAGCAAAAGCCACTGCCTGTCTCAATTGCGAAGGTTTCGGTCAACTGGCCGATGTACAGATTTAATTCTGCGCGCACCGCATCATTAAATTTCGCCCCACAATGCATTGCTACGGGCAAGCGCAAATGGGTGTTTCCTGCAGAAGGTGGTATCGATTCATCTCCTGCCATATATAACGGGCTGATATTTGTTGGTTGCGACGACTGGAATGTATACGCAGTGGATGAGCGTAGCGGCAACATGGTGTGGCGCGCAAAGCTTGGTGGTCAGGTTAAATCATCACCGGCCGTCGATGGCACTATGGTTATTGTTGGTTGCGAAGATAGCAATCTATATGCGCTAGACAGCGCAAACGGAAAGGAGATCTGGAAATTTAAAGCGGGCGGTCGTTTGAGTTCTTCACCATGCACGGTGAATGGCACGACATATGTGTGCAGTTGGGATGCGGCACTCTATGCCATTGACAGCAAGACCGGAACTCTCAAATGGAAATTTGCCGGCGCGGATCCGACAAATGGAAGAATGACTTCGTCACCGGCGTACTACGATGGAACAGTCTACGTGACATCGCATGACGGATTTGCATACGCCGTGAATGCGTTGGATGGCACGCTCAAATGGAAATTTAAAACTGCTGACAAAATCTTTTCCTCTGCGCTGGTGATGAACAACATTGTCTATTTCGGCAGCTGGGACCACAATTTCTACGCTGTTGATGCCCTGACAGGAAAAACAGTTTGGACATACAAAGGTACGGAGAATTATTCGATCTCTCCTGCTGGAGCCGACGGAAAAATCTTTGTCGGCAGTGACGATCTCAAACTGTATTGTCTCAACGCTGCCACAGGAAAGGTCCTCTGGAAGCAGCAGATAAATAGTCCGGTGCCACTGCTTTCATCAGCACCGGTTGTTGCCGGTGGCTCAATTTACATGGGAAGTTCCGATGGCAATGTCTATTCATTAGATACGCGCAACGGCGCAATCAAGTGGAAATTCAAAACCCAGCGACCAATCGTCTCTAATGCTGCAGTCGGTCCGAGCGGTGTGTGTATCGGCAGCCAGGACGGGAATCTTTATTATCTCTATTGAGGTTTTTCATGCTCAGAAAACGTGAAGCGCTTGCGTTGCTGGTCGTATGTTCCTTCGGATTCACGATGCCGTCGGCCAATGCTATTAAGGTAGCGAAGGCATCGGTTAAAGCAGAAGAGAAGGTGCATGTCACTGCCCCAGCCAAGTCTGATCAGCGCCGGTCAGCTTCAAATCTGTTTATGTGGAAGGTTAGTTCCGGCCACGAAAGTGCTTATCTCGTTGGCTCGATACATATGGTTCGACCAGATTTTTATCCACTTCCTGCGGAGATGGAAAATTGTTTCGACCAGTCGTCGAATCTTGTTTTGGAAATTGATGAGAGCAAAGATGACCCTGCCGCCACGCAGATGTATGTCATGAAAGCAGGCCTGTACAACGATGGTGATGTCCTCAACAACCACATAAGCAAGCAGACAAGTGAAGCCCTAGAGAAATGGATTACTGGGGCAGATCCGACGACGGCGCGGTCCATGCAAAAGATGAAACCCTGGTTCGCCAGCATTATGATTCCGGTATCAGAATTACAAAAACGTGGCTTCGATACGAAAAAAGGAATTGACAAGCACTTCCTTGAGAAAGCGCACTTGCAAGGGAAAAAGGTTGACGAGCTAGAAAGCACTGAGTTTCAACTCAAGATGCTGTCCGGTTTTTCAGAAGACATGCAAAATAAGCTTTTGCTTTCCTCCTTGGTCGATGCAGAAAATGTTGATCGGGACTTAAAAGATCTGGTCGCTGCCTGGAAGCACGGCGATATCGAACTAATGAATAGCGTGGTTGTCCGGGAAGAAACTGCGCACCCGGAGCTGAAACCGGTCATGGACAAGCTGCTCTACGAACGCAATATCGGTATGGCCGAGAAGATATCTGAATATATCCATTCCGGAAACACAGCGTTCGTCGTTGTCGGATCGGGGCACCTGGGTGGCCCGAAAGGACTGATAGCGCTTCTAAGAGCGAAGAATTTTAAAGTTGAGCAGGTGCAAGCAAACTAGTAAACGCGGTGCTTATGGTTTGACCCATTGCGCTTCGGTTATGCTTTCTATGGTTTTTATTTTTCCGTTTTTGACAGAAAAGACAAACTTCCAGAATGGATGCTGTTCCGAAGTCGTGAAGCCTGCTCCGTCTACCAGGACGACCACTTTATCTTCGTCTGCCTGGGCTACCTTGAAGAAGTGCACAGCTCGATAGCCCGGTGGCCTCTCAGCATCTGGCTCATCCTTCTGACGGCTGAAAAATGACCCATAGCCAGCTGGCGATTTTATATATTTGCCTGGAATCAGTTTGCGGAAATTTTCTGTCAATTTCGGATCGCTGCTACGCTGTTGGGCATTGTCCACATAGCCGGCAACGAAATCAATTAGAAACTCATTTGCCTGTTCGACCGCCTTATGGATCGCTGCATTTGGATTGCCATCGGCTTCGACAGCAGTGAGAGTCCCGGTGCTCTTGTCTGATAAGAGTGCCGTCGAGAAGGTCGCTTTCACAACATCACCAAGTGCGCAATTGCTCGCATCCTTGCCCCAGTTGGGGCTGAAGTTATTGATCTGGAGAACTTTCACGTGGCCGCTCTTGTCACTTATTTCAAGTTTTCCACCTTGAGCGTTGTCGTAATAAAAGACGGTTCCGCTGGTGCTGGCCGAGGTCGGCATGAGGACAAAACCAATCCCGCCGACAAGCAGCAACCCACCAACCACACTGCCGATAATAGCTGGGCTCAGTCCTCGAGGTTGGTTAGCCTTGGCGCGCAAGTCCGTCATCGGTTTGCGGTTGGCTTCGCTCTTGAATTTAGCTGATGAAGCCGCTGAAATTTGGTTGGCTGTTATTGCCGGGATTGCGCGCGTCGAGACCAGCAGTGATTCAGGTATTTCCACGCGCGTGTCGCTCAACCCGGCTTCCAGAGCGTCGCGAAGCCCGGCCATATCCTGGAACCGGTCCTCAGGAAACTTTTGCAGGCATTTGAGCACAACTCTTTCCAAACCCGGTGGCAAAAACAAGTCCGGGCGCAAGTCAGCAAAGCGCGGCGGATGCATTTGCATGTGTTGAGAAGCGGTTTCGATGCTGTTCTTTCCGCGGAATGGAGGTTTGCCCACCAGCGCTTCAAACAGCGTGATGCCGAAGGAATAGATGTCCGACGTGCGATCGAGGGCCTTGCCCATGCACTGCTCCGGACTCATATAGATAGGGCTGCCGAAGACTTCGCCAGTCTTGGTCAGGTGTTGAGACTCTTTGCCGGACCAGGGCATCAATTTAGCCAAGCCGAAGTCGACGATTTTCACGAAATCGGGATCGCCCTGATGATTTATCAGCAGGATGTTGCTTGGTTTTAGATCTCGGTGCAGGATTCCCTGGGTGTGCGCGTGCTGTAAACCATCGGCCACGGCGGTGAAGATTTTGACTGCCCGTTTTGGTTCCATCGGACCGTCGAGCTTAATTAGATTAAGCAATGGCACGCCTTCCAGATACTCCATGACGATGTAAGGCTGCCTGGTGTATGTGATACCGACGTCGTAAAGCGTAATCAGATTCGGATGGCTCAAATGGCTTGCGGCTTTGGCTTCCTGCTGAAAGCGTTTGACACTGGAATCGTCCTGCGCCAGCTCTGCATGGAGCATCTTCAACGCCACAAGTCGGTCCATCATTTGGTGACGCGCCCGATAAACGGAGCCCATGCCACCTTTGCCGATCATTTCCAGAATTTCGTACTTATCAGCCAGAACATGCCCGATCAGCGGGTCCGGCTTGTCTAAAACAATCAGTGCTGTTCCGTCGTCAGCGCACTGTGCTACGTCACCTTGGTACTCCCGACTACAGGCAAGGCACATTTTACGCGCTAACAGTGGTTTTTCTACGCCCTCGGCGCTCACAAGTCTGACCCATAAAGCGGCTGCACCAATCGATAATGCCCAAAAGCGGGCTCGATGAATCGCATGTTACACCAAAGAGCTGACGACGGCTAATGACTCAAAGCTGTTATTTTTCTCGCGCATCAGGCGGTGCTGCCTCTTCAGAAGTTTCAGGGAGGTCCTCTTTGCCATTTTCCTTAGGTTTTTCCTTTTGCTTTTTCTTGAAAGAAGCGGCATTTGCGGCCAAAGAGGCTTGCGCCCGGGCTGTTTTTAAGGCCAAAACGTATTGAGGGACTTGCAGCAGGTATTTCATCGGCTCGATGTATTGGTTTGTGTCATGTTTGATGACTGTGTAGTGCACGTGAACTCCGGTGGAACGCCCGGTGGAGCCGGCAAAGCCGATAACCTGGCCGCGGCGAACCCACATTCCCGGTTTTACCGTGTAGCCGTTCAGGTGACCGGTGATTGTGCGGATATTCGGATATGGATGGTAGACCTCCACTGCAACGCCGAGATTACCGCGCACTCCGACCCGAGTGACTATGCCGTCCAGTAGCTCGTAAACCTTGTCGTTTAGCTTGGCGCCCAGGTCAACTCCGGTGTGGAAATCGCCTCTGCCAGTGACGGGATGGACGCGAAATCCGGCTCTGGAGGTGACTGTACCCATCCCTGCCGGCGTGTAGACCTGCTCATCGCGCATCGGGGAAATAAGACAGACAGGAACGTAGTAGCCTTCAAAATAATATGCCGGTGCTGGCAAGGTGCACAACAAGAGCGCCCCGATCAGAACTGGTGCAATTTGTGCTGAATAAAAAGAGGGCGTTCGCCTCATCAAATCCGATTTCCGCCGACTTCTGATAAACAACCTAACTCAACTTACCACACAAATCCCCTGGCGAATCTCGTGATTGTAGGCGGGCAGTGCGCTGGCAGTAATGTCAGCCTGGCTCGATAGCCAGCTTCTCATCGAGGATCTGATTGATAACCTGCGGGTTACCCTTACCCTTCAACGCCTTCATCGACTCACCGAAGAAAAACTGACGAATCTTTGTCTTGCCGCTGCGGAATTCAGCCAGCTGCGAGGGATTGGCGTCCAGAACGCCGGCGATTACCTGCTCCAGTTCCTTGAGATCGGATATTTGAACCAGTCCTTTGGCTTCAATAACCTTTGCCACCGTAGATGGTGCTTGTAAAAGCTCGCTCAGCACAATCTTAGCGGAGGTAGAGTTGAGCTTACCGGAGTTTGTGGCTTCAATCAGATCGCGGACGTTTTCCGGCGTGATGTCGGTTCCGGCAAAGTCCTTTTGGGACTCCTTCAAATAAGCCATGGTGGGACCGATGAGCAAGTTGGCAGCAGCTTTTGCCGGTGCGCCAAGAAGCAGAACTTTGTCCAAGAAGTCACCCATTTCCTTGCTTTCGGCAAGCACATAAGCATCGTCGCTAGATAATCCATGCTCATTTACATAGCGTTGGCGGCGCGCTTCCGGCAATTCTGGAAGCGTCAACCTGACTTCTTCAACCCAGGCCCTGTCGATAACAATGGGCATCAAATCCGGGTCTGGGAAGTAACGATAGTCGTGGGCATCTTCTTTTGATCGCATTGAATGCGTGGTTTGAGTGGCCTCATTCCAGAGTCGCGTTTCCTGCACGACGCGTTGACCGCTGTTTACAAGGTCAGTTTGGCGCTCAATTTCGAACTGGATGGCGCGTTGAACTGCCCGGAAGCTATTCATGTTCTTCAGCTCAGCTCTGGTGCCGAGCTTGCTTTCACCTTTGGGTTTGATTGAGACGTTGGCATCGCAGCGAAACGTCCCCTTTTCCAGGTCGCCGTGGCAAACATCAACATAACGCAGGATTGTGCGCAACTCGCTGAGATATTCACTGGCTTGCTCTGGGCTTTCAATATCAGGGGCGCTGACGATTTCCAGTAGAGGAACACCAGATCTGTTGTAGTCCACCAGGCTGTAATCGGAACCGTGAAGACCGGCAGCTCCAGAATGTACGAGCTTGCCGGCGTCTTCTTCCAGGTGCGCGCGAACAATCCGCACGGTTTTGCCAGCGACGGTAAGATGCCCGTCAATGCAAATCGGTTTGTCGTATTGAGAGATCTGATAACCCTTCGGTAGGTCCGGATAAAGGTAGTTTTTACGATCAAACTTCGTGTGTTCAGATATATGGCAATTTAAAGCTATACCTGCGCGAATGGCGAATTCCACCACACGTTTGTTGAGGACCGGCAATACGCCTGGCATGCCAAGGCAAACTTGGCAGACGTGATCGTTGGGCGGGCCGCCAAACTCTGTCGGGCAACCGCAGAAGATCTTGCTTGCTGTCTTCAGCTGAGCATGAACTTCTAATCCAATAGTCGGTTCGTATTCCATTGGATACTCCTACTATGGCTTAACGGGCGTTACTGGCGTCAAGGGGGGACATGGCACAGTACCAGGCAGCGTTTCCGTTTCGGGCAATTTGCCTGGTTTTCCAAACAACATCTGCAGCAGCGGTGCGCGTTTTGAAAGTATTTGCTGAACTTGCTTGGCCGCCTTGTCAAGATTGGTTGCAGCGGTTCTTACCTTGCCCATTGTTCCTCTTATGTCATTCTTGAACTCGGGATCGCCAAGCAGGTTGTTCGCTTTGGACAGGGCCTCTTTCGCCGATCCCATAATTTCCTTAAGATCACTGCGTAGCGCTTGATCAGAAGAGATTTTGTTAGCGATTTCCAGAGACGTGCGAATGCTGTCAGTTGAGTTCTGCACGCGTTGCAATATCGCCACCACTTCATCGCGCAGTGGTTTGTCTTTTAGCGTGCTGTTGAATTCGCCCATCGCCTCGCGGACGACCTCGGCTGTCTTACGCGCTTCCTGCATTGTCTCCTTCAAGTCGCCGCTGAAGTTTGGATTTTCCAGGAGCTTGTTGACACGGCCGCTGGTGCCGCGGAAATCGCGCGCCACCAGCTGAATTTCATGCATCGTGTCGTTGCCTGTACCGAAGAAAGTACTTGCTCTTTCAGCAGCGATATTTGCATGTTCCGCGGTGCGTCCGAACTTGCCGGAAGTGCTGGCAATGCTGTTGGAGGCATTCTGCACGCTATCTGCAGCAGAGCGCAAGCGGTCCATATTCTTGTTCAACTTGTTTGTGGCGTGATTCAGATTGGTCATTGTCTCATTCAGTGCCACTGTATCTACTGCTGTGACAATCTCCTCAATGCGAGTGGCCACGCGGCTAATCACAAGCTCGGTGCGGATTGGGTCTTGAGCGTCAGGTGGTAGAACGATGTCATTTGCGGTTAAAGGCGGTGCATCAAGTGGTTTGCCAGCTGCATCCCGGGGAATCATTACTTCAACGTACTTGGCGCCGACCAGTCCAAGGGTTTGAATACTTACCTTTGATCCTTTAGGTACGACAACCGTGGGATCGGCAATTTTGATGTGTACCAAGATTTTCTTCTGCGGCGTGAATTCCATGAACTCAACAGTTCCAACACGTACGCCCTGCACGTTGACCAGAGCGTTACGACTCAAGCCCGCCACGTCCGTGAATTCCGCTGCAAATCTTTGCGGCTGCTGGAAAAGCGAAAAACTCTTCAGCCACGTCCATCCCCACACCAACAAAATGAGGGCGCCTAGCGCGAATAATCCAACTCTGACTTCGTAATTTGTTTGCTGCATCGCCGTTGCCTTTGCCTGTACACCCTTTCAATCAAACAGTGGCCATGGGGCCATCACGCGTTGCATAAACGAATTGTCGGATGAATGGATTGTCCGAAGTCTCGGCTTCATCCGGTTTTCCGTGCCACACAATTTCGCCGTCGTGCAGCAAAATAATTCGCGACGCGGTTCGTTTCCAAGTGGAGTGCTGGTGAGTCACCACAATGGAAGCGGCACGGAGCTTATCTTCCAACTGGATCATATAATCTTCTATGACGGTAGACATTACAGGATCAAGTCCGGTAGTTGGTTCGTCATAAAGGATAATCTTTGGCTGGTAAACGACGGCCCGGGCGAAGCTTACGCGTTTTTGTTGACCACCTGAAAGCTGGCTGGGGTAAGAATCAATGA
>Ga0163151_10009001_pt1 | contig 11021 bp, 9 predicted proteins | sample OliLakLV19MP5IB2_FD_145596 | JGI IMG/M metagenome (GOLD analysis project Ga0163151, IMG submission 145596) | Freshwater microbial mat bacterial communities from Lake Vanda, McMurdo Dry Valleys, Antarctica - Oligotrophic Lake LV.19.MP5.IB-2 | ecosystem: Environmental > Aquatic > Freshwater > Lake...
AGCTTGCCCGTATTCACGTTCCATGCCCGAATAAACCCCGGCGCAGAAGGCAGATCTTCACTCACCAGAGTCCCCAAAATCAACAAGTCGCCAAACACTACACCCGGCGTGGTATTCGTCACCGAAAGCGTCTGCGCGGGTCGTCCCAACCCTTCTCGCAAATCCACGCGACCGCCCTCGCCAAACGACGCAACCAGCTTGCCAGTCTTACCATCCACCGCATAGACAAACTGCTTCACGCCATAGAAGACTCGCTCCGCGCCCCCGCTTCTATAAAGTGTAATCCCGCGATTGCGAAACTTCGACGCCTTCTGGCCGGCTGGAATTGGATCAAACGACCACTTCTCATAACCCGTCGCTGCCTCGATCGCCACCAACCGCCCCTTCGGCGTCGTCGCGTAAAGCACCCCATTCGAGAACACAGGACGGCACTGAATCTCCGACCCAACAAAGGCGTCTTTGGTGTCGTACTCCCAGGCCTTCACCAGTCGCGACACATTCTGGGGCGTGATCTGGTTCAAGGGAGAATATTGTGGCTCCGCCGCAAAGCAAGCAGCCACAAAAAGAAGCGTCAATCCAATTCGCATGCCTAACAGATTATCCGGTCACCGGCATGGCCGACCTTGCCGGCAGCGAGTATTTTGACATCACCCACTTCATGAACCAGGCGATCGACCACGGTATCGTTACGATCAGCAAAGAGAACAGGACAAATCCGATGTACATCCCGATCATCTCGACTGGATTGGCATCAAACCGGACCAACCGCATTCCGCCAGTAAACTTCGAGCCAAACCATTGCATGTAAAACACAGTGGCAATCCCAAGCAGTGCCAGGGTCATGACTGCGAGTGTGATGCTTCCAATGGTTGCAAAAAACCCGCTGGCGGGCAGCAACAATCCGAGTAATGCGGGGACGGCGGAACAGCCGGTGAAAATCAATTGCCATTTCAGATAATCCTCGACGGAAGCGCTAAATTCAAGCCGGCTGCCATGATTCGTCACCAGCAATGGCGCAACCACTCGAAGCACTTGGTAGCTGACAAATGCAAGCCCCAAACTCATCGCGACCCCAACTACCAATTGCACCAACGGATCGTCGATGATCGCGTTCAGGATAATCTGGGCCCAAATCACAATTGTGACCTGTAGCAGATGTGGTTGCAGTAACGCTGGCGTCCCTGTGAAACTCACCGTAGTGCCATCGGCAAAGCGCATCTTGCCCGTAGCGTAGTGCAGCAATTTGGTCAATTGCTCAGCCGCCGGTACATAAATCAACATGGAAAGCCCTGTCACCAGGGCTTGGACAAAATAGGGTATTGGTTCGACTGCGAATTCTAACCGGTTGGGACTGCCTTCGTTGGACATTGGGCCAGTTTACCCCACATCGGGGTGAATGTTAAGCCTGTAGCCGAACCCTGCTTTCGCCGATACTACGAATAGACCCCGTCCAGGATGAATTCAAAACTTACCCTAGCGCTTGTGTTGTTTTTACAGACAGCAGCCGCGCAAAGGGTCACAGAAAGCACCTTTTCTCTTTCCGCCAGCGAAGACCGCTGCTCGGTAGGCAAGTCCGTTTCTGCAATTGACAATACCGAGCGCCAGATTTTCTTCCGGTTCCTATTGTCGGGTGGCTCAGGAGTCCCGGGTCTCACAGTGGAATGGCTCGCCCCCGGCGATCAGGTCATGGAGTTTCTGAACTACGAACAGTTGCCCACTGCGCCTCTGATGTGTTTCGTAACCCAGATGCCGCTCGCCGGCTTCGATCAGGCGGCAAGACCGGGTCAGTGGAAGGTGCGCATCGTCGCCCGTGGCGTAGTCATCCACGAGAAGAAGTTCACCCTCAAGGGCGACCTCGCATCTGCTCGCGGGCTAGCCGTCAGACGCGTCACCCGTCTTGAACGATTTACAACTTCAACCGACCTCCAACTCGATGGCACGGGGATGACTCCAGAAAGCGTCGCCCATCTTGCCACCTATTCGCCCTCCAGCGCATGGCAATTCATCGCCTCTCTACCGGTGCGACAAGTCGATCCAGGACGTTTCCATGTCACTTACGCCTCCCGCCTTGCCCCTGGCGAATACTGGATTGTCATCAAGAACGCCGATGGAGCACAAAGCCTTCCCGCACGACTCCTGATTGAGAGCAATCATGGCTATGGGCTTCCGATCGCTGGCGGCGAACAATGGATCATCACGCAAGGCCCCTATGGCGGCACATCTCACTGGGGACGCAGCCTCCATGCCTGGGACATCGCCCCGGTCAGCATGCGCAGCGGTGGCTGTGTCGTCGCAATGCGCCCCGGCATCGTTCACGCCTTCGATCGTAGTGAGCGCCAAAACTCGCGCGGCCGCAGCTTTGGCAATCTGATCACTATCGAACATGAAGACGGCGAGTTCTCCCACTATGCCCATCTCCGCACCGGCACCTTTGTGGTGCGAACCGGTCAGCGCGTAGAGGCCGGACAGGCGCTTGCCACGGTCGGCAACAGCGGACACACTCTGGGGCAGGGAGGTGGCTATCACGTCCACGCCCATGTCACCCGCGGTTTTGCTGCCGCTAACCAAAGTATTCCTTTTACCTATTCCAATCTCACCAACATCGCCAAAGGCCGCGTCGTCACCAACCCGCTTCCATTGATTGGCGCTTGTAATGTCCCAAACAACGGACCCATCGAAGTTTCCGGCAACAAAGCGCCGCAGGGTCCGCGCTGGACTGCCAAAGTGGGCCTCACCGAGTGGTGGACACAAACCATCAATGTTCCCAAAGGCGCCCGCACCCTCGATATTCTCACCGCCTGGACCAACAAGGAGTCCCACAAAGTGGACGTCTACCTCACCAGTCCCTCTGGTTATCAATATGGCGGCCCGTATGAAAACGCAGAGCGCCTCCGAGTCGAAAAACCGGAGAGCGGCAACTGGCGCATCTCAGTGCAAGGTGTCAAAGCTTCCGGCGACGCAATTGAATTCGAAGTCCGCGGCAACGTTGCGCCCTAGCTTGCTCGCGTGCGCCCCGCATCCCGTATCTGGTTCAGCAACCCCGACAATCGAGCCACCTGCTCTGGATGCTTCTCGTACACATCTTCTCGCTCCAGCGGGTCCAATGCCATGTGAAATAGCTGCCCTTGCGGTCCACCCGGCTTGGCTTCAATCTTTGCAGGTGGAGTAAACCCGCCAGACCCCAGGCCCTCAATCAATTTCCAACCGCCCTCTCGAATTGCAAACATCCCATTACCCGCATGATGCACCAGGTGTGGCCTCACCGCCTTCTCCCCTCTCACTCCAGCCAAGGCTGGCTGAATCGCAAACGAATCCTCCGCCGCATCTCGACCAATCGATATCCCAGCCGCTGCACACGCAGTAGCCAGCAAGTCCGTATGGCAAATGGCTGCGTCACTCACTGTCCCAGCCTTCACCTTCCCCGGCCAGCGCACCAGGAATGGAACCCGGTGCCCGCCCTCATAGGCGTCCGACTTCTGCCCTCGCAGCATCCGGTTTGCCCAGTGCCCACCGTTCTCCTCCATATCGCGTTTCTCCCACGGGGCACCGTTATCGCTGGTCACAATCACCAGCGTGTTGGCCGGATCGACAGCAGCCAATATCTTCCCCACCGACGCATCCAACTGCTCAACAAAATCCCCATAAAGCTTCGCTCGACTCTTGCCAAGATACTCCCGCGCCGGAACCCAAGGCGTGTGCGGAGCCGGCAACGGTACATAACAGAAATAAGGCCCGCTCTTCTTCACAAACTCAACTGCGCGCTGGGTGCACTTCGGAACCACCTCGTCCATTGCAAACCCGGGCGCAATTCCGCCACCTCGCCAATAAGGCCCCCGCTTCGTCTCTCCGTTATCGGCGATCTTCGACGTAGGCAATTCCACTGCGCGCCTCCCGTCAAAGTAAACGTACGGCGGCATGTCCAGCGAAGCCGGTATCCCAAAGAACTCATCAAAACCATGGTCAAGCGGCGAGGGACTCAACTCACGCGAGTAATCCGTCTTCTGCTGGTCGCCGAGTCCAAGATGCCATTTGCCAAAGCCGCCGGTCCGATATCCTGCCTTCTGAAACAGGCTCGCAATCGTCGGTCTGCCCGCCTCGATCAGGTTCGGCGATTCTCCACCCAGTACCCCATTTTTCAACCTGCTCCGCCAACAGTACCTGCCGGTCAACAACCCGTACCGTGTCGGAGTGCAAACACTCGAAGGCGAATGTGCGTCGGAAAATCGCATTCCCTGCCGAGCCAGCCCATCAAGATGCGGGGTTTTTACTTTCGCCTCAGGCGAATAACATCCCACATCACCAATACCCAAGTCATCCGCTAAAATAATGATAACATTAGGCTTAGTCGCCCCATTCAACGCCAGTATTCCGCTTCCAGCCAAAAAAGTACGTCTTAACATTCGCTCAACTCTATCATTTTTCATATTTTCGCTTGCAACACAATTGAAGTAGAGTCACACTAGTACTCATAGGTGGTGGTTCATAGCAACCACTTTAGTCTGTTGAGTGTTGGGGTGTTTTTCCCTCCACACACCCCAACGCTCCGGACTTAATGCTAACCTTCCCTCTTGCCGTCCCGCCTAGTCTTCCCCTTTTTGACCCTGCTCCAGATTTTCCTCAACCTAGGTTTAGTTCTTTGCCTGAACCATTCCGAAATCCTCACTCGCGAAGAAGCGCATAGCTCCTTTGTCGACGTTGCTTACTTTGAAAACCGCTTCCAGGCAAGCGAGTATGCAACGAACATCGCATCCTATCTCGTCTTTTGGACCGGCTACCATTTCTTCCCTGAGCCAGGCATCTTCTACGGCCGATTCGTCAAAGCCCTCGTGATGGCATCAGTAACGCCGATCACCTTCTGGCTGCTTCATCTTCGCTTCAAGCAACCCTGGCAATTCTCTCTACTCACGGCACTCGCCATCGGTTTAATGCCTGGCCTCTACTGGTTCTCGGTTTTGGGCATCGATATCGGACTTGAAGTTCCCTTCGGCATGTTGGCTATGCTACTTGCAACTTATCCCAGCCTGCGATGCTCGTTCGCCTCCGGTGGCGCACTGGCCTTCAGTTGTTTATGCTACGGCGCGGGCCTTTCTTTCGTGCTTCCGGTCATCTGGCTCCTCGCCCGCCATGCCCAACTCTGGCGAAGGCTGCTTCTCGCAGCGGTTGCGGGCTTGCTTCTTCTCGCCTCCGCTATCGCCTACTGGAAGAATGTCCAACTCCTTTTGTTAGGCGGGGGAGGCGCCAGCCTGCCACTACTCACATCCTGGACTCGTCTACAAGGAGACTTACTTAAAGGGCTGACTAGCTATTATTACCCTCTTGCTGGACATCCAGCCCTGGGTCCATCGATTCTTCCATGGATAACGATAGGCGGTCTGGTCTTCGGCCTTTATCGCTGGAAAACTCACTCTGTATGGCTACTGCTTGCGGTGTCATCATTCCTCATCGCACTGTTTTCTGGACAGCCGCCGGGTGTGCGCCGCATCATTCCATTTGTCCCGGCGGTAACGATACTCGGCGGCCTGTTGCTGCAACAACTCCTGGGCAAATGGCCTCGCATTCTCTTGCTGGCAGGTTGCTGCCTGATCTTGATGCTTGGCTACGACATGGCGCGAGTAGCCAACGCCTGGATCAGATATCGCGCCTTCATCCCAAACGACTTCCCGTTCGCTGGCGCAACCCCGAATATAGACGAGGCTATTGAGAACTATAAACTCGGACTTCTCCCGGTCCCTGATCCAAAAACCCTCGGCAGCCCTCGCGCACACTTCGCGATTCTCAACATGTTAACTCGCCCCGCCCCCATCGCAACCTTCAAGGCTTTAGCGGAAATTGTGGACCCTGACGATCCGCCGTTCCCCCTGGATGCAGCTCGCTTCTCTCTGACGTTGCGGGTGCTTCAACGTCGTCTCGGCCCTACTTCTGCTGCGAAATAAACTCGGCGTAAGGACCCTTGTAGTCCTGAATCTTGCCGTCCACCACATTCCAGATTCGCGTCGCCGACTCGTCGAGCAAATCCTCATCGTGGGTGACAAAGATAACTGTTCCTTCAAATTTCTGAATCGCCTGATTCAGCGCACTGATCGACTCAAGATCGAGGTGGTTGGTGGGTTCGTCAAAAATCAGCACGTTCGGCTTCAACAGCATCAGCCGGCAAAAAATCAAACGCGCCGCCTCTCCACCCGACAATGCCTTGGTAGGCTTCAACGCGTCTTCGCCCGAGAACAACATCTGCCCCAACAACCCACGCAATTCCTCATTTGAGGCTTGCGAATCGTACTGGTGCAACCAATTGATGCAATCCATGCCATGTTCGATCGTCTCGGAATGATCCTGCGCAAAATAACCAACGCTGGTCTCATGCCCCCAGATCACATTCCCGCTATCGATCTCAAACGTGTCCTCGCCATGGCTCGCCATCACCGGCGCATTCACCAGCAACGATCTCAACAGCGTAGTCTTACCAGCGCCGTTCCTTCCCATCACCGCCACTTTGTCTCCACGGCTGATCAACGACTCGAAGTTCTCAAATACCTGCAGATCTCCATAGCTCTTCGACAAGCCTTTGAACTCAATCGGAGTTCGCCCCGACGGACGTTTCAACTGAAAGCGAATGAACGGGCGCTGGATGTTAGACCGCGCAAGCTCCGAACTCTGCAGCCTCTCAACTTCCTTCTTTCGAGAGGTCGTCTGCGCCGAACGTGTGCCCGCTGAGAACCGGGCAATAAACTCATTCAACTGGGTGATCTTCTTCTGCCGCTCCGCCGTATCCGCTTCAATCCGCGAACGGATCTGAGTCTTGGCAAGCAGCATATCGTCATACCCGCCGGTGTACTGGATGATCGTGTTGTAATCGATATCCGCCGTATGCGTGCAGATGTTATTCAGGAAGTGGCGATCGTGCGAGATCGTAATCAGCGTGCCTTCAAACTTGTTCAGGTACTCCTCGAGCCAGTGAACACTGTCGAGGTCAAGGTGGTTCGTCGGTTCGTCCAGTAACAACGCCGTCGGGTTGCCAAACAAGGCCTGAGCCAACAACACGCGTACCTTCTGCCCGCCTTGCAATTCGCTCATCTTGCGTTCATGCAGATTCGAATCAATTCCCAGACCATCGAGCAGAATTGCCGCATCCGACTCGGCTGTATATCCGCCCTCTTCCCCAACCACGCCTTCAAGCTCACCCAACCGCATGCCATCTTCATCCGTCAACGCCGACGGATCCTTTTCGTATAAGGCATCCCGTTCCAGCAATGCCGACCACAGCGGTCCATTGCCCATCACGACCGTATCGATTACGCGATATGCATCGAATGCGAACTGATCCTGACGCAAAATGCCGAATTTCTTCGGACGGGTCACCGTGCCCTTTGTGGGCTCAAGGTCACCGGTCAGAATCTTCATGAAGGTTGATTTTCCGGCCCCATTGGGCCCGGTCAGTCCATACCGCCTTCCGGGCAAAAATGCGGTGGCGACGTCTTCAAACAGAATTTTGGCGCCGAAGCGCATGGATACGGAACTTACGTTGATCAAGCGAGGAAACTCTATTGTACCGTGGATGCATGATCAACCGGCGCGATTTCCTTGCAGCCTCCTTAGCCGCTTCCGCCTCCGCCGCAACAGGCTGGATTGAACTCTTCGATGGACAAACGCTCAAGGGCTGGAAAGCCAGCGGCAACGCCGCCTCCTGGTCAGTCCAGGAAGGAATGTTGGTTGCCGATGGCCCGGTCTCGCATCTGTTCCACACCTCGCGCGAGTTTAAGAATTTTGAGTTCGAAGCTGACGTTCTCACTCGCACGGCTTGTAACTCCGGCATCTACTTTCACACTACGTTTCAACAGGACGGCTTCCCCAAAAAAGGCTTCGAGGTACAGGTCAACAACACCGCACTTGGTGACGGCGCTTACCGCGAACGCAAGCGCACCGGCTCGCTCTATTCCATCCGCAACGTTCCCCAACAACTCGCCAATGACGACGAATGGTTTCGCATCGCGATCGCTGTTCGCGGCAAGAATATTCAAGTGCGCGTCAATGGCATCCTGACTGTTGACTACAACGAACCCGCCACCCCGGTTCTGCCACCCTCACAAGAGACCGGGCGCTTCCTCGATAGTGGCCTCTTCGCCCTGCAATGTCACGACCCGAACTCGAAGGCGTTCTACCGCAACCTCCGCGCTCGACCCCTCCCCGACACCGAAGTCAGCCCTGGTGCGCTTCCTGAAGTCGATCCTACCTTCAGAAAGGTCATCGAACTAGGCGCGAAGAACTACCCGCTAGTAGACTGGCATGTCCATCTGAAGCCGGGCTTGGGTGTTAAAGAGGCATTGGAGCGCAGCCGGCGCGACGGCATCTATTACGGCATCTCCGCCAATTGCGGCCGCCAGAGCCAGTTCCGCACCGAAGCTGAAGCCATGAAGTTCATTGACAGCGTGAAGGGCCACGCTGCATATGTCGGCATGCAGGCCGAAGGCGACGACTGGCAAAAGATATTTACTCCGCGTGTCACCGATCGCTTCGATTACATCTTCAACGACGGCTTGATCTGGACCGACGACAAAGGCCGCTGGACGCGAATCTATCGCCCCCAGGACACCGGGCCAATCACCAACCCCGAAGCTTTCGTCGACGAGATCGTCGAGCGCACTGTTCACTTACTTACTCACACCCCAATGGACATCCTCGCCATCCCAACCTTCCTGCCTGAGTCGCTCGAGAAAGACCGCGCCCGCCTGTGGACTGAGCCACGCATCCGCCGTATCGTCGATGCTGCTGCCCAGCACCAGGTTGCGGTCGAGATGAGCGACCGCTACCGTGTCCCGGGTCTTGCATTCCTCCAGATGGCCAAAGAAGCAGGCTGCAAGTTCACTCTCGGCACCGGCAATAGTTCCGCAACCGACCTCCAGCGTAGTGACTACGGCCTCGAAATGATCACTCAACTCAAACTGAGTTGGCAAGATCTCTGGGTGCCTACGCGCAAGTCGCTGAACTAATTGCTGGCATTATTTCGGCACCTATAGTACGATTCTCCTACTAGTCGAGGCACACTGCTGGACTCTGATTTCAAGGAGAAAAGTTTTCATGACATGTTTGGTACTTGGCTTATTTTCAATTACAGCCGCACTATCAGCTTCTCTCACCCCAGTTCCCGAACCCAGCACCTATCTCATGATGGGCGCCGGCCTCGGCGTTCTCATCTATGCGCGCAATCGCATGACGAAGAAGAATAAGTAGAGCACTTCGTCGTTCACCGATGGATTGGCAAAGCTGGATCGCCCCCTTATCGGTGCTGTTGTTTATGGCGGTTGGCATCTTGGAATTACGCCAACCGCTATCCGATCTGTCCCTTCCTTTCCTCCGCCGCTGGTCCCTCAATTTCAGTCTCTGGGTCCTGGTTTCACTACTCTCAACTGTTGCTTTCAGAACCAGTTCAATTGCACTTGCTGTTTCCCGCCCAAGCACATTCTCCTTCCTTCCCCTGTTGCTGATTCATGACCTCATCATGTGGATCTCGCATTACGGAATGCACAACCTCGGTCCGTTCTGGATCTGGCATGCCGTTCACCATTCCGATCCCGAGATGGACGCCTCCACAAGCTTTCGCTTCCATCCCTTCGAAGGCCTCTGGGATCAGTCCATCCTTCTCGGACTGGTGTACTTTCTTCAGCCCTCGGTGAACGCTGTTATCGCCTATCAGCTGTTCGCGATTGCCTCCAGCTTTTTCGTACACGCCAATATGGCACTTCCGGCGCGCCTCGACGCCGCACTGGCCTGGGTCTTCATGACCCCCGGTCTTCACCGATCACACCACTCAATCGAAATGGATTCGCAAAAGTCAAACTATGGCGTCACACTAACCATTTGGGATCGCCTCTTCCGAACTCTCAAACGCAGCCCGAATCCAACCACACTCGGCATTGATAGCGTTTCACCTTCCTCAACCCTCCAGCCTGCTTTCTTGCTGGCGAAACTCCCCTGGCGCGAATGGAAGAAACTCTAGCTGACATCTCAACCAGTGGAAGCGATACACCACTCACCATGCTAAAAACTATGTTCGCCCTGCTCGCTGCCTCCACGCTGCTGCTTGCCTCAGCACCTCCCTCACCAGTTCCAGAGCCATCGACTTACCTCCTAATGGGCGCGGGCCTCGGCGCTCTGATGTACGCCCGCCATCGCTTCGGCAAGAAGAAATAGTTCCCGCACCAGGCTCGGGCTTCAGGCGCCTTCCGCTTTAGGAGCCCGAGCAATCAATTCCCTCAGCGCCTCAATCGGCGGGTGTCCATCCAGCATCTTCGAAACCGCCTTCGCGATCGGCAGTTCAACCCCTCGTTTCGATGCCATCTCCAGCGCCACGCGCGTCGTCTCCACTCCTTCGGCCACCATCGGCGTATCGGCCAGGATTGATGTAAGGGTTCGCCCCTTAGCCAACTCCACACCCACCCTCCGGTTGCGGCTCAACTGCCCAGTGCACGTCAACACCAAATCCCCAAGACCAGCCAGCCCAGACACTGTTCCACTTTCCCCACCATAAGCAACCACCAGCCGGCCAATCTCTGCCAGTCCTCGCGTAATCAGCGCAGCCCTGGAATTTGAACCGAGGTTCAGCCCTTCCACCGCACCAGCCCCAATCGCAATCACATTCTTCAACGCCGCCGACAACTCCACGCCGACCACATCAGGGTTCGTATAAAAACGCAGGTTGCCGCCTGCAAACGCAGCCTGTACCTCTTGTGCAAACTCAAGATCCCTGCTAGCAATCACAATCGCCGCAGGTTCCCCAGCCGCAACCTCACGCGCAAACGTCGGCCCGGTCAATACCGCCGGCACCAACCCATTCCCGATGCACTGCTCGGCAATCTCGGACATCCGCAGGCAACTCCCCGCCTCGATGCCTTTCGTTGCACTGATCACCCGAATCCCCGAACCGCCACACCGGGCAGCCTCATCCAGCACTGATCGCAAATGCTTCGATGGCACAACGGCCAACACCCAAGGCGCAAGTTCCATCTCATGCGTCACGACTACATTGC
>Ga0163151_10009010_pt1 | contig 11009 bp, 9 predicted proteins | sample OliLakLV19MP5IB2_FD_145596 | JGI IMG/M metagenome (GOLD analysis project Ga0163151, IMG submission 145596) | Freshwater microbial mat bacterial communities from Lake Vanda, McMurdo Dry Valleys, Antarctica - Oligotrophic Lake LV.19.MP5.IB-2 | ecosystem: Environmental > Aquatic > Freshwater > Lake...
GTCTCTACGTGCTCGCTCGCGATCCGGAGAAAGTCGAGAAACTCCGGCAAGCGATGCGGCCTGAGTTCCTGTGGCTACTCCCTCCATCGTGTCCGCATGGCCTTCCGCTGTACCTGCTCAAAGAAGGGGACTGCCGTGCTCTGGCCGCGCGCGTCTCCTGCGGTCAAGACATCGCGGGGGACGGGGCCTTCAGCCTTGGGATGATCGCCGAATACATGGACAGCCTGGTTACCTATGGCGCCAGCTTCTACCGAAATCTCTTCTGGGAGGCCGGTCTGGTGGGCCAGGTGCTGTATCTCGAGGCCGAAGAGGCGGGCATTCGTGCGACCGGGATCGGCTGCTACTTCGACGATCCGGTTCACGAGGTCTTCGGCATCTCTTCGCGCGATTGGCAAAGCTTCTACCATTTCACGGTGGGTGGCCCAGTCGAGGACAGCCGCCTTACGACGTTGCCTCCGTACAATTTGGAGCGTTGAGTTCGCTTATCTATTCGATCCGGAGTCTCGCACCGGCGTCTGCAAACTTCTTGGCAATTGCCTCGACTTCCGTCCACTTTACACCACGCTTTAAGCCATGCGGCTGGGCTCAACACATGACAATCGCAAAGTCCGCGGTTCTCATGGCCGCTGCCGGGGTCCTTTCAATCAGCTGTCGTCAAAGCTGGTTCGGCACGTGACCTATTTCGCGCAGCAATCAGCAAATCGGAAATCGCCCGCTGCCTCCAAATCGGCCAAACATCGGTTCGGCAAATCCTCGCTGATAAGAATTCTTGAACTACGCAGCCTTGCCGAAAGGACACGATGTTCTAATAGACTCCGCCGAACCGGCTCACCACCGGCAGCGTTTCAGCGATTTCGAACTCCAAATGTTTGTGCGCCCGGCGCAGGCGCTCCTCAACGCGTGAGGGCGTTTGTCCGTAAGCGAACAGGAAACCGAGATATGTGTTTCCCTCCGGCAATGGCAACACAGGCTGACCTTGTTTGGCGGTGATAATCACTTCGTCAGCAAGCACTTCCGCACGATCAACACCGCGAACGCCTTGGTAGATGCCAGCGCGAGGCACCGAAGAGATGGAGTATGTTGCCCGGCGCGAGCGCCTGTCCGCTGAAACGGTACGGGATGAGGTGGCGCGGGGGCGGATGATCATTCCCGCTAACATCCACCACCACAATCTGGAGCCGATGTGCATCGGGGTTGCCTCCTCCTGCGAAGTGAATGCGAATATCGGCAACTCCGCGGCGACGTGCGTCGCATGCAGCGGATTTTCCAGCTCGCCAGCCGGCGGAACTTCGAACGCTCCGATGTGCGCAACTATGAGCGCGCACTGGGGATTCAGGTGCAATATCGCGAACTGCCGCCGCTGCCGCGGCCCATCGGGCTCGTGACGGATGTGCGGGCGTTTCTGATTTCGATGAGTACCAGCCAGCCGTCGGGCAACGGGCCGAAGCCGGCAACGACGAGAAGTTTCTCGGGCAGCCGCCGGCGTCGCTGAATTTGTTGTCCAGAAGTCCGGTTCCAGGAAGTTGGCTGATCGACCACCATTGACGGCATACTATTTGGTGATGTGATAGCTCCTGTGCCTGTCGGCAATTGGGAAACAATCCCGGCCGTTCGCGTTGTTTCCGGACAGTCCGTGATACAGGACTTATGCTTGGGCCGACGTTCGCGCAGGGTGCAATCGTCTCGATCCCGAATGAGATCGGGCCCGCCTCTCCGCACCATTCGTCTTTTTGTTTTTTAGCCTGGCTCAACGGACGGGTACTTCAAGGACGGGCAGTTCCAGGAAAGCAGGAATCGTAAATCGGAATGCCGAGCCCTGTCCGGACTCCGATTCCACCCAAATCCTGCCTCCGAGGCGTTCAATGAGTTTTCGGCAGAGCGCCAGTCCTATGCCCGCTCCGGCAACTGCCCCTTCGTCCATTCGCTTGAACAAACTGAACAGGGATTCGGCCGCCCCCCTATCGATGCCGATACCGTTGTCACGTACCGTGAAGAGCCACCGTTCACCGCTTCTCACCGATGAGACGTGGATTTTGGGATTGCGGCGACTTCGGAATCGAATCGAATTGGCGATCAGATTCTGAAGCACCTGAATCAGGGCCAACTCATCGGCAACCAGCGTGGGCAACACGTCGGCAGTGACGGTCATGCCGCTTTGCTGAACCTCCGCGTGGAGATTCAAGAGAACCTGGGCCAGAACCTGGTTAAAGTCGGTATTAGTGAGAATTTCACCGCGCTGCGTGACCTCGGAATAGGTGGCGAACCCTTTCAGGAGAGATTCGATTCTGAAACCTTCCGCCAGTGCGAGGTCGCTAGACCGCCCGGCCGCGCCGTCCAGCTTCCCCTTGTTCTCGCGGGCCGACAACTCCAAGTTTGCCACCATTGCCTGCAAGGGTGCATGGCATGCATGGGTCAGCCCGGAAACAGCTTCGCGAAATTCGGTATTGCTCGCGGCAAGCTCTTCCTTGATGCGCTTGCGGTCGGTGATATCGACGAATGCGCCCGCCGCCCCGCTCGTCCGGCGAGCCTCATCGAAAAGAGGAATGGCATTACCGAGCAGGCAGCGATAGGGCCCTTCGGCGAACCTGAGCTCAAACTCGCAGTCATAGACCGGGGCTCCCGTTCGCGCCGCGGTCTGCATGGGCAGTTCTTCCAGGGGAACAGGCCACCCGTCCCTGGAAGCCTCCCATGCGGACCCATGACCTGAGTCAATCGCCGCGCTGAGCGGATCGTTCTCCGATGGTAAGCCGAACAAGTCGCGCGCCATGCGGTTCGCCACAACCCTCCGGCAGTTCAAGTCCCGGGAAATGAAGACAGCCGCGGGAACCGATTCCATGACTGCGGCTAATTCTTCATAGCGTTTTTGGGAGCTGAGATCGGTAACCGTCACGCACCAGCACTCGACTACGTCCAGGATCAGACTTTGGGCGGAGACGTAGGCGGGTATGGGCGCAAGATCGTTCGCGATCAAGCGCACTTCCGCCTTCCAGGCGCGCTTGCCTTCGAGAAGCGAGGAGACGATTGCAGCGTCTGCGGCGGACACGAAATCGAAGATTCGTGCGCCAATTACGTTCGGGAGAGGAGTGCGCAATATCGTCGCGAACTGTTCGTTGGAAAAGAGAATCAAGCCGTCAGGCGTGATGGTGAGTGCCCCTTCGGACATGCCTTGCACCATGACCCGGTAAGGTTCATCCGCACCTTTGAGCGTGTACACGCGGTCACCTTCCGGACTCGAACTGACGATCGCATCGACCTCTCCGTTTCTGATCGCGCGCAGCGCCTCTTCTGCTTCGTCGAGCCGCCCCTGCAAATCCTGAATCTGCTTCAGGAGATCAGTCCGTGAATTAGCTGGCATGTGCGGACTCGTCGGTCGCGGCTGAACTCTGAGGCAGGGATATGTCCAGCCCGGCGAGCACGCGGCCTTTGTCGGACAGATCCCCGACTAGCCTCCGGAGCGGGAACGGCTGTTCCCTGATGAGCGTTGGGGTTATGATGATATTCTCCGCTTTCATCTGGTCCGGACGTTGATAGACATCGATCACTTCCAGTTCGTAGCGGCCATCAAGATAGCTCTGGCAAATGGCCTTTATGCTCTGAATTGCGCAGGCGGAACGGCGTGTCGCGCCTGCGACGAAGAGCCGCAGGCGGTACTGCGCCGCGATTGGTTTCGCCGCCAGTGCGTCCTCGAACGCTTTGGTTTCCTCACCCCTGTAGGCCCTATTCATAAGTGCACCCTATCGTGGCTGTAGATCAAGGCCGACCAGAACCCGCTCTGTGTTGGACAAGTCGCCAATGATTTTCCGGATCGGCTCCGGAAGCTTCCTGACCAGGGTCGGTAGCGCAAAAATCTGATCCCCCTGCGCCAACTTAGGGTTCTTTACCAGGTCAATGACCTCAATGCGGTACTCGCCAGCGAGGTGATCCTCGCAGATTTTTTTCAGGTTGGCGAAAGCCTGCAGCGATTTTGGGGTCTGACCGGCGACGTAAAGCTTTAACTCCCATTTCTTATTCCCACTGGTTGCGGCGAACTGATGTGATGACGAGCTCATTCTATCTTCCCTTTCCTCTCGCGCCGGGGCGCTTGCTTCCGGCGTCCGGTGAACCGTTCTGGATAAAGCGGCTTTGCGCCATATCGACCCGATCCTTTTGTCCCCGCAACGCCTTCAATCGATCCTGCGACATCAACTTCTGTGATTCCTTTTCGTCGGCCTCCAGGTCCAGTTGAAGAGCGGCGATCTGAGCGTCCAGAACCTTTCGCTTGCGTTGCAGTATGGACTGCTGCCTCTCCGTGTCCTGCTGCGCGAACAGCGCCGCAGCCTCATCTTTTGCTTCCTGCGCGACGCGGGCCGATCCGGTAACCAGTCCCGCATCGCCCAAATAGACCTCCCGAAGCAGGATCCCCTGATCGCTCAGGTGGAATTCCCGAATCTGGTTGGAATGGGCTATGCCCCGGGCCTTCAGGATATAGAGGCCACGATTCCGTTCGCCGGCGCTCTCGATATCGCGCAGCAGCAGCCACGTGTCCACCAGGGAAGAGATATCGATCTCAGTTTGTTCCAGGGAGTTCGCACTGCCGGTTAAAGTGGTCATGACCGCCGTGACCTGCTTTGCTTTGAGAAAATCGACCAGGCGCAAGAGGATGCTCCGGGTCTCAAATGCAGTCCCGGCGTGCAGCAATCCGGTGATGGGGTCCACTACCACCACACTGGGATCAAACTTGTTAATGAGCTTGTGAATCTTGACGAGGTGCATTTCCAGGCCGTACGTGCTGGGCCGGACGGCGTGAAAGCGCAGCAGGTCCTTCTTGACCCATCGCTCCAGATTGATTCCGATTGACCGCATGTTTCGCAGTATTTGGTTTGCGGACTCTTCGAACGAAAAGAAGATGCACCGCTCCCCGCGTGCACAGGCGGCATCCACAAGAGCAGCGGTGAGGCTCGTTTTTCCCGTGCCCGCGGTTCCGGACAACAGAATGCTGCTTCCGCGAAAATACCCTTGGCCGCCAAACATCGTGTCCAGCGCAGGTACGCCCGTGGACACGCGCTCGTTGGATGCCACATGTTCCAGCTCCACTGAGGTGATGGGCAGCACAGAGATGCCGTTTTCCTCAATGAGAAAGGGGTACTCGTTCATCCCGTGCGTCGAGCCCCGGTATTTGACCACGCGCAAGCGCCGCGTCAGGACCGTTTCGGTGACGTGTTGGTCCAGCAGAATGACGCAATCGGAAATATACTCTTCCAGACCGTAGCGGGTAAGGGTGCCTTGACCGCGCTCACCGGTAACCACCGCGGTGAGGTTCCTGTCCTTCAGCCATCGAAACAGGCGCCGCAGTTCAGACCGCAAGGTCGCTTCATTATCGAGCCCGGCGAACAGCGCCTCGACGCTGTCGAGCAGCACGCGTTTTGCTCCGATCGAATCGACGGCACAACCAAGCCGGACGAACAAACCCTCCAGATCGTACTCTCCGGTCTCCTCGATCAAACTCCTGTCCAGGTGAATGTGATCGATTGCCAGTTTGTTCTGCGCGATCAGGGCCGGGAGATTGAACCCCAGAGAGGCAACGTTGCTGCTGAGTTCATCGGCGTTTTCTTCAAACGTAAGGCAGACCCCGGGTTCTCCGAATTCGGTCGCTCCACGGACGAGAAACTCCATACCGAACAGCGTTTTTCCGCAGCCTGCTCCTCCACAGACAAGGGTGGTACGCCCGCGTGGCAGACCGCCGAGCGTAATCTCATCCAGTCCCTGAATTCCAGTGGGGCATTTGGGAAGCCCGGCCAGAGGGGCTTCAAGTTTCGTGGTCTTGAGTGCCATAAGTTTGTTCGATCGCGATGCTTTTCGGCCCCGATCCGCCCCCTTCTCGGGCGGAAGTTGAAATCGCAACTACTCTCCCCAAAAGCTGAGGAGCTGATTAGACGAGCGTATCCCCCGCGACTGAAAGCACGATCGGTGCCAAACAATCCCCGTTGAGCCGAGATGGAGCTAAGTGACTATGAATAGATGACTTGCCAGGAATTCCTGCAATGGTACGGGCCGAATTCCGGCATTCGATGGTGACCATTGGCAGTCATTTGACCACAGATGGTCACTCCGGCGGCAAGGATCTCGCACCGGATGGCAAGCGCGTCGCCGAGCCCATGCCCGTCAAGACGCCGGAATCGCCGGAATCTGTGGCGACGGCATTCCTAGTCCTTAGTGCGCCAGGGAACTGCTCTCCACTCTCCCGCGCGGGTTCTCTTTCAATAACCGCTGTGTCAGTGCCTGGTCACGCACCAAAGGCGACTGCGAGCGGTTTCTTAACTTAACAGGTTGGGCCAACAGCGCCAACGCCGCCAGAATGACGCTTTTCCGCAGCTCAGGATTGTTCGGCTCGCCGAGCGGATAGCCCAAGATGGTCCCGGAGGACGCGCTGTGAACTTGTGGATTTCGCCAAAGCAGAGAGAACAGAGCGAGCGAATAGCATTCTCATGAGCGAATCTCCTCCAAGAGGGAACCCATTGCGCGCCGACATTTCGGCCATCTACACCAGCGCCTTGTCGTCATGCGGGGAGTGCAGATACTTGCCGGCGTAGAGACGCGGGATCTCGGCGGCCCGCTGGGCTTGGGCAGCCTCTCCGGTCAGGTGAAACGCCAGAGCCAGATCGCGCGCCGCGTTGCCCAGTTCGACATGCCGGCGGCCCAGCATCACCTGTTCATACGGCCAGTCGCGACAGGTCCGGTTGTCGATGGGGCACTGAAGCGTGGAAAGCGGGGCGTATCGCACGCAGGTTGACGCCTTGCACAGGGCAGACATTCCACTGGCTTTACTGGCCGCCGTCTTCCGGCAACGCGAAGTTCGGCAGGGCGTATTTGTCCACATGACTCTTCGGCCAGGCTGACGCGGATTGCACAAGATCGTCGCGTACACGCGCCGCCACTGCCGTCTTTAGGATGATTCTCGTTGCGATAACTCGCGGATGGGTGCGAGGTCATCCAGATTGAGTAGCAGATGCGGGTGCCAGAGCTTCACGGCTTCATCATAGGCTTGGGCTGCGCAACAACGACGCCGTCCCTTAGACCTCCCGATGCGTGTGGGGGACAGCGGTGGAGGGCGACTGGTCTCGCGCCTTGTGCGAGACCGAAGGGCGGCGGCGCCCAAGCCAACCCCAGTGGGGCGAACGAGGAGCGCTCTGGAACTGCTGGCCCTGTCGGGTCCGCGGTAAACGAGGATTGGAAGATATTGGTGAACGAATCGATCCAGGTATTACCGCTGTTTCCCGAAAGGCTGACAAATGTTGCCGGGTGTCAGCGGATTGCCGGCCACAACCGGCAGGTTACACGTGTCAGAGGGGATGAGAGTTATAGCCAGGCAGAAGCCCTGCACACCCGAAGTGGACAGTTGCACGCTCGAACTGCCGATGCCCGAAGCCGAGAACAGACCCAGTTCGACGCCGAGCGGGTCGATGAGCGACGCTGTTCCGGGAACCGCCGCGGTCAGTTCCAAGCCGCAACTGAACACAAACTCCGGCGCCTCCCCAGGGTTCGCAAGGAACACAATGCCGGTACTGGGACCCGCCTCGTTATGCGAGAAGGTCCGTAACATGCTTAGGCCGGCGCCGCTGGAGATGTCAATCGCAATGTCTTCTCCGGTGTATGTCTGGCCTCCGCCGCTTCCGGTGGCGTTCACCAGACTGAAGTTCGACACCGTAAAGATATTCGTTCCGGCGACCGTGATCGAACAGGACGTGGGGGAGGCGATCGTTCCGCACGGCGCGCCAAAACTCGCACCAGCCCTTGGTCCGGAGAGCACGGACAACGCTAGTAGATTCTCATAAGTAATATCCTCCAAGAAGGTTCTGTTGAACCACTTCGAGTGTATGTTGGTCACGGACAAAATCCGCTCAGACAACGTAAGGAAAAGGTAACGAATCGGGCAGCACGTTGGCGTGGGAACTATAATCACTCCATGGCTCTGAGCCGACGCGTCCTCCTCGCTGCTCCTTTCGCCGCCGCACCACGGCTCGCCGTAGCCGCCCGCGACGCCGACCGCCTCCGCCAGTCGTCCCGTGAACCTTTGCGCAACGGCTGGATCGCAGTGCGGTCTGGCGGGCGCTCCCAACGACATCGGCTTCCAGCACGGCTATCACCTGGCCACCGAGATCGCCACCGCGCACCGCACCATCCAGTTCGAAATCGAGGGCGATACGAAGAAGCCCTGGCAGTTTTACCGCAACGCCGCCCGCCAGTTCTTTTGGCCCAAGCTCGACGACGAGTACAAAGCAGAACTGGAAGGCATTGCCGAAGGCTGCCACGCCCGCAAGGTCAAACTCTACGTCTGGGACATCACCGCATACAACGCCTGGTTGGAATGGGCGCCCTACTTCCTCAACTGGCACGACACAAACCACAGCGAAGCAGTGACGGCGGATCGCTGCTCGGCCTTTGTCGCGACAGGCTCGTACACGACCGACGGCCGGCCAGTCATCGGCCACAACGCCTGGACGTCCTACACCAACGGCGTCTATTGGAACATCATCTTCGACATCCAGCCGGAAAAAGGCCAGCGCATTTTCATGGATGGCTACCCCGGCCTGATCCATTCCGGTGACGACTTCGGCATGAACACCGCGGGCATGGTCATCACCGAAACCACGATCACGCAGTTCGACGGCTACGACCCCGAAGGCATCCCCGAGTTCCAGCGCGCCCGCAAGGCGATGCAGTATGCCACCTCCATCGACGAATTCGCCGCCACCATGAAAACCGGCAACAACGGCGGGTACGCCAACAACTGGCTCGTGGCCGACAACAAGACAGGCGAGATCGCCGACCTCGAACTCGGTGTCAAGAACGTCACCCTGCTGCGCACCAAAGATGGCTTCTTTGCCGGATCCAACTTTCCGGTCAGCGAAAAGCTAGCGCGGGAAGAGACACAGTTCGATCTGAAAGACGCCGGCCATTCGGCCAACGCGCGCCGCAACCGCTGGAACCAGTTGATGGCCCAGCACCAGGGGAGCATCGATGCGGCCGGGGGCAAGCGCTTCCTCTCCGATCATCACGATGCCTACGAAGGCAAGGAGAACGCCCCGAGCGAGCGCACCCTGTGCGGGCACATCGATCTTTCCCCGCGCGGCCTGGAGCCATGGATGCCTCCCTTCGGACCCTGCGGAGCCGTGCAAAACAAAGTCGCCACCGCCGCCATGGCTGACAAACTCACCCTCTCGGCGGCAATGGGACACGCCTGCGGGCAGCACTTCAAAGCCGCTGCGCACCTGAAGGCGCATCCCCGGTTCGCCGCGCAGAAACCGTATCTGAAGGACCTGAACGCTCATCCCTGGACCGATTTCCAGGCTCGCTCTTGAGGCACCTCATGCTTCCTCTGCTCGCAGTCATCGCAGTCCTCTCACTCCGGGCACAGGCGCCCGAGCACACACCCAGCATCCGCGTCACCACCCGCGCCGTGCAGATCAGCGCGATCGTTACCGATGGCAAAGGCAAACCAGTCCCAGGCCTCACCATTGACGACTTCACCCTCCTCGACAAGGGCAAACCGCAGCGCATTGCCGCCGTCAACCAGGAGACGCGCACCGCCGAGCGGCCCCCCAAACTGGAGCCCGGCCTGTTCACCAACTATTGGACACTCAGCCCCATTAACATCACTCCCGCCAGCACCGTCATTCTGATCGATACGCTCAACACGTCGTTCGCCGACCAGGCATATGCCCGCAACCAGGTACTGCGCTTTCTGGAAGGCATACGCCCCACCGACCGTGTCGCTCTCTACTGGCTCGGCACCCAGTTGCGTGTGGTACACGAGTTCAGTTCCGACACCGCCGCACTGGTGCGCACCGTGCAGCACCTCAAAGGCAACCCGTCGCGCGAGATCGATGGCTCCACCGCCGCCACCGACTTCTCGGCAATGGAAGGCGACCCTATGCTCGCCGAGATGCTCCAAGCTATGAAGAACTCCGAGGAGAACATGCGCGACTTCTACATGGCCGAACGCATCCGCCGCACTCTGCTAGCCATGGAGCAGATCGGACGCCACATCGCACGTCTCCCCGGCCGCAAAAATCTCGTCTGGGTGTCCGGCAGTTTCCCGCTGCAGATCGGCCTGGATGAAGGCGGCGAGCAGTGGCGGGCCAATCCCACCCGCAACCGCCGCACCTTTACCGACGAAGTCAATCGCACCACGCGCCTGTTCAACGACTCCAACATCGCCATCTACCCGGTGGATGCGCGCGGTCTGCTGAGCAATCCGATGTTCAGCGCCGTCACTCCCGGCCGTGCCATGATCCGGCCTCCCGCCCGCGACCCGATGCGCGACATCAACAACAGGCACGACACGATGGCCGTGCTCGCCAACTCCACCGGAGGCCGCGCCTTCTTCAACTCCAACGACATCACCGGCGCCATCCGCGACGCCATCGACGAGACCGAGATCACCTACCTCATCACCTACTACCCCGATCACGAGGAATGGAACGGGCAGTGGCGCAAGGTCGAGGTCAAGCTTGCCGGCCGCAAGGGCCTGCGCATCCGGCATCGGAACGGCTATGCCGCCCTTGGAGACGCGCCGGCGCCAAAAGCTCTCGAAGACCAACGAAAGCAGGCGCTGGCTGAGGTCATCGGAAGCGCTCTCGATGCCACCGAACTCGTACTCGCTTCTTGCTTCACACGCAGTAGCGACAGCCAGGTCGACCTCACCTTGCGCATCTACCCGAACTCCATCACGCTGGCCCCCGGCGATGGCAAGTGGAACGGCGCAGTCGAAGTGTTCTACATCCTCACCGGCGGCCCGGAACAGCAGAAATCGACTTTCTTCAGCACGCAGTTGAACATTGCGCTCGATGCCCCCCAATTGGAGCGGTTCCGCACCGAAGGCATCCTGCTGCGCCGCCGGATCACGGTGGCAAAAGAGCGGGAGCGGTTGAAGCTGGTCGTACGCGACAAGTCGTCGGGCCGCTTGGGCAGCCTCGCGTTAGCGCTCCAAGGTCTGCCGCCGACCCCTCCGGAATCGCCCCCAACAAAGT
>Ga0163151_10009011_pt1 | contig 11008 bp, 9 predicted proteins | sample OliLakLV19MP5IB2_FD_145596 | JGI IMG/M metagenome (GOLD analysis project Ga0163151, IMG submission 145596) | Freshwater microbial mat bacterial communities from Lake Vanda, McMurdo Dry Valleys, Antarctica - Oligotrophic Lake LV.19.MP5.IB-2 | ecosystem: Environmental > Aquatic > Freshwater > Lake...
GCGTAGGGGCACCCCTTGTGGGTGCCCGGTTCGTTCCGACCACTCGCAGGGCTGTCACTAGTCCGGCCCACGCTCTGGTACGCTGCGCGACCTCATGAAGCGAGCCAGGGCGGCCACAAGGGCCGCCCCTACAATCACGGGCAGGCAGCGGTTGGCGCCCCTGCGCCTCTGTCTGCCGCGCAGTGCTTCACGGACCGCCTTGTAGCCCCGAAGCGTAGGTTCCCGCTCGTTGGCAAGCTGCATCTGGCGCGCAGTGCTTTCACGGACCGTCTCGTAGCCCCGAAGCGTAGGTTCCCGCTCGTTGGCAAGCTGCATCTGCCGCGCAGTGCTTCACGGACCGCCTCGTAGCCCCGAAGCGTAGGGGCACCCCTTGTGGGTGCCCGGTTCGTTCCGACCACTCGCAGGGCTGTCACTAGTCCGGCCCACGCTCTGGTACGCTGCGCGACCTCATGAAGCGAGTGCGTGTTCGTGTTCAGCCTCATCCCTATGACGTCGTCGTGGGCGAGGGGGCGCTCGGGTCAAAACACCTCCGAGCGGTTCTCGGATCGTCGTCCTCCCACGGAGTCGTGGTGTCGTCGCGTGAAGTCATGAAGCGGCACGGTGCGACCCTGCTCGCAGTCTTGCCCGAAGCCGGGTTCGATGTCCGGGCCGTCATCGAACTCCCAGACGGTGAGAAGGCAAAGACGGTTAAGGAGTGGGAGCGGTCGTTGAACGCCATGGTCAGGACGCGCCTGGATCGATCGGGCTTCTTGATCGGTTTCGGAGGCGGGACGATCGGCGACGCCGCCGGGTTCGCAGCCGCGACCTTCATGCGAGGCGTGCGCGCGATCCAGATCCCCACCACACTGCTGTCGATGGTCGACAGCAGTGTAGGGGGAAAGACCGGTCTCAATCTTGCAGCGGGAAAAAACCTGGTCGGTTCCTTCCATCAGCCAAGCCTGGTCCTCGCAGACTTGCGCTTCCTCAAGACCCTGCCCGAGCGGGAACGCCGGAGCGGGGTCTACGAAATCCTGAAATGCGCTCTTCTTCGAAGCGAACCGCTCCTTCGGCTGCTGGAGCGGACCGCGGGCCTCAAAACTGCCACCTCGCGAGAAGTGGCGGAGGCCATCCACTCTGCGGTTCGGATCAAGGCCCGGATTGTGGAAAGCGACGAGCGGGAGAGCGGGGACCGGGCGTTGCTGAATCTAGGGCACGCGCTTGGCCACGCCCTCGAAGCCGCCACCGCCTATCGGCGATTCACGCATGGCGAGGCCATCGGCTATGGAATGGAGTTCGTTGCCGATCTCGGCGAAGCCCTCGAACTCACGCCCCCGCCGGTGGCCACCCGGATTCGAAAGGCGGTCGGCGCCATCGGTCCGCGTCGCACCGTGCCACGGGCTGCGGTCGCTCGGGCCGGCGTGGCCCTGCTGGGCGATAAAAAACGACGCGGCCTCAAGATTCGCGAGATCCTGATCCGGGACATCGCCCGGCCCGAGTTTCGAGATCTGGAAGCCACGGCGCTCAAGCAGCTCGCCGAGGCCTGGCTCCGGGCCGGAGATGGCCCGCACCGACCCTCCGGCAGATCGCCCTTCCTGTCATCGTAGGCTGGGCCGCGGCCCTGTGGGTGCCCTGTCGTTCTCTGTCGCAGGCTCGCAGCCGATGCTACCGAATGGCGTTCTGCTTTGAAACTCAGTTGGTCTTGACGCAGGTACACTGCTTGACCGAGGTCGTGGCGACGTTTTTCACGTCCATTCCCGGCTTCGCGTGATACGAGACCTGCGTGGCCGTCTTTTTGCCCCCTTCGGTCTCAAACTCAGCTTCCTTCTTGTCGAGTACCGTCGTGCCCTTGGAGTCCAGTTGCACTACGTATTCGAAGATACCTCGTGTGTTGTCACAGCCAGGCGCCGAGATATCGAAGATGATGTCCCATGTAGATTCGCCTTTCGGACTCTCCGCGATCGTCCGCTTGGTGACGGAGGCGTTGCAAGGTTTGGGCCTCCGCGATAGGAGCGGCGACCAGTACGCCGAGGGCCATGCCCACGGTCAGTTGAGTCAGTTTGATGATTTTCTTCTCCTTGGATTTTTCCGGGAATCTTTCCGGCTCTTTGCTGACGGGTCTACGAAGGCCCCATGAGCAGGGTTAGAGCGGCCTTCTGCACGTGCAGCCGGTTTCCGGCCTGCTGGAATACGACTGACTGGGTCCCATCCATGACCTCGTCGGTCACTTCCAGGCCGCGGTGGGCGGGCAGGCAGTGCATGAAAATGGCGTCATCGGCGGCCCCTGCCATCAAGGCGGCGTCAACCGCGAAGCCTGCGAAGGCTTCACGTCTTTCAGCGTCCTGGGCTTCCTGGCCCATGGACGTCCACACGTCGGTGTAAACCGCACGCGCGCCCTCTACGGCCTTCCGGGGGTCGTTCATGAGCTTGGCGGGCACGGTCCCCATCTTCGCGGCGTCACGCGCCGTGCTTTTGGTGATGAGGGGGTTGGGCTCAAAGCCTTTGGGCGTCGCTACCACCATCTCCACGCCAAGGCGCGCGGCCCCGATGAGCAACTCGTGGCACACGTTATTGCCATCCCCGACGTAGGCGACCTTGAGGCCGGCGAGCGACCCGAAACGCTCGCGCAGAGTGAAGAAGTCGGCGAGCGCCTGACAAGGGTGAAGGAGGTCGGAGAGGCCGTTGATCACAGGCTTCGATCCGAACTTCGCCAGGTCGAGCACGTCCTGGTGGGCAAAAACCCGGGCCATGATGGCGTCCGCGAAAGTGGAGAGCACGCGCGCGGTGTCGGCCACCGACTCTCCGACGCTCAGGTGAATCTCGTCGTGGTTGAGGACCACGGCAAGGCCACCCAGCTGAAACATCCCGACCTCAAACGACACCCGCGTGCGCGTGGAAGGCTTCTGGAAGATCATGGCCAGGGTTTTGCCGAGAAGGGCTTGTTTGAAGGCGGCCGGGTCCGCCTTCATTTGCTCGGCCAAAGCGAAGATCTCGCTGATGTCGTCCCGCGAGTAGTCTTTCAAGGAGATGAGATGTTTCGGTTTCATGAGGGCAAGCCTTCTCTGAAGTATAGGGCGAAGATGAGTCCCAACTTGTGATCTACGGCATTCTGCTGGCCGCCGGCATCGGGCAAAGGATCGGCATGCCCAAAGCGCTTCTGACCCTGGGGGGACTCACCTTCCACGAAAGGGGCCGACGGGCCTTCGCCGCCGCCGGCATCGAGGTGGTGGTGGTGGCAAACCCCGTGGTGGCCGAAGCACTGCCGGCACCCCAGGCGAGGGAACATCGCGTCATCAACCTCCAACCGGACGAGGGAGGTATGTTCGGCTCGGTCAGGCAGGGGTTGGCTCACGCTTTGGTCCTCGGTGCCACCGGTGCGATTCTGCTTCCGGTCGATCATCCTCTGGTGGCGAGTGATGACATTCGCCTGCTCCAGTCCGAGCTCGCCGCGGGGGCGGCCATGGTGATCGCGGAACACGGGGGCCGAAGGGGACATCCGATCGGTCTAAGCCTCGCCCTGATGCGGGAAGCGACTTCGGATCCCTCGCTTTCCACCCTGCGTGATCTGCGAAACCGGCACGCGTCAAAGGCCGTCGTGGCCGCGGTTTCCGAAGGGGCGCTCCAGGGTGTGAACACCAAAGAAGACCTCGAGCGGGTATCAAACGAGACTTTTCGGTAAACTTGCGGGCTCCCCCTCAATTCTGTTCGGGGGATGCAAGAGAGGACAACGCCGTAAAGGCCCCCCCAATGACTGAGTTGCGCAACATTGCCATCATCGCCCACGTCGATCACGGCAAGACCACCCTCGTGGACACCCTCCTTCGCCAGGCCGGCGGATTCCGGGAAAACCAGGAAATCGCCGAGCGGGTCATGGACTCGAACGACCTGGAGCGCGAACGCGGGATCACGATCCTCGCCAAAAACGCCGCGGTGCGCTACAAGGGCACGAAGATCAACATCTGCGACACTCCCGGACACGCCGATTTCGGCGGCGAGGTCGAACGGGCGCTCAGCATGGTGGACGGCGTTCTTCTTCTCGTCGACGCCTCCGAAGGCCCCCTCCCCCAGACTCGATACGTTCTGCGTAAGGCGCTTGAGAAGAAGCTCGCCCCCATTGTGGTCATCAACAAGATCGACCGCAAGGACGCGCGCATTCAGGAAGTCTTGAACGCGGTATACGACCTCTTCATCGACCTGGACGCGACCGAAGCCCAGCTCGAATTTCCGGTGATCTACGCGAACGCCCGGGCCGGTCTTGCCGGCCTCACCCCGACCGAGGAAATGAAAGATCTCGGGCCTCTCTTCGACGCCATCATCAAGACGGTTCCGCCCCCGGGCGGTGACGTGAACGCGGTCCTTCAGATGCTGATCGCGAACCTCGACTATTCGGACTATCTCGGGCGCCTGGCCATCGGTCGCGTCTTCGAAGGGACCGTGAAGACGGGCGAGAACGTGGCTTTGGTTCGCCGCGACGGCACCACGGTCACCGCCAAGATCACCAAGCTCTTCACGTTTGAAGAGATTCACCGGCTTGAAGTGGCCGAGGCGAGTGCGGGCGACATCGTGGCGCTCGCGGGTTTCTCCGAAGTGAACATCGGCGAAACCGTCACCAGCGCCACCGACCCCAAGCCGCTGCCACCGCTCCACATCGACGAACCCACGCTGTCGATGGTGTTCTCCATCAACACCTCGCCCATGGCCGGAAGGGAGGGCAAGTACGTCACCTCCCGACACATCAAGGACCGGCTCGACAAGGAGTTGCTCACGAACGTGGCTTTGAAGATGGAGCCCACCGAAAGCGCCGACTCGTTCAAAGTGATCGGCCGAGGTGAACTCCAGATCGCCATACTTATCGAGAACATGCGGCGGGAGGGCTTTGAACTTGCCGTCTCGAACCCTGACGTCATCACCCGAGTGGTCGATGGCGTTCGCCACGAGCCGTTTGAGCTGGTGTCCATCGACATCCCCGAGACGTTCACGGGCGTGATGATGGAGAAGATGGCGCTACGGCGCGGCGAGATGGTGAAGATGGTAAACCACGGATCGGGCCGCGTTCTGCTCGATTTCATGGTCCCGACAAGGGGCCTGATCGGCATCCGCACGGAAGTCCTCACCGACACCCGGGGCACCGCGGTTATGAACCGGCTCTTTGATTCGTTCCGGCCCTGGGTTGGGGAGATTTCGCGACGAACAAAAGGCTCGCTGGTGGCCGACCGGATCGGTGACACCACGACCTTCGCCCTCTTTCATCTCGAAGAGCGCGGTGAACTGTTCATCGGTGCGGGCGAGAAGGTCTATGAAGGCATGGTGGTTGGGGAAAACGCCCGCGCGGGCGACATGGATGTGAACGTCACCAAGGCGAAGAAGCTCACCAACATGCGAGCGTCGAGCGCCGACGACGCCCTGCGCCTGACCCCCCACCGGCAGATGACCCTTGAGCAGGCCCTCGAGTTCATCTCCACGGACGAGCTGGTCGAAGTGACACCCAAGTCCATCCGGCTGCGGAAGCGGGTACTTCCGTCCGAAGACCGCTACAAGAAGATGAAGCCGCCGGAAGGCGCGTAACGAAGGGCACCCACAAGGGGTGCCCCTACGCCTCCAATCCACACGGGTGCGCCGACGGTTCGATTGTAGGGGCCACCCCCTGAATTCGTCTGCTGTTGGGGGGTGCCACCCCCTGAATTCGTCTGTTGTTGGGGGGTGCCACCCCCTGAATTCGTCTGCTGTTGGGGGGTGCCACCCCCTGAATTCGTCTGCTGTTGGGGGGTGCCATCCTTGTGGTTGCCCGTTTCGGTTACACATCCTCGCGGCGCTTGATTCGCTTCCTGAGGGCGTTGGCGGAAAGGCCCAGCAGTTCGGCGGCGCCTTCGACCGATCCCTCCGCCCTGGTCAAGGCGCGCGCCACCAGTTCCGCCTCCGCGGCATCTGAGGCCCGATCACGCACCTCGGCGATCGACCCACTCATGTCGATCACATCCGCGATCTGAGGCCTTCGTGCGGCCTGCGCATCCAGACGAAGATGCTCCGGTTCGATCACATCCCCGGCGCACAGGATCACCGCCCGTTCGATGCCATTCTGAAGTTCACGGACGTTCCCGGGCCAGGAATGGTCCGTGAGCGCTCGGACGGATGAAGGCGACAGCGTAAGGGCTCGCTTCCGGCCGGCATCCTTCGAAAAACGTTCAAGGAAGGACTGGGCAAGGGGAAGGATGTCATCGCGGCGGGCCCGCAGCGGCGGGATCGTGATCTCGATCACCGAAAGCCGGAAGTAGAGATCGTCACGAAACTCCCGCGTGGCCACCATGGTCTTGAGGTCGCGATTGGTGGCGGTAACGAGCCGAAGGTCCACTTGCCGGGTTTCCGTCCCGCCCACCCGATCAAACTGTTTCTCCTGCACCAGACGGAGGATTTTGGGTTGCAGAGAGAGCGGCAGTTCGCCGATTTCGTCCAGGAACAGGGTTCCACCTTGAGCCATCTCAACCCGGCCCAGTTTGCGGGCGTTGGCCCCGGTGAATGCCCCTTTTTCGTGCCCGAACAACTCGTTCTCGAGAAGCGCTTCCGGGATGGCCGCACAGTTGATGGCGACAAAGGGCCCTTTGGCCCTTGGAGAGAGCTGGTGCACGGAACGAGCCAGAAGCTCCTTGCCGGTGCCGCTCTCGCCCAGAATCAAGACCGTGGTGTCGGAGGGTGCGACCCTCTGCACCTGAACCAGAGCCTCCCGCAGCCCTTCGCTCGTCCCCACCAGACGCGGAAGCGACATGCGCTCTTGCAGTTCTTCCTCGAGCAGAAAGGCGCGACGCTTGAGGCGGCGCCGGTCAAGGGCGCGATCGACCAGCAGCAGAAGGTGATCGGGATCGACGGGTTTAGTGAGGAAGTCCGAGGCCCCTTCTCGAATCGCCCGCACCGCGTCTTCAATCGAGCCGAACGCGGTCATGACGATGACATCGGTGTCGCCCCCTCCTTTGAGAGCGGCGGCGATGACATCGAACCCGCTACCGGCCGGGAGCTTGAGGTCGGTGAGGACCACTCCAAAGGATGAGCGGGCGAGGGCCCTCTTCGCCTCATAGGTGTCGGCACTGGCCTCGACGCTCAAGCCATGGGCGCGGAGAACCTCGACCAGTCCGATCCGCAGCGACTCTTTGTCCTCGACGAGAAGGACATCAATCAACGGAAACGTCTCCCGAGGAAACCACTTGATTCCTCAGCCACGTCGAAGGACGCGCACAACAAGTGGCCTGTATCAGAGGATAGAAACCGCTCCCGATATTCGCGGCTCCTCGGGCAGTTCCTGGGCGCGTCGCGAGTCGGGCACCTTGGCGGCTCGTGCGATTCCTATTCCTCTTATGTAGGCCACTAGCAGTCTGTGGTGAAAGTCCGCCGCAGCACCGAGCCGAGCGATGCGCCCGGCTGGCGATGAGCCGAAGTGCCCGAATATCGGGAATATTCGGGCGCTGAGCGAAGAAGTCCAGGCGGGATGCAGCGTTCAGCGAATGCCGGTAGACTTTCGCCACGGGCTGCTAGCGAAGCCAACCTGGAGGTACGCCTTTCTTGCGTGCCTCATCTTCAAGTGTGGAGATCGCTTTCTTTGCCTCGGCGAAAGCGGCCTTTTGAGTCAGAACCGCCTTTTTCAGCTCTTCGAGCCTGGTTGCGCGGTTCTGGAGACGCATGGGATCTTGAGCCTCGGCGGCGGATAGCGGGGCGAGGTCGGCTTGAAACGTCGCGAACTCGCGCTCCAGCGCCACGAGCTTTTCCTCGGCGGCGGCCACTTCTGCTCGGGCGTGGTCCGCGCGCGCCTTCCACGCGGACTTTCGAACTTCGGGTGATTCGGCTTCGCGTGATTCGCCCTCGCGTGAACTCGTGGCCGTCCCTTCGGAGGAAATGGCCAGCGGGACGGTGACCGAACCCGTCGTCTCTTTGGCGTCTCCCTGGGTGAGCACCTTTGCGGGCTTCGCGATCTTCGCTCGCCGTTCCTTCTCTTTTCGGGCGAGGGCGGCCAGGTCGTCCGCCTGAAGAACCGAGGACAAGAGGCACACGAAAAGCACAAGCACCCCAAGGTCAAGGGGCCTGAGGCTACTCCGAAGCGGACTCGACAACGGTTTTAACCAGCGATCACTAATCTTTAGGCGGGGAAAGTTGCTGGATACGGGCGGTGAAGACGTTGTTGTCCGTCGCTCCGGGCGATAGCCTCAAATATTCCCGGTAGGCCTCGATGGCCTCGGAATTGCGGCCCTGGCGGTCCAGAATCCGCCCTTTCTCACGATGAAGGATCGCGGAGTTCGGGTCGACGCGTAGTCGCTCTTCCAGGAGCTGAAGGCCTTCTTCCGGCTTGTTCTGCCGGGTCAGAACGTCCGAAAGGAGCGCTCGGGTGAGATCGGCCTGGGGCATGGCGCTGAGAATGTCTCGATACTGCTTGGCGGCCGCGGGAAGGTCTTGGGCCGCTTCGAGCGTGCGGGCCAGACTTTGTTTGGGAGCGAGGTCGTCCGGCTGAAGCGCCACGATTTTCTCAAGATGCGGTCGGGCCTTCGCGAAATCGTTGGCTCTTAGATGGAGGCTCGCGAGCTCCCGAAGATTGGAGAGGTGCTGCGGGTCGATTTGAAGAGCGGCCTCGTAGGCGCGAATCGCGTCAGTATTGCGGCCTGCTCGATTGAGGGCCTTAGCCCACTCCCCGGAGTATCGAACGTTTGCCGCACCCAGCCCGGCCGCTGCTTGATACTCGACAAGAGCCGGCACCGTGGAGCCTGACTTCTCAAGCGCCTCGGCCAGACCTAGTCGATAGTCGGCATTGGTCGGGGTCGCGGAAACCGCGAGACCCAACAGGCGCACCGCACCAGGCAAGTCTCCGGCTCTTAAGGCGGCCATGCCGGCGGTGTATTCCTGAACCCCAGGACCGACGGGAGCAATTGTTGCGACCGGGATCGAGGGCTGGCGCTGGGGGGCCGTTGATGGCGGGGTCGCTGCCGCAGTCTCGGTATTCTGAAGGGTCTGCCAAGCCGCCACGGCGACTCCGATGGTCAATATCACCAGCACGAGCGGCACCAAGGGACTTCTCGCCGCTTCACCCTCCTCAGTGACGAAGAAGCCCGGTTTCCCTTTCTTTGTGGCGGTCGGGTCGCCTGCTTTTACACCCTCGAGCGGCTCTCCGCATTTGACGCAGAATTCCTTATCGAGCCGATTTCTGGTCGCGCACTGGGGGCAAGTTCGGAAATTAGCAGCCATGCAAGACGAAGCGTAATCCCGAACGCCCCCTTTTGGAAAGCCGGATTGCGGATTCTATTGATCGATGCGGCACACGGACGACCCGATTCGGTAGGGCACGGTGGTGGCAGCCAGATCCTTGTAAGCCTGTGAGCCCGGAACAAGACCCAACGAAACAAGGCTACTGGAAGTGGACGTGGTTTCAGACGCGACTGGCACTCCGGGCGGAGGAGGCGCATTCTGAGCTTGAAGCCCCTGATCGATGACGAGGTTCCCTTCCCCCGACACTCGAACGGCGTTCACCTTCGTGCCCGCAATAGTAATCTCGGTGTCGTCATCTGAAGTGTTCGACGTAAGCACGAAGGCGGCTTCGGGCACATTAGGAACGGTGGTTATCCCCTTAAGGGCCACCAGAACGCTGTCGAATGTCGACACGCAGGCGCCCGTGAACCTGGTCGCGGCAAAGAAGACGACCGGTGTGGGGGGGAAGGCGGTTCCCGCGAAGGCGGCGGCGGGTTGGACGGTGCCCCGGAAATTCGCCCCAAAGTCTCTTGAGAAAACATCGGTGCGCACGCCATTCGTATCCTTGAAGGCATAGGCTTTGAACGGCTTGCTCGACTGCGGAAGAACCCGACTGTCGTGCCCCGACTCGGCATAGATCAGGATGTCCCCCGCAAGTGTGGAATCGGGTCGATTCTGGAGGACGCTCACGGCGGTTGCGAAGGGTTGATTGCCCACCGATCCGGTACTGGCCGCGAAGAACGCGTTTGACGTGCCGTAGGTGAAGCTGACCGCGGGCGGAGACGTGACGTCGAAGCGGAAGATGCGACTATGGAGGTCTCCGAAATAAACGGTCTTGGTTTTCGCGGTGATGGGATTGCCGATGAACCTGTACCCAGAGGGGCTGTTCCCGTCCGTATCTTCAGAATAGGCCACCGGAGAAGCGACCAGGAAGTTCGTGAGAACCGTCGTCGGCGTCGGCAACGGTAGCGGAGAGGGGGTGGGTAGAGGATAGGCGGGCGACCCATCGGCAACATCATGCGCACGCACGATGTCCCCGGTGAGGGCGTCGAGAACGAAGAAGGTCTTCCCTTCGGAGGCCACGTCCGAATAGCCGGAACCCGTGAAGAGAACAAAGTCCGTCCCAAACGCCTTCCTTGAAGTGGCGTAGGTGGCGGCGGTCACGTAGCCCACGGCGGGCACCGACCAAGTCTCACCCATCTTTGCATAGGCCGTCACATCGGTGGCGATGTTATTGGGAGTGCCGCCGGCGACGCCGCTGGTGGTGTCAGGATTTCCGCGGCTCCAGACCACAGTCGGGGGGTCGGTTGCCAGAGAATGCCGAGTGAAGGGCCCTGGGGTCGTTACGTCTAGTGCTGTGTAGTATTTCCCGCCCCGTCCGCGGCCGAAGAACAGCAGGGTTCGCCATACGCCGGTGAAACCCTTTCCGGCATAGGTCGCGCTGCCGGGCACAAACACGTCGGAGAAACGAACCGGAGCCGCCAACAGGTATTGCTTGTTGCTACGACTCTGTGTCTTGGTGAGCGCGGCAAGTTTGGAGAGTTGATCAAAGGGGACGAACGTCCACAACTCTTCTCCACCGGTTTCAGCGACCGGGGTATCGCAGCGGGGCGGTGGCGTTCCGATCCCTGACCCCGGTAGAGGCGACGGGCAAGGGCCCGCGCGGAAGGCGTGAAGTCCCTGGTTTGTGGCGTGATAGACGACGCTCATCGAAGGCTTCAGTTCGGTGTTTGGTGCAGCGAGCGCGGATTGGGCCGCGCTCGCGCCCCGGTCGGGGCTTCGAAGCCCCAGTCCGTTGTTGGCTACGCCGTTGACC
>Ga0163151_10009016_pt1 | contig 11004 bp, 10 predicted proteins | sample OliLakLV19MP5IB2_FD_145596 | JGI IMG/M metagenome (GOLD analysis project Ga0163151, IMG submission 145596) | Freshwater microbial mat bacterial communities from Lake Vanda, McMurdo Dry Valleys, Antarctica - Oligotrophic Lake LV.19.MP5.IB-2 | ecosystem: Environmental > Aquatic > Freshwater >...
GTTTACTTCCCCGTGTTCGAGCCGGGAGCGCTGTTCTTCCTCGGCGACGGTCACGCGGCCCAAAGCTGCGGCGAGATCGTTGGCTCGGGGATCGAGATCAGCATGGACGTCCGCGTGACGGTCCGCGTGCTGAAGGGGAAGATGATCGGCTGGCCGCGCGGCGAAAATGCCGATGAAATCTTCACCGTCGGTTGCGCCCGCCCGCTCGATCAATGCGTGCAGCACGCGACGACGGAGATGGTGAAATGGCTGCAACAGGACTACGGCCTCGACGCGCTCGGCGCGAACCTGCTGCTCGCCCAATGTGCCCGCTACGACCTCGGCAACATCTTTGACCCGGCGTACACGATGGTCTGCCGGGTGCCGAAGAAATGGCTCAGGGCTGAGAGTTAAGGGCTGAGGGCCGGACTCTTTCTGCCTACCAACGACCCACTATCACCTACCAACTCACTTCCCATGACCGACCGCCTCTGGCAACTGACTCCCGAAGGCAACGCCTATCGTCTGGCGCTGACGACCCGGCCGCGGCCCGCGCCGGAGCCGGGCGAGGTGTTGGTCCGCGTGCGGGCGGTGTCGCTGAACTATCGGGATCTGATCAACCTGCGAAACACCGCGGGCCGCAATGTCGCGGGGCGGATTCCGACCTCCGACGGCGCGGGCGAGATCGTCGCCGTCGGCCCCAATGTCACCGCCTGGCAACCGGGCGACCGCGTCGCAGCGTGCTTCTTTCCGACGTGGACCGGCGGCCGGTTCGAGCTGCGGCATCACCAGCACGATCTCGGCGGCACCATCGACGGCATGCTGGCCGAACACGTGCTACTCAGCGCCGACGGCATCGTCCGGCTGCCGGACTATCTCTCCTATCAGGAAGCCGCCACGCTGCCGTGTGCCGCGGTCACGGCGTGGACGGCGCTCGTGGATCGCGGCGGACTCGAAGCGGGGCAGACCGTCCTCGCGCTCGGCACGGGCGGGGTCTCGACGTTCGCATTGCAGATCGCGACCGCTTATGGGGCGCGGGTCATCATCACGTCGAGCAGCGAAGAGAAGCTCGCCAAGGCCCGGAAACTCGGCGCGTGGCACACCATCAACTACCGGACCACGCCCGATTGGGACAAAGAAGTCTGGCGGCTGACCGACAAGCGCGGCGTCGATCACGTCATGGAAGTCGGCGGCCCGGAAACGCTCGCCAAATCCATGCAGTGCGTCGCCGCGGGCGGCCACATCGCTCTCATCGGCGTCCTCACCGGCTTCGGCGCCCCCACCGCCAGCCTGTTCCCTTTGGTAGCCCGCAACGTCCAGCTCAACGGAATCTACGTCGGCCCGCGCTCGCAGTTCGACGCGATGAACCGCTTCCTCGCCGACAAACAGATTCACCCCGTCATCGACCGCGTGTTTCCGTTCGAGGAGGCGGTCCAGGCGTACGATTACCTCGCTTCGGGGAGCCACTTGGGCAAGGTCGTGATTGAAGTGGCGTGAGGTGCGGTATACTGTTCGCGGCAGAACCAGCTTCGATCCACCAGCATCACACGACGAATATGGACCTGACCGCCGAACTCGCCGCGATTGTTGACGCGCTGGACGCCGCGGGGATTCCGTACGCCCTTTGCGGCGGTCTGGCGGTAGCCCTGCATGGACACATTCGAGCGACGCAGGACATCGACCTTCTGATCCGGCCGGCAAACCGGCGGTCCGCGCTCAAGCTGCTGGAGAAGTTGGGATTCAATCTTGATGGTGGCGTGATTCCGCTCGGAGACGCCGAACATCCCGTCGACGTGCATCGTGTGTCACGCGCGATAGGAACAGAACTGCTCACCGTCGACCTCATTGAGGTGTCGCCGCGACTTGAACCAGCGTGGGCCTCGCGAAGTGAGCACCATTGGTCCGGGCGCAACATCACCGCTGTGTCCCGAGAAGGCTTGGGAGTCATGAAGCGGCTGTCGGACCGGCCGATCGACCGCGACGATCTGGAGCATTTGGGAGTGCCGCGCGATGTCGTCGAGTAATCCCGACACGATTCTCCGCGAGACGTCATCCGGGCGGGTGCCGGCGCCCACCGGGCATGACCCCAAGCACCCCGACATGTCACCCGAAGCGATCGCGGCGCGGCTGAACATGGTCGAGCAGTTGCGGCGATTGTGCGTGTCGCTGCGCGCGGCTGGAGCCGCTCAGAAGATCCGCACTCCTGTCCCCTCGCCCGCCGCTTCGGTGGGAGAGGGTTAGGGTGCTTTTGTTTTTCGGCTGTGCGGGTGCAAGTCAGCGAAGGCGAAGAGAAAGGCACCCTCACCCCCGGCCCCTCTCCCGACGAAGCGCCGGGCGAGGGGAGTGGCATCAATCCCCCGGTTCGCTGGTCGTCAGCACGGCCAGGAACGCCTTCTGCGGGATTTCGACTTGGCCGAACTGCTTCATCCGCTTCTTGCCTTCCTTCTGCTTGTCGAGCAGCTTCCGCTTGCGGCTGATGTCGCCGCCGTAGCACTTCGCAGTCACGTCCTTGCGGACGGCGGAGATGGTTTCGCGGGCGATCACGCGGGCGCCGAGCGCGGCCTGCAACGGGATCTCGAATTGGTGGCGGCTGATCTCCTCCTTGAGTTTCTTGCAGACGGCCCGGCCGCGGCGTTCGGCGGACGCGCGATGCACGATGCACGCCAATGCGTCAACCTTTTCCCCTTTGACGAGGATGTCCATCTTCACGAGGTCGGCGGGGCGGAAGCCGATGACTTCGTAGTTCATCGTGCCATATCCCTGCGTGATGCTCTTCAGCTTGTCGTACATGTCGAACACGATCTCGGCGAGCGGCAGCTCGTAGGTGAGCTGGGCGCGCGTCGGGCCGAGGTATTCGGTGGTCAGGTAGGTGCCGCGGCGGTCGGCGCAGAGCTGCATGATCGGGCCGATGCGGTCGCTCGGCAGGATGAACTGCACCTTGGCGATCGGTTCGCGCAGCTCGTCGATCTGGCCGGAGTCGGGGACTTCCTGCGGGCTGTCGACCTGCGAGACTTCGCCGTTGGTCTTCACCAGTTGATAGGTGACGTTGGGGGCGGTCTGGATGAGATCGACTTCGGCTTCCTGTTCCAATCGCTGCTGGATGATCTCCATGTGCAGCATGCCCAGGAAGCCGCAGCGGAAGCCGAAGCCGAGGGCGTCGCTGGAGTCGGGCTGGAACGAGAAGCTGGCGTCGTTGAGGCTCATCTTCTGCAGCTCTTCGCGAAGCTGCTCGAAACCGGTGGCGTCGATGGGGTACATGCCGCAGAACACCATCTGCTGCGGGATTTCGTAACCGGGCAGCGCTTTCACAGCCCGGTTGTGGAAATCGGTGACGGTGTCGCCGACGTGGACGTTCCCCAGCACCTTGATGCCCGTGACGATGTAACCCACCTGTCCGGCGCCGAGGTCTTCGCAGGCGACCATGTCGGGCCGGAACTGGCCGAGTTCGAGGACTTCATGGGCCGTGGCGGCCTTCATGAAGTACACCTTCTGCCCCTTGCGAAGCGTGCCGTCCATGATGCGGATGTACGTCACCACGCCGCGGTAAACGTCGTACTTGCTGTCGAAGACGAGCGCCTTGAGCGGCGCGTTGATGTCCCCCCTGGGGGCGGGGATGCGCTGGATGATGGCTTCAAAGCATTCCTCGATGCCGAGTCCCGCCTTGCCGCTGGTTTTGAGGACATCGGTGGTGTCGAGTCCGACGACGGATTCGATTTCGTCCAGGATTTCCGGGATGCGCGTGACCGGCAGATCGACCTTGTTGATGACGGGAATCACTTCCAGATTCGCATTGATGGCGGCATACGCATTGGCCACCGTCTGGGCCTGCACCCCCTGGAAGGCGTCGACCAGCAGCAGCGCCCCTTCGCACGCGGCGAGGCTGCGCGAGACTTCGTAATGGAAGTCCACGTGCCCCGGCGTGTCGATGAAGTTGATCTCGTACACCTCGCCCTTGTAGGTGTAGTTGATGGCGACCGCACGGGCTTTGACCGTGATGCCGCGCTCGCGCTCGACCTTCAGGTCGTCGAGCACCTGCGCGTGGAAGTCCCGTTCGTCGATCGCGCCGCTTTTCAGCAGCAGTTGATCGGCGAGCGTGCTCTTGCCGTGGTCGATGTGGGCGACGATGGAGAAATTGCGGATCTTGCGTTGGTCGAACATGACAGCCGGTGAGGTTACGGACGGTGGGCGGAAACTGCAGTCGAAAGCGGGCGGTGCGAGCGCACTCCGCGCGCTCCACTCGCAAGTTGAACGGGGATTATAGCGGGAACCGGCGTCGGTCGGAATGGGGATCGTCACATCGGTGGATTCTGATACTGGAAACGGACTATGCTGTCGCAGGTTGCAAATACTAACCCGAAGCGTGAGCGAGGGCGGTCGCTTCCCAAGGTGCCGAGCGTCACGGCCACGGAGTCCTCGACGTGGCCGTGTCGATCAACATTCGGCACGGCCACGTCGCAGAGCCTCCCTGGCCGTGACATCCGACGCGGCAGGGAGCGCTCGTCCTCGCTCACGCTTCGGGTTGGTATTGAACAGGAGACGCCGATGTTCGACCGCCGCGAATTCCTCTCGCTGTCGCTGACCGCCGCGATGGCGTCGCTGTTGAAACCGTCGTTGTCTCCGGCGGCCGAGCGGCCATCGCTGAAACTGGCTTCGTTCCGGGTCGATGTCAGCCCGCCGGAGACAACGACGGTTTCAACCGGGTGGATCAAGCCGGTCGTCGGGATGGATGATCCGGAGGAGGCCGTCGGCTTCGTGCTGACCGGGGCCGGCGATCCGATCGTGCTGTGCGCCGTCGATTGGACCGGGCTGCTCAACGGGGCGCATCAGCAGTGGCGGAAAGTGCTCGCAGAGGCCGCGGGAACCACGCCCGACCGCGTCGCCGTGCAATGCGTGCATCAGCACAATGCGCCGTTCGTCTGTCTGGAGGCGGAACGGATCGTCGCCGCACAGGGGGATCTGCCGCACACGGTCGAGGTCGGCTTCTTCGAGCGGTCGTTGACGCAGGTGGCGAACGCCGTCCGCAAATCGCTGAACAACCTGCGGCCGGTCACGCACATCGCCACGGGGCAGGCGAAAGTCGAGAAAGTCGCGAGCAACCGCCGGTTCATCGGGCCGGACGGCAAGATCGTCGATTGGCGCGGCAGTGCCAGCAAGCTTCCTCGGCACGCGGAATTGCCCGAGGGGCTGATCGACCCGTGGCTGAAGACCGTCGCGTTCTACGACGGCGACGCCAAGGTGGCCGCGTGTCATTACTACGCGACGCATCCGATGAGCTATTACGGCGACGGCCGCGTGTGCAGCGATTTCGTCGGCCTGGCCCGCAAACGCCGGCAGGCCGAGGAACCCGGCTGCCAGCACGTCTACTTCACCGGCTGCTCGGGCGACGTCGCCGCCGGCAAGTACAACAACGGCACCCCCGAAGCCCGGAAGGAACTCACCGACCGCATCTACGCCGGAATGCTGGCGAGCGAGCAGACTCTGCGACCGGAACCGATCGCGTCGGCGACGTGGCAAACGCGGCCGGTATTGTTCTCGCCGGTGTCCACGTTGACGGAGACTTCGCTGATGGAGCAGGTCGCGAATAAAGGTGCCGCTATCGCGAACCGCATCCGCCCGGCGATGATGTTGTCGTGGCTGCGGCGCTGCGAGCGGCAGGAGCCGATCATCCTGAGCGCCCTGCACGTCAATGCGACGACGCTGCTGCATCTCCCGTCGGAGTGCTTCGTCGAATACCAGTTGCGCGCCCAGTCCGCAGCCCCGGACCGGTTCGTCGCCACCGCGGCCTACGGCGACGGTGGCCCGTGGTACATCCCCGTGGCCGACGCTTATCCGCAGGGGGGCTACGAGGTGTCCGTCGCGCTCAGCGAACCCACGGTGGACGCGGTGTTGACGCAGGGGATGCAGGCGCTGGTGCGGCGGCCCAACTCGGTCTAGGACCGAATTCCGGTTTGGCATACACTCCCGATCGGCAAAATCGGCCGGTGTTGGACGCCGGGCGAGGTTGGGAAAGGACTCCGCGTGACGTGCCCCCGCTGGACTTCGGGACTGCTGGCGCTGATGATAGCGCTCGGGGGCTGCGTCGGGCCGTCCGAGACGCAGTTCTTGGCGTGCGCGCCGCGACGGCCGGATGTCGAAGCCCGCTCGTACGATTGGCACGATCCGTTCCCCGACGAAGACGCCGGACCGGGAACCGCCTCCCGCCCCCGGTCCTTTGTGGAGCCGCGGAGTGACACGCGGAAACTGTTCGACCTGCGGTTCTTCGAGGCGCACCACCCCACGGCTGCCCGCGGACAACTCGTGCGCGGACCGTACCCGTATGGCCCACCCGTCGCGACGTCGCCGTTGCCGAACTACCCGTATCCCGGCGGTCAACCGCCGCTGGCCGCGGCTCCGGCGTTGCTGCCGTATTGATCCCGTAGGGTGGGCGGTACATAGCCCCGAAGGGGCGGCAGATCGTAGCCCCAGGCGTGAGCCTGGGGGATGCCGCCCGGTGTTGATTTACCAGCCCCGGAGGGGCGGCAGAACCACCGCGCAATGCGTCCTTCTGTCGCCCCTCCGGGGCTGCGCGATCACGCGAGACCAATCCCCAGGCTTACGCCTGGGGCTACGGTCTGTCGCCACTTCGTGGCTGAAATCAGGGCCGGTCATGTCCGAGTGGTGGCCGATCCGATTCATGATGCTCGTCGTCTTGATCTTCGTCTCGGTCGGTACGCTGCCCGCCGATGACGCCGCGAAGTTGGCCATCGAATCCAGCGGCAAGCGACTCATCACGCCCGAGACGCAGAAGGCGATCGACGCCGGGCTCAATTTCCTCGCGGTCCGGCAACACCCCGACGGCTCGTTCGGCTCGGGCAGTGTCTACCGGCGCAATGTCGCGGTGTCGGCATTGGCGGGGATGGCGTTCCTCTCCGCGGGGCACACGCCCGGCCGCGGCAAGTACGGCGATCATGTGTCGCGGACGGTCGACTTCCTGATGGAGTCCGCCGAGCCGTCCGGGTACGTCATCCGGTCGGACAGCGCCGCGCACGGACCGATGTACGGCCACGGGTTTGCGACGCTGTTTCTCGCCGAAGTGTATGGCATGTCGCCGCGCGACGACGTGCGGACCGCGCTCAAGTCGGCGGTGCAGCTCATCGTCAATTCGCAGAACAAGGAGGGAGGCTGGCGATACGACCCCGACGGCCGCGACGCCGACATCTCCGTCACCGTCTGCCAGATGATGGCCCTCCGCGCGGCGCGGAACAGCGGCATCGCGGTCCCCAAAGCGACGGTCGATCAGTGTCTGGAATACGTCCGCCGCAGTCAGAACACCGACGGCGGTTACCGGTATCAGGCCGGACAATCGCCCAGGAGCGCGTTCCCACGGTCGGCCGCAGCGATCGTCGCGTTGTACAGCGCCGGCATCTACGAGGGCCGCGACATCGAAAAGGGGCTGCATTACATCCAGCGCTATCAGCCCGAAGGGGATCTGCTCAAGTACGAGCCGCACTATTATTACGGCCACTATTACGCGGTGCAGGCGATGTGGCACGCCGGCGGGGCGTCGTGGGAGGCGTGGTACCCGGCGATCCGCGACGAGTTGCTGGCCCGCCAGTTGCCCGACGGCAGTTGGCCCGACTCGCTGGTCAACAACGAGTACGCCACCGCGATGGCCTGCCTGATCCTGCAGATGCCCAACAACTACCTGCCGATCTTCCAGAGGTGACGATGTCGGCGCAGGCGTCACGCTGTTGGGATCGCATCCCAAAGTTCGGAACGTGGGTGGCCGGGGCTGGAGCCGCTTCGGCGAAGCCCCGGTCTGTCGCGCGCTCACCGGGGCTTCCCTCCCGTTGGTCGGTCCAGCCCCGGCCACCCAAATCAGTTTTGACGTGCGCATTGCTCAACCTTTTGTTACTGGCCACATCGCTGTCCGCGGCGGAGACCTGGGTCGACGTGACGACGCTGTCCGGCGAGCGCGTCGCCGGTTCGTTGAAGAGCTGGGAGGCGACGCGGCTGGTCGTCGAAAGCGAGACAGCCCACGAAGTCCCGACGGCGGAGATTCTATCAATCCGCTTTCCGCGACACGTCCGGCGATTATCGACGGGGCGCTGCGTGGTGCTGGTCAACGGCGACCGCTTTGCCGCGGACCCCGTGCGGTCGCGCGATGAGCAACTGACCGCGACCTGGACTCACGCGCCGTTGCGGCCGGAGTTGTCGTTTCCGTTGGAGCACGTCGCGGCATTGGTGTTCGCCGCGCCGCCCGGCCCCGCGGAGTTCGGCGATACGCTCGCGACCCTGCACCGCGCCACAACCGGGACCGACACCGTCCGGCTGATCGCGGGGGACCATTTGACCGGCGAATTCCAGCAACTCGACGGCGGTCTGCTGGAACTCAACGCGGCCGTGGGGCCGCTCAAGCTCGACCGCAGCCGCGTGCGCTGGCTGGCGCTCGACCCGGAGCTCGGCAGCTTTCCCAAACCGGCGTCAATCCGCTGGATCGCGTACCTGACCGACGGTTCGCGAATCACCGCGGCCGACTGCCAGCCGAGACCCGATTTGACCGTGCAGTTGTCGCTGGCCGGCGGCGGCCGCATTGTGATTCCCCGTCACGAAATCAGCCGGCTGCAGCAGATCACCGAGCGCATCACCCCGTTGTCGCAACGCGCGCCCCAGGAAGTGAAGCAGCAACCGTATCTGAGCGGCCGGCAGGAACTGGCGCGCGATCGCAGCGTCCAGGGGTCGCCGCTGTTCGTCCGGGGCGAGGAATTCGCATTCGGCCTGGGGATGCGCAGCCGGATGAGCGCGTCGTACGACATCGCGACCGGCGACCGATGGTTCCAGACCGGCGTCGCGATTGACGATGCCGCCGGCGGCCGGGGATCGGTGCGGTTTCGGATCGAACTCGACGGCGTCGAGGTCTGGGCGAGTCCGGAGGTGACTGGCCATTCCGAGTTGATCGCCGCACCGCGGATCGACCTCACCGGTCGCCGCCTCCTGACGCTGTCGGTCGAGTTTGGCGAGCGCGGCGACGTCGGCGACCTCGCCGACTGGTGCGACCCGCTGCTGATCCGCAGCCCCTGAGATGGCGACATCGATCATCTCGCCGACATCCCGTGTGTGTTGTGGATCGCGGTCTTCGCGTCCGGCCCCCTCTCCCTATCCCTCTCCCCCGAAGACGGGGGCGAGGGGCCTAAGCCGGAAGGCAGCCACCTGTTCACGAAGCACGCTTTTCCCCCTGACGAGCGCATTCGCCGGGCCGAACACGATTGGGGATCTCGATGAAATCCCGGCAGTTTTTGCCGATCGCTGCCGATTCTTGCCTGATCGGTCCAAGGCAACGGTTGATACCGAAATGCTCTTGACTCCGGCTGAAGTCTAAATGCCGGACGTTCCGATAGTTGTCAATGGACTGGGTGCGGTGGACGTTACCAGGCAGCGATCGCTTCCACTATGTACGGTGGGGCGACGCCGTTCTCGATCGTCCGGGATGGCCGGCCGATGCCGGGACGCTCCAGTCGTCAGCACACGTTGGGGGCGTGCCCTGACGACAGCTTCCTCCCTAGACGAATTGTACAGGAGAACGACGCATGAAGCAGATTTCTCTCTTCAAACGGGCCGTGATCGCCTTGGCGGCGATCGGCATGATGTTGCCGGCCCCGCAACTGCAGGCCGCGACGGCCCCGGCGAAAATCGTCCGGACCGACGCCTCGGTGCTCGACATCGGACTGAAGTCCGATGGCGTGTTCGCCGGCCGCGTGGTCGATCACACCGGCACCCCCTCGGCCAAGACGGAAGTCACGATCCGCCAGGGCCAGCAGGTGGTTGCCAAGGCCACGACCGACGTTGAAGGCCGGTTCGCGGTCAAGGGCCTCAAGGGCGGCGTGTACGAAGTCGCCAGCGGCAAGACCGTCGGGACCTACCGCGTGTGGAATGAAACCGTGGCTCCGCCGGCCGCCAAAGAGCAAGCTCTGCTCGTTCTCGGCGAAAACGGCACCCGCGGCAAATTCGGCGGGATGGGCGGCGGGGAGGTGCTGCTCGCCGGCCTCGTGCTCGCCACGCTGGTCGTGAGCCTCATCACGCTGGACGAAGTCAATAATAGTGACGACGACGATGGCCCCAACTTCCCGAATCCCGGCACGCCGTAATTCAAGCGGCTGAGACTCATGCAGACAAAGAAGCCCAGGGATCGCCATCCCTGGGCTTTTTGCATTGATGACACTGATGCGATGCGGTGATCAGACCCAGCTCAGGTAGTTGCCGGGCGCAAACAGATTTCTCCGCCTAAGCGGCTCAGGGGACTCCAGGTCGCACTGATGACGAAGGTTGGGGAATCGACTCGCCGATGCCACCAGATACAACGGCTCGTACCAGCCGTTGACAGCTTCGGTCCAATTGGGCGGCGACTGCTGCAACCGGTCGGCCAGCAGCTCGATCACCGCCGCCGCGACGATCAGCTCCAATTCCTCGGCCATCACGGGGCGCGGCACGTCCGACAGCGGTTGCTCGCAAAGTTCCCGCGCGTAAGCGCGGGCCTCAAGTGCGTCGCCAGCCAGAATCGCCCGGACGAGAGACGACAGGCACTCCGCCGCGGTGTTGCCAGAGGTCATCGAGGGCATAACGCCTCCTTGGTCGCCAACGGTCTTCAGCCCCAACGGGGCGACATAACGTAGCCCCAGGCGTGAGCCTGGGGAAACGTCTTCTGTCGCCGCTCCGCGGCTGGCGTGTCGTGATCCGACTGGTCCCCAGGCTCACGCCTGGGGCTACGCTCTGTCGCCGCTCCGCGGCTGAAATCCAAGACCGACTCATCGCGTTCTCGACCCAGAATCGTGATGACCACCCTTCACTCCGTCACCAGCCGCACGCTGCCCCAATATGCGAACTCGTTGGACCAGTCGTTCGCCTGGTTCTGCAATCGCAACTGAACATCCTGCCCCGCGAACTTCGTCAAGTCGGCGGTGAACGTCGCCCAGCCGTCGGGGCCGCAGGTGGATTTGCTGACCATCTCGTCGATGACGCGGCCGCCGCTGCCGGCGCTAACGACCAGCC
>Ga0163151_10009020_pt1 | contig 11003 bp, 13 predicted proteins | sample OliLakLV19MP5IB2_FD_145596 | JGI IMG/M metagenome (GOLD analysis project Ga0163151, IMG submission 145596) | Freshwater microbial mat bacterial communities from Lake Vanda, McMurdo Dry Valleys, Antarctica - Oligotrophic Lake LV.19.MP5.IB-2 | ecosystem: Environmental > Aquatic > Freshwater >...
GTTTGTATTTGTTCTTCCCCTTCTTTTATAGCCACTACATTGGCTTGGAGCTCATTTATCATCTCGTTGAAAGAGTTTGACAGATCGCCAATTTCATCGTTTGAAAACACCTTTGCCCGTTCGCTAAAATCACCCGCACGTATCTTAGTGGCGATGCGGATCACCTCCTTTATCCCCCTGGTGATACTAAGGCTGACAGAAATTCCCAAAAATATTCCTGTAAGTTCCACCGCTAAAGCAATAGAAAACAAAACTTTAAACACCAGGTCTTCCAGCCACCTGGAACCTTCTCCTAATGCAGCGGAAAATTCATCTTCTAATAAAGTAAGCCTAACATTATACTGATCTATCTGATCAAGATTATATTCTATTTTTTCGGGAGACGACATCCCTATAACTTGTATGATAGAATGCAGCCTGTCTGCCGAAGCTTGCATATCGGATAGCAAAGAATCTCCTTCTGTCCAAATGCGTATCGCTTTACTGATGTAAGAAATATTATGAAACTGCCTGAACAAACTAACCATTCCGTCAATATCATTTGGGTGTATCTTTCCCAGAATAAAATTCCTTCTTAAGACATCATAATCGGGGTTTTCTTTTGACATTTCAATCCTTGCTATCCTATCGCTCATGGGCACGGTAAGGCAGGTAAGATAGGCTTGATAATCTGCTTCATCCCCTGAGCGCACATATTTACGCAGATTATATATGGCATCTTTCTGCCCCTTAGACCAAAGGCCTTCAGCGCCAACATATCCCCTTACTGCAGAAAGTGTATTGATAGAAAACCAAAGGGCAAACAGTTCAATAATGATCAGCAGGGCCATTATGCCCACCGCGAAGTATAGCTTTTTGGCTATTGAAACATCTTTGTACCAATTTGGGAGGGAAAACTTCATTGAGTAATTTTTATTTCTATATCCTCCGGATTTTGTGAATGTTTAAAGTATGTTAAGTCGTTCATGCAACTCTTTCATATGTGCTTTGCTAACCGGGATAGGGCGTGTATTTATCTCTATGATCTCCCCGTCTATTTTATCAATCTTTTGCAACTGCACTATGTATGAACGGTGAACCTGCATAAAATCTTTTTGTGGCAACTGGGAATATATATTAGTCAACTTAGCATGCGTTTTATATGTTTTGTCTGCCACCTTTATGATCACATCATTATCGTCTGCTTTTACATACAATATCTCGCTCATGGGTATGCGTATCCACATCCGTTCTTGGCGCACAAATAAGCTGTCTTTATTGTTTCTTTCCGGCCGGCTTGCATGCTCAAAAAATTTCTTGGCTTTATTGGCCGCCTTGGCAAAACGTGGAAACGAAACCGGCTTATGCAGGTAATCAATCGAATCATGGTCAAATGCATCTACTCCATAATCTTTATGTCGTGACATAATAATTACAGGCGGTGCCACCGGTAAACTATTTAAAAAATCTATCCCGCTCATCCCGGGCATTTCTATATCCAGAAAAAGAAGGTCTACTTTGTTAAAATCCAGCGATTTTGATGCGCTGCCGGCATCCGAATATTTATTAGTAAGCTCCATGAAATCGATCTTGGAAATATAGTGTTCGATTATCTTTGTAAAGACACTGTCGTCATCTATAATAACACATCGTAAGAGCATACTGATTAATTTATCTGGCTTATGCCAATGAAAATATTATTGCAGAGATTAATGCGATAAGCCCCAATATAACTGCGGCATATTTAAACTGATTCCTACGTTGGTAATTTTTTTGCAATTGCTGTACTACATCGGCAACAACCTGTTTTACTTTATGCTGGCCCAGCCCTTCTTTACGGATATATTCAGCAATACCTTCGCGCATAAAATCTTTTGCCACCTGTATATTATTCTGGCAGCTCAGCACAATAACGTGAAGGCGTGGGAGCTTGCTTTTTATTTTACGTAACAGCTCCAGGCCATTCATGTTTTTGTGATAGCCATTCCCATCGAGCAAATAATCCACGATCATAATATCCGGATTCAGATGGGCGTGCGCCATGCATTCTTCCCCTGAAGCAAATCCGAATATTTTATAACGGATATTGGATTTCAACGCTTCGTAATCCGATTCAAGTGCCTGCATGAGAACGGAGCGATAGACATCGGAATCATCTACCACAAAAATCGTGTATTGTTTGTTTTTATTTTCCATGGCTGCATGGTTTAATTAATATGTGAGGATTTGTGATCAGGCGAGCCGCTTCCTGCCGCAAAGCCCAAAATGCATAGCAAACCAATAACCCCAATGAAAAAATAATTCACCGAACCGGGTGTATAGGTACGAATAGCTACCAATGAAGCAAGGAAAGCAACAAATACAAATACCATTCCGCGCATCATCCACCTGTTTTCATAATCAGTTCTGATTTTATTGATATGCTTTGATGCCATGTTACTTAGGATCTTTATAAAATTCTTTTCTTTAGGAATAAAATCCATCGCGCCAAGTTTCATAAGGCGGATAACCACTTCTACACTATTTTGCGAAGAATACATGATAACGGGAATTTCCGGATGTTTTACTTTGACACGGGCTAGCAACTGGTCTCCATTCATTTTTTGTTCTACAACGAAAATGGTAAGGTTTTATGTTTTCATGGCTGTAGGTTTTGGTTTGTGGTTGAAGCACTCGGATCATAACCAATGTTACGGGGAAAAATCCTAAAATCCTCTATTTTTAGGTGAAATGGTCGTATTTCAAGGTGAAACCCTCAATTAAATGGGTGAATGGAGCAAGCAATTTGGGAGGTAGACCGCTTAAAAAAGAATTACCAAGTGTATTACTTTCCCGCGTTTGCCTGCAAATCATTAATGCATTCAGAATCCAGCGGAGGGATAGAACCGCCAACTAAATTTGCAACGATATCGCTGGTTTCTGCTGTATAGTACATCAGGCAATCCGGATCATTGCAATGCTTTCCATGAGAAACATCCTGGTGTGCGGCCTGCATGGATGTGCCATTATTCACTAATCCCAAAATGTGACCAAATTCATGATTTATAACTGTAGTCTCCAATGTGGCCAAAGGAGGTTGGGCAAGAGCCCCCGCATATTCTTCTATGGTCTTTTCAAATATTACCATGGAAGAACTGCCATAAGCAATGCCAAGTACTTTTGAGTTTCCGCTGTTTCCGGCATAATCAGCATCTGCAAAAAAGAAATAAGCAGTAAGTGTTTTCTTGCTGGTATTTTGTGTCCTGTTTGCTTTTTCTATTTCTTTGATTTCATCCGTTGTATAAACGGATTTACCCGGTGATCCTATCGCGGTCTGCAATACGGTAATGCCTGCGGATTTATTTAATCGTTGCTGCAGGAAGGCTTTTAGATTATCTACTGAACTTGCTGTAGGCTGATACCCTGTTACATATTGGATCTCCACTATCAGCTTGTCGTATTTTTTATCTGATAAAAAATCATGGGGCTCCGCTCTTCCATTGTAGGCAAAATCATCCTTTTTGCACGCATCTAAGAAAATGACTGAAAATAATAACACTCTAAGCAATTTGAAATAATGCATAATAATTTAAATTTAAATCAAATTTATGTGGTTAATGCTGATTAGCATGGCTATTTCGACAATTCGCCTGTATTAATAGCTTATTCACCACATATAAAGGGATCAAATGCTCCCACGTACGTATTATTAGTATAGAACACTCTTATGAATTATTATAAAAAAAAAGGGGAATTATGAAAAACGAAGAAGCACATATAACCGAAAATACAAGAATTGGAAACCTCCATCAGGAGATCAGTCATTATTATAACTACGCTAAAAAAGACAGAGCAAAAAATACCCAAAACAAAATCAAGCATGATATAAAAGTTTTTTTGGTAGATGATGACGCTTTTTTCCTAAAAGGGCTTCATTATTTTCTTACCGACAACTTACCTCCAAAAATTAAATTGAGAAAATTCTCAAACGGTGAGGATTGCCTGAATTCCCTTGATGAACAGCCGGACATAATTGTTTTGGATTACATGCTTAATTCAGGAACCGGCAATAATATGAATGGCCTGGCTGTGCTGAAGAAAATAAATGAAGTATATCCCCATGCGTTTGTAATCATGCTTTCATCTCAGGACAGCGTGGATGTGGCTTTGGATACGCTTAATGAGGGAGCCTATGATTATTTATCAAAAAGCGAAACGGCATTTATCCGCCTTAAAAATATGATCAAAAACATAGCAGAAACTATTTCTGAAGATATAGAACAAGAAAGAACGGAGATCATTACTAAAAGAATAAATTTTTTTGTAATATTCTTTTTGATCGCGTTATTTATTATGAGCAGACTAATAAGTTAAAACAAAAAAACCATGAAAAAGAAAATCTTAATAGTAGAAGACGACAAGGTACTCCTCCAGGTTATCAAATTAAAACTGGAAAAAGAAGGATATGCTGTAGAAAAAGCAGAAAATGCCGGAGAAGCTCTGCGTGTTATAGGAGAGAAAAAAGTAGACCTTATCATTAGTGATATAATGATGCCTAACATCTCCGGATTAAGTCTGCTTAATATGATCAGGGAGTTTTTTATGGTGAAGGTCCCTGTAATATTAATGTCCGCACTTAATAAAGCTGATATAGTTAATTCCGCTATGGAATCCGGTGCATACGCTTTTATAGGAAAACCCATTGACTTTAATAAGCTATGCCTGAAAATTAATCTCTTGTTTAGCAGATATAAAACTTCTAATATTACTTAAAAAAGACCCGCTTGTAAAACTTGCTGAGCGGATTGACTTTGAACTATTCCGTCCGCTTTTGGAAGAAGCATTTAGCAAAGGAGAAAAAGCAGTAGGCGGAGCCCGCCCGTACGACTATGTGATGATGTTCAAGATTCTCATTCTGCAACGTTACTATAATATAAGTGATGATAAAATGGAATTTGCCATACAGGATAGATTATCGTTCATGCGGTTTTTGGGATTAACGCTCAGCGATAAAGTTCCCGATGCAAAAACGATTTGGTTGTTCAAAGAGAACCTTACGCAGAAAAACCTTGCGGAGAAATTGTTTGAACTATTTTTATCAGAACTGCAAAAGAAACGGTTGCTGATGAATGAAAGAAAAATGGTAGATGCCAGTTTTGTAGAAGTTCCCATTCAGCGCAACAGCAGAGAAGAAAACAAACAAATCAAAGAAGGAAAAACACCTGATGAGTGGAAAAAAAATCCGCACAAACTTTCACAAAAAGATACCGATGCCCGCTAGACAAAAAAGAACGGAAAAAGTTATTATGGATACAAAGACCATGTGAAAGCCGATGAGAAAATCAAACTCATAGATACCTATACGGTAACTGATGCCAGCGTTCATGATTCTCAGGAAACAGGAAATCTTCTTACCGAAGCAGACAAAGAACAACCTCTTTACGCAGACAGCGCCCATAGTGGAGAACCTATTGCGAAAATAGTGCAGGGAAAAGAAATGATTAATCAGATTCACAAAAAAGGATACAAAAATAAACCCTTGACAGACGAGCAAAAAGCAAGCAACAAAATAAAATCCAAGACAAGAGCCCGAGTAGAACACATCTTTGGATTTATTGAGAACAGCATGAACGGTTCATTCATCCGAAGCATCGGCATTAAACGCGCCACCGCTATAGTCGGATTGATGAATTTAACCTACAATATGTTTCGTTATATGCAATTGGTTCCATTACATTCCGGCTAAGCATGGGAGGGGTGTGCCCTATTGGCTGCAAAACCTCAAAAAATGAACAAAAAAAGAAAAAATAGTAAGTAAAAACAACGAGGAAAACTCCGGATGAAATAAACAAATCAGGCAGGACTACAGTAAATTTTCTTTTTGAGTAAAATCAAATACAAAAACTAATTTTTAGATGTCCCCTCAAGGTTTAAATCTCCTTATCCCCTGGATTTCTTGGAAACCTCTCAGCTGGCGCTGGAGCATGGGGCATATTCCAATTTCAGCAGATATTTTGAATGTATTACTGACACAACTCCATTGCAATACAGGAAACAACAAATAGAAAATGGATTTCCCTAAAAGTAAAGAGTAGAAGAAAAAAGTTTAGGGAAATACTTCTTTATCCCTTGCCTATCCTGGCAGATAGGCATAATTGTGCCCACCCAGAATTAAAAAACGTTTATGCCAGCATGCTCTCTAAACGTTTTTTCCACTTGTCGCAATCTGGAAAAACGTTTTTTTTGAAGAGCGTAGAACTCTTTGCTATGGTTATGGTGAACCAGATGGCATAACTCGAACGATGATGTATTCGATGCTGCAAACATACGCTTTGATGATTTCCGGGTTCAGGGTGATCTTGCCGAATGCCGTGCAACTGCCCCAACGCTTTTCCATCCTGCGCACAACCAATGCAGGATAACCCAGTTTATATTTTTTGAACCTCTTTAACGTTTTTTCAATCAGGAATTGAAAGATCCGGATCGCATGAACCCTGTACCAATCGTTTAGCTGGATCATGACCGTATGCTTATCCGTTTTATCGGGCGTATGAACCGTTAGGAATCGTCCTGTCAGCTTTACTTCCTTCTTTCGGGACCGAAGAGCTTTAGCCGGTAGTGCTTCCCCAAATACAAATGCGTTTCTCCTGATACGTACTCACGTGCTGGGGTTTTGGGTAAGTAATCAGCAAAGAAAGCTTGCTGCCGGACGATCCAACGCGCCTTGTTTTCAAGCCTGCGCTTTACGATTTCTATTTTTGATCTGTACGGAGCAGTAACCTGAACGGATAGATCAGGATTTACTCTTATTCCCAGCGTTTTCCGTGCGGAGAATGCTAGTTTGTACGAGATCGTTGTTCTGCCGTATTCAATATTCAAATCCTCCATATTACGCGTAACGTCTTTTAGCAATATCAATGGCGCGGTCTATAATTTCGTCCATCATTTCAAAAGTGATTTCCAAATCATGTTTGTCTTTTATTTCATGCAGATAATCCTCAATGTCCTGCTTCATTTTGTTAATGATGTCCGTATTGTAAACCCAATCCACAATTTTTTTTTCAGAACTATTTCGTCAAACTTTAATCCTGCATCAGCAGCAATTTCTTTCGTGGGAGTTGCCTTTCCACCGATCTTGTTCAGAACTTCATTGGTGACTCCATAAAATGCTTTTGCCTTGTCGTTATCCCGGAGCTTTGCAGGGGCATCATCTCCGGTTTTGTTAAGAACAGAATCTTTCACTTCCGTTACCCTCTTTAAAAAATCTACATCTAATAATCTTCTCAGGCGATGTTCTTCGATTATATCTTCTAGCATTTTAGAGAATTTTTTATAGAAGGCAGGATCATCCTCCATCTTTTCAGAAATATGCTTTTCTGTCCTAGATGCGATCAGATCCGCACGCGCTGCTGCGCCATCCTGCTTTTCCAATTCTTTTGCAAAAGCATCTTTATCGAAAATATTTACCAATGGTGTAACCTGAATGATCTCTCCAGATGAAACATGAGAGTCGATCAGCTTTTGAATAAGCGGTTCGTATTGTTTGTAATCAATAGAATCCGAGTAACGCGATTTGACCGATGCCCTGAGCTTTAAAAATGTTTTTGCATCCTCCACAATGCGTTTCACTTCTTTTTCAGGAGTATTATTTACATATTCCAAAGTAGAAAGAGCAATTTTCAAAGTCCGGGCAAAAATGGACAAGCGTTCATAAAAATTCTCCCGTACATCACGGTCGCGCAATACGATGGCATACGCTTCCGGGTCTAACTTGTTTTTTACTCCTTTGAAAATATCCCATACCTGAGAATGACGTTCAGTAAGTTTGGCAATTTCCTCTTTTACGTTTACTAAAGTTCCGATCAAATCCTCTCCATCAAATTCTGAAAGCGAACTGTATGTTTCCAATGCTTCGTCCAAATTTCCCAGCACGCCATAATAGTCAATGATGTACCCAAAATCTTTTCCTTCGCTTACCCTGTTCACGCGGGCGATGGCCTGCAAAAGGGTATGTTCTTTAAAATTTCTGGCGATGTAAAGCACAACGTTTTTGGGCGCATCAAATCTGGTAAGCAACTTATCTACTACGATGATGATTTCCGGCTCCTCCGCATGCTTAAAAGAATTTATGACCTGCTTATTGTACTCCTTGTCATTACCATATTTTTCAATGATGCGCTTCCAGAATTTTACAACTCTTTCATTCGGCTCTTTGTAAATATCCTCATAGCCTTCGCGTGTATCGGGAGGGGAGATCAGCACTTCTGTTTTTATCAGACCAATTTCATCAAAGAATTCTTTGTATTTGATGGCAGCAAGCTTTGAAGGAGTTGCCAACTGCCCTTTGAATCCGGTTCCCTGCCATTCCTTTTGAAAATGTTTGGAAATATCGTAGGCAGTCCTCCATATTTTTTGTTCCGCCTCATTCAGCTGATCGGCTTTGGCATATTTCTTTTTCAGATCTACTCTCTGGTATTCGGTAAGAGGTTCGGATACCATTGTAAAAAAGGCATCCAAAGGTTTTTCATTTACCTCCTGAACTACGTGCCTGCCTTCATAACGCAATGGCACAACCGCTTTGTCTTGAACTGCCTGATCAATGGTATAGGTGTGGATCATGCCTCCGAATTTCTTCACCGTATCCTTGTCGTTATGCTTAATAGGCGTTCCTGTGAAACCAATGAAGCAGGCGTTTGGGAATACACGTTGCATATCCACATTGAGCGCACCATATTGGGTGCGATGGCTTTCATCCACCAAAATAAAAATATTGGGAGATTCAATTTTTACTCCTTCCTTTTTTGCTGCCTTCTCAAATTTATTTATGACCGTAGTAATGATGTGATCTTTATTGTCCTGCAAAAGGTCGATCAGATGGTTTCCTGTAGTTGCCTGCTCTACTTCTTTTCCACAATTTTTAAATGTTTTGTAAATCTGATCATCCAGATCAACGCGGTCAGTCACCAACAGAATTTTGGGGTTAGGAATGGCTGGCTCCAATGCCAGCGATTTTGCTAGCATTGCCATTGTGAGCGATTTACCGCTGCCCTGCGTATGCCAGATCACCCCGCCTTTCCGTTTCCCATTTTCAAGGTATTTTACCCGCTCAACCGTTTTTTTTACTCCAAAATATTGCTGATAACGTGGAACTTTCTTTACATGGTTCTCATAAATGATAAACCGGAACGTAAGCTCGATCAACCGCTCCGGCCTGCATAAATTATAAAGAATTTTATCCTGTTCAGTAACTTCAATTGTATTCTTCTCCATCTTATCAAAATGCTGGCGCACATATTTGAAACGATCAGAAAATAATTTATCCTTTTGCTCTTTCGATAGGGGAGCATTTTTTAGCTCAGAAAGGGGTGCATTGTATTTTGCTTCATCCGCTTTGCTTTGGAATTCCTCTTTCCAATGCGCCCAATACTCCGCGGAACTCCCAGTCGTACCATATACCCCATCGCTAACCGCTAATCCTAATAGGAGCTGGGTGTAAATATAAAGCTGTGGAATTCCATCATCAAACAACTGATTCCTGATCTGCTGAGATACAGCCTGATCAACAGGCTTTTTTCCTTCCTCCGTTTTTACGTTCGGACTTTTGCATTCGATCACCACCAGCGGGATGCCGTTGACGAATAGTACAAGATCAGGACGGTATGTTTCGGTCTTGCTAATACGTTGAACAGGGAATTCCTCCGTCACGTGAAAAACGTTATTCTTTAAATTCGTCCAGTCAATATAATGAAGCGTAAAGCTTTTTACTTCTCCCTGAATGTTCTCCTCAAAACTCTTGCCGAGGGTAATGAGATCATACACCTTTTCATTAGTAATGATCAAACCATCTTTGAGCGGAAAGTTTTTTATTTCCTGAACCGCCTTGCTAATATTTGAATTTGAAAACTCATACTGCCGCCCACGAAAATCAATCTTATTGATTTTTCGCAGATGCTGCGTGAGTATATCCTCCATGATCACATTGCTTCCTTTATTCCCACGCTGGGTATCCGCTTCCATCGGAGTTAAATATATATACCCCATATTTTGCAGAAGCTGCAAAGCAGGAATTTGCGAAATATGATCTTCTGTGAATGAGGGTGTTTCCATTTTTTCTGTTAATTCAATCTTTAATTAAGGGTGTTATTCTAATGTACATTTAATTGCACTTGAATTTCAATCGTTGATTATCAGTAATTTATATAAGAATTATACGCATTTTTACGTATGTATATCGTATATACCAGATATATAGGTATCTTTGTATAGCATTACCCAAAGGGTAAAGGCACTGGCAACGCAAGCCGAAATGCGCTCCGCACCAACAGGATGCGGTTTTTTTTGCCCATTTTTAGCAGTTGCCATTACCCTCCTTATAGTTTTTATACCGTTCAAAATACCCTGCCTTTTCATCCTTGTCTACACAAAAAGCAGTTACGATCATTAAGTCCGGTCTTACTTCTTTTAATATTACCATGAAATCTTTTTCAAAAAGCCAATAGTGTTCCTTACAAACTCCTTTCCCATCATTCCATTTGAAAAATAAATTTTTTTTGATGTAGAGTTTTGCGGCATAGGTTTTATCCAATGGATTCTGTTGGCGCGGTGGCAGTCATAAAATCTTTCATGGAGACTTTTAAATTCCCTATGAACAATATGAACAAAGGTTTCCGGATAATTAGTGAATTTTGGAATATTTGATTTTACATGAACGATTTTAATTTTCTTCCCGTTCAGTTCAAAAGGGTTTTTTATAAAATCCTCTTCAAAATGTTTGAAAAAAAGATCCACCTGCGATTTATCAGCATCCGCCTTTAAATCTTCATCAGCAAGCAAAGGTTTTAGAGACCCTAAATTCATCATTACTCCTTTTGTTTGGGTTGATGATCAAAAATGTTGAACTTCGTTTCCCAAACAGGGGTGCCTTCATGAAGAACAAACCCCGACTTAGTTTCAAGGTATTGGATGAACTCTTTTTTCGCCTCATGCTCTTTTAACTCTCCATTAACCTGACGCACCCTAAATGCAACAGCGCCAATAAATAAATC
>Ga0163151_10009021_pt1 | contig 10999 bp, 10 predicted proteins | sample OliLakLV19MP5IB2_FD_145596 | JGI IMG/M metagenome (GOLD analysis project Ga0163151, IMG submission 145596) | Freshwater microbial mat bacterial communities from Lake Vanda, McMurdo Dry Valleys, Antarctica - Oligotrophic Lake LV.19.MP5.IB-2 | ecosystem: Environmental > Aquatic > Freshwater >...
CACGGAAACTCCCATGCTCGCAACCCTCGATACCCTACACCGACGTGCTCCCGGCTGGCACCCCCTTCCAGCGCCTCGCGATCATCTCGCGGATCCTCCTCGCGCTCGCCTGCATCCCGACGGACCGGGACCTTCCCAGTACGGTCCCGATCGCGCGCCTCGAGCGGGCCGGCTACGTCGTCGGCACGGTAGCCGGGATGGCGGTCCTGCTCGGCGTACGGAGTCGCTTCCCGGTCGCGTGGCTGATGGCGATGATTGGCGTATCCCTGCTCGGTGGAGTGCTCGTGATGATCGGTTGGGTGCAGGCGGCGACGCAGGTACGATCACCAGCGAACGGCCAAGCGTGACCAGCGAGCGCGCCCGCGTGACGCTTCCCCCTGACCCGGAGTGCCTCCAATGACCGTTGCCTCGATCGTACACACCACTCTGGGCAGCATCGCACTGACGGCAGGTGCTGCGGTGGTCCTCCTCCCCAAGGGGACGATGACGCACCGCCGAGTGGGCCGGACCTATGCCATCGCGATGCTCGCCCTCTGCGTGCTGTCCTTCACGATTCGAGGGAGTACACTGTTCTTTGGCGGATTCGGCGCTTTTCACATCATGGCGTTGGTGAGTCTGGTGACCGTCAGCCTTGGCGTGCGAGCGGTCCGCACGCGGAGCCGCTCCCCCGACTGGCGCAGCACACACCTCGCATGGATGCTCTGGTCGTACGTGGGACTGGTCATGGCGACGGGGTCGCACTTGGTACGACCGGTCTTCCTCGCGTTGCGCGAGCCCCTCGGCAACGCCACCGTGGCGATGACCCTCACCGGGCTGGTGCTCTGGGGGCTCCCGATGGCGATCGGTGCGAGTCGGATCCCCCGGACCGCGCGTCAGGCGGAGGCGTCGGGGGCGTAGCGCCGCCTCGCACATCGTCGCTGATTGTCCGGTGACGCGTTCCATCATCGCGCGGAGCACCGCACAGTCGGCGCGCCGCGTGTCATCGGCGATCGCGTGGTATACTCGACCGACACCAATCGAATGTCCTGTCACGGTCCGATTCTTCGTCGGATCGGGTGTCAACAGTGCGAACACACTCTACTGGGGGCGACCGGCTGCGATCTTCGCCAACAAAGGTGACTGCGTCCAGCTCCGCTTCCCGGGTGGGGGCTTCTACCTGATTGGTTCCGTCGTAGGCTGTCACTGAATGTGCGCCTCAGGCGGTCACCCGCGAGGGTGACCGCCTGCGTGCTCGTGGTCGGAGTGCTCCCTCGCCAGCAGGCATGCTGAGGGGCGACTCCATCCAATCCAGGGTAGGGATGAACCTCGACGGGGGGAGGCTGCGCGTAACTGGCAGACCCCTTTGATCGAGGCTCTGGCTTATGTCCAAGCTCCATCCCGCCCGTGGCGCACTCTTCCTTCTGGGGCTGCTCGTTGCCTGCGGTGGCTCTGAGCCGACCACGCCTCCGCCACCGGCTAAGACCCCGGCCTCGATTGCCATGCTTGCCGGTAACGGCCAGATCGCCGGCCCCGGAGCGGCCGTCGCCATCAACCCTGCGGTGCGGGTCCTGGATGGCAGTGGAGCGTCACTTTCGGCCGTGGTGGTCCGGTTCGACGTGGATTCCGGGGGCGGTGCAGTGGCCTCGTCATCTGTCTCGACGGGGAGCGACGGAACCGCCTCCCCGGGTCGTTGGACCCTTGGCTCGACCGGCCCCCAAGTCCTCGCCGTCACGGCAGGCAACATCAAGGTCAAGATCCGCGCCACCGTCCAGGTGACCAATACGGAACTCACGACGCAGACTGTGACAGCCGGCGGCGGCACCATCACCGTGAGCAAACCGGGATCCCCGCTGGACGGTGTCACCTTCACGATTCCGACTGGCGCCATCACGGGAAGTTCGACGATTTCGCTCACGGAAGTATCCACCACGGGGATGTCGCTTCCGGCCGGTGTGACCGCGGTGACGCCTGCCGTCGGGATTGCGTCGAGCGTTGGGGCGCTACGGATCCCGGCACTCGTTCGCTTCCCGCGAGCCGCGACAGGGAGCGGCATCGCCATGATTGCCGTCCGCAATCCGACCACTGGCGCCTTCGCGGTGCTTCCGCCCGTGGCGATGGATGCCGCGAGCATCACAGTGGCACTGACGGCTCTCAATGGCGAGGCGCTCCCGGGCCTCCGGGCATTCAGCCCTCGCTTCATGCCGATGTTGCAGGACCCCGCGGGTGCACTGCTCTTTCAGGTCGCCATTGATCCGGCACTGCTCGCCCGGGATTTCGATTCTGGCTTTCGTCCGGGCATCGATGACTGGGATTTTCCGCGCCGACCCGTCGCCTCGCTGCCGTTCCTCCGGGGCGGCGGGCAAGCGCAGTCCGTGGTCGACCCGGCGGATGGCATGGTCGCCACCTCGCTCTGGTATTTCGTGAATCAACGCGCCAGCGGCGGACGGCTCTCCACCAAGCTGCAGCTCCAGGCTGGTGAGCCGGAGAGCAATCGCGAGGGCATCCGGTGGAGCGCGATCGCGACGAGCGACGTGCCGGATCTCTTTGCTACGGGCGCAATTGCCACTGCGTGGGAAGAGCAGATTACGCTGGACGCGGTGGGTTTCGCTGCCGCCCAGTTTACCGGCATCAAGGCGATGTTCCTCCTCGGCTTCGAGCGCCCGATGCCGGTCCTCCTCTTCACCAACGCCGATGACGAGGCACCGCGACTCGGTGTGGCGTATCGCGTCATCGGCAATAGCGTCGACATCGCGGTGCCCGATCGCCCGGGCGCTTCCTACCGTGCCACGTATTCCGCCCAGGGGATGACGCCATTTACTATCGTGGGCATCAATGACCTCACGTATCAGGTGCGCGCCATGGCCGGCCTGAGCTACGCCATGGTGGTGAAGGACGCGACTCTGGCCTCCCAGTGGGGACGCGTGGCGGCGGGTACGATCGGCAAGAGCGAGGGATGGCCGAGCGTGGAGCTGCACTTCGAGAAGGGAAAGCTCGATACCGCGGCGGTCTTCGTTGCCGACACCCTCCGACACTGGTGGCAGTGTGACGGCTGTCCGGACTACGGGTTCCGACCCTCAGCCGTTCCCGCCACCGCGTCGCGCGTGCAGTCCTTCCGGTTTGGCACGATCGAAGGTGGAGTATTCGCTGGCCTGGGGAACATGTTCGGCTCAGCCGCGTTCGACGCGAAGGGCATTCCTGGCACTGGAGACACGTACAAGACTGGTCACGCCATCTATCTCCCGGGTCCTGGCAGCGCTGGCAATACGCCTGCCACCCCAGGTTGGCTCGACTGGAATACCGTGACCTACAAGCGCATGACGTTGCGCCCATCTCCCGACTCGCTCGAGGTGGGTGGGGACACCGCGGTGACCTTCACCGTAGCCCCAACTCCGACTCCGCCAACCGGGACGAAGTACGCGTGGGTGCTCCGCACGGCCAGTGGCCGCGATAGCGTGGAGACCGCGGCTGGCACGCAAGTTCGAAACCTCGCGGCGGGTACCGAGGGCGTGCTCCTCATCACGGCACTCGAACCGGTCACGCGTCGCGTGATCGGGCGGGATTCGGTCGCCATCACCGCCGGTGGGGCGCCCTTCTGGCGAATCACCTCCTTCACCGACCTGGACGACTACCTGGTTCCCGATCCATCCGAGGACACACAGGATGAGGCGGTGCTGCGGCGGCTGCTGACATCGCCTGGCATGGGGTTGATCGCCGTGACCCAGCGTTCGCCCACGGCCAGCGATTTGGAACTCCGCATTCTCACGAGTCTCTGGGATCCGACCGCGCCATCCCCCACGCCGGCGCGTCGGCCAGGCGAGTTCGACTATCCTCTCGGCGAGATACCCACGGTGTCGACCCCCATGGGGTCGTTCTTCGCAGGATGGGACACGAACTTCTGGTCGCAATCCTCGACCAACTTGAACATCGGTACCATGACCGGGCAGTCGCGCCTGGGGCTGGGTGTCTGGCCAATCAAGGACGCCGGAAGCCAAGTGGGGCCCATGGGTGCCACGCGCTTCACCGCCACGCGTAGCGGCATCACGATGTCCGGGACGATCTTCCTCTGGGTCTGGTACATCGAAGAGTCGGGATTTGTCGAGCGTCCTGCGGTGGGATACCGCTTCCCGTTCACGGCGACGCGGATGCGCTGACCTGCAGTCGGCTCCGCCAGGTGGCCGCTTCGTCGGGCTTCAACCAGGCCTCGTACAGCTGGACCAGACGCTTCCGCGCATCCTGAATGATGGGTGCGCTCTCACCCCGCGCCTCGACAAGCGCGGCCTCTCCTTCGAGCAGGTTCCGCTCGGCTTCCAGAAACCTTCGGGCGAGCACCAGGTGCGCGCCGAGAATGCTCTGGCTCGAGGCGATGAGGAAGTGCCCCTCCGGAAGGTTCTCCTTCCGGAGTCTCCAGCTCTCGCGGAGCCAGCGCTCCCCAGCCGCGAGGGAGTCCATCCGCCCAAGTGCACGGCCGAGGACGGACATCGCGGTGGCTACCGCGGGGTGGGCGTCGCTCAGGGACCGTCCCCGGAGCGCCAGCACCTTGCGCGACCATTCCGCCGCTTCAGCATTCCGCCCCATCAGCAGCAGGTGATCGGCGTAGCTGAACATCGTCCAGGCATAGTCTGGGTGCTCGGGGCCGAGTAGTTGCTCGCGCATCGCGAGGGTGGCCCGGAAGGTGGAATCGGCGCGCTCGATCTCGCCGGCACGCTCCTGTACGGTCGCGAGCGGGGAGAGGACGGCCGCGACCAAGGGGTGCACGTCACCGTAGGCCCGACGCGCGGCGGCGACAGCGTGCACGAAAAGTGTCTCGGCCGAGGCGTTCTGTCCCAATTCGCTGCGCACCATGCCGAGGTTGGCGTAGGCCTCAACCGTGGCAGAGTCGTTGGTCGGGGTCGCCTTGAGTTGGAGGGCCAACGCCTCGGCCAGGAGTGGCTCTGCCTCGGCCATCTGCCCGAGTCGCACGAGGAGACGTCCGCGCAGGTCAAGATGTGCGGCGCGCGCGAGTACATCGGGAAATCCGAATTGATCGTACTGGCGCGTCGCCAGCTGTTCGACTGAGTCGGCCTCGGCGTAGCGACCCGCGAATTCCAGAACCGCCCCAACCTGGCTGTACGCGAGAGCGACCGCACGGCTTCCGTTCGGGGAGGTGGCCTGCGTGAGGGCAAGTGCCCGGCGGTACTGCTCTTCCGCGAGCTCGAACTCGCCGAGTGCGAGGTAGGTGCCGCCGATGATGTCGCGTATCTCCGCTTCCAATGCCGGTTGCCCACGCATCGCATCAGCCCGCAGTGCGGCTGAATCCAGGACGGTGCGCATCTGCACATCCTTGCCGAATGCGCCGGGGCGCGCCGCACCGAGCATGGTGGTCAGGAATTCCTTCACCTGACTGACCCGTTCCCGTCCCCGGATCGCCTCGCGCGTCTGGACCGCCGTGGCCACTGCGCCGGCGAGGAGGAAGGTCGTCGCAAGGGTGATTCCGACGGCCTCCCCTTTGCGCCGTCGCACCAGCTTCCCAAATCGGTAGGCCACGCTGTCTGGCCGCGCAGTCACTGGCCGACCTTCGCGCAGTCGCCGGAGGTCGGCGGCGAGCTCTTCCACGGAGCCATAGCGGCGCTCCGGTTCCTTCCGAATCGCCTTGAGGATGATGGCGTCAAGGTCGCCGGCAATGCGTGCCACGGCGCGGGCGTGTGTGCGCTCGCCGAGTCGGTCCGCGTGCTCGAGGGGAAGCATCGTGCTCGGCGGTGCGGGTGGTGTTTCGCTGACCAGTCGTTCGACCTCGCCCGCCGACTTGCCGGCCAGTGCGAAGGGGCGTGCACCAGTTACCAGTTCATGGAGCACCACGCCGAGCGAGTACACATCGGACCGTGTCCCAACGGCCCGCCCGAGCAGCTGTTCGGGGGAGGCGTAGTCCGGCGTGTAGGCGCGTGCACCGACCTGTGTGACCGACTCCTCCTCACTGCCCGTATCGGTCCGAAGGAGTTTCGCGATGCCGAAGTCGAGGAGCTTCACGACGCCGTCGGCGGTCACGAAGATGTTGCCAGGCTTCAGGTCACGGTGCACCACCAGGCTCTGGTGGGCGTAGTGCACCGCAGCGCAGACCTGCTCGAAGAGTACCAGGCGGTCGGCGACCGAGAGCCTCCGCGCGTCGCACCAGTGAGTGATCGCATCGCCGTCGAGGTACTCCATGACGAAATAGGGCTGATCGTCCGGGGTGACCCCGCCGTCGAGCAGCACGGCGATGTTGGGGTGCTGGAGGGTAGCGAGGATCTGCCGTTCGTCGCGGAAGCGCTGGCGCATGGACTCGCTGGACGCCTGTTGTCGGAGCAACTTGATGGCAACGGATTGCTGATACTCGGCATCGACGCGGATGCCTGCGTAGACCGTTCCCATCCCCCCTTCGCCGATGCGCCGCTCGATCTCGTACGAACCGAGGCGTGCGCCAAGCCACGGATCGTGCCCCGCACCGTGAATGCGTGATGCCGCGCCAGGCAATGGACTCTGCAGGGCAGGGCCGGTGCGCTCGTGGGCCACCAGCAGACGCCGCACCCGGAGCGCGAGATTCTGGTCTGCGAGTCCGGTGAGAAAGCCATCCCGTTCCGCGAATGGCATTCCCAGCGCCTGCCCGAAGAGATCCTGGAGTTCCGTCAGCCGGGTGGGGGTGAGCGGGGTCTCGTCTTTCGCGTTCATGCGTCCTCCTGCAGCGACTCGAGCAGGAATGCGCGGGCGAAGGTCCAGTCTCGCTTGACAGTGCTGACGGAGACGCCGAGCACCTCCGCGACTTCTTCGTTCTCAAGCCCGCCGAAGAACTTCAGCTCCACGACTTCTCCCTGACGCGGCGCCAGCGTCGCCAGCTGTTGCAGGGCATCATCCAACGCGAGCAGGTCAAGGGAGTCCGGGACGTCTCGGGCCATCGCGGCATCGAGCGTCACCCGGATGCCGTAGTCGCGCTTGAGGCTCCGTCTGCGTCGGGCGTGGTCGAGGAGGATGCGCCGGATGGTCTTGGCTGCGAGGGCATAGAAATGACTGCGGTTCTGCCACGTGACTTGCTGCTGGCCCATCAGCCGGACGAAGGCCTCGTCGACGAGTTCCGTGGCCTGGAGCGTGTGCCCGGAGGATTCCCGGCGGAGCGCCGCCTCAGCGATCTGATGCAGCTCCGCCTGCACGCGCGCAGCCACACGGTCGGCAGCACCCGGAACGGCGCGTTGCATCTGGTCCAGCAGTTGAGTGATATCTGGGGAGGCGGGGCTGGTCATTGGTGACTGACCTTATGTGCGAATACAACAGCGCGCAGCAAGGTTGAGTCGGTGTCCAGGCGCTCTGGCGTGACTCCGGCGCTGGCCGAGAGGAGACCGTCACACTCGGCGAGAATGTGCCGGAGGAACTCACGCGGATCGAATGACATCCTGTGCTCCGGCGAGAATGTGAGCTCGAAGAAACGGAGACAACGCTTCGGGAGTCACCAACTCGACCGGGTGGGCGACAATACCCTCGAGTAGATCGCCAAGCGCCAGAAATCGATCATAGCTCTTCTGGCCGGGCCGGAACTCGACGAGGACGTCGACATCGCTATCCTCGCGCGCCGTGCCGCGTGGTACCGAACCGAACAGGGCCAGCTGCCGCACACCCAGGCCAAGAATGGCTGAATGAGCGGTTGCGAGGCACGACTCCGCCTCCGCGAAGGTCAGGATCTGTTCGGGCATCTGGGAAATCTAGCTCCTCGGTGGCCATCAGCATAACTGCAAATCAGCGGCGAGGGCGCCGCACCAAAGCCACACTCCCTGGTAAGTATTCGGGCGCCATCGGCCGCTGCATTGGTTTGTTAGGCGGAAGCCTGGACAGGGATCGCTACCTGCGGTCCGAGGGGACCCTCGCTATCACCCGCCGCTACCCGCCTGACTCTGGCGATCACGACCCCGACGACTTCGGGATTCGTCCCTACGGCCGCCCACTCCTGATTCGACGCAGTAGTCATGATGATGGAGTTCGCTGGCGGGGGAGAGTACCCGACCAATGCCTTGATGTCTTCCGTGTAGCGCCCCTGAGCAGCGCCACATCGTTCCTGGGCTTCCCTCAAGCTTGCTATTTCCGTGTTCAGTTGTGCCACCGCCGCTTGAGTCGAGGGGGCTATGAGTTGGACGCTCGTCTTCAGGTCGACATTGTACTGAGCCTCCACGGGGGCGGCGGCCACACACAGCAGAAGTCCTGCTGTGGTCGCAACCGATCCTGGGGCGTAGCGCATCGCGGCTGCTCCTCTAAATGGAGATGGTGGACTCGGATAGTGCGAGCTGGTCGTGTTCAATCGTGGTGAATTGCTCCAGAACCTGCACTAAGGCGGGATGGCTGCCGCCGAACGGCCTGCCGATAAGCTGCGGGCGCCGCAGGCGACCGGTAGCTTCATCGGTTAGTTGGGCGGCGCTTAGCTTCGCGTCGCTCCGCGATCCATGACATGCCTACTCCGCCGGCCAGGATAAGAAGCACCACCGCCAGCAAATAGAAGTGGAAGTTTTTCCCGAGCTGTTCCTTGAGCCAACCAGCAACCAGAATCTTTACACCCACGAGCATCAGTATCAGCGCGAGGGACGCCTTGAGGTATCTAAACTTGTCCATTAATCCTGCCAAGGCGAAATAGAGCGAGCGCAAGCCGAGAATGGCAAAGACATTACTGGTGAACACCAGGAAGGGATCGGCGGTAATCGAGAAAATCGCTGGGATCGAGTCCACCGCAAAAATCAGATCCGTGAACTCGACCATGATCAGGGCCAGGGCCAAGGGCGTCAGCATCAGCGTGCCGGGCTTGGCTCGGTCCACGGCTTCATCCGGCATGGCGGCCGCACCGGGGAACTCGCTCTCGTATGAGGCCGGCGCTCCAGCCCACACGACGAAGTGCTCCCCGTGGAACCGGGCGGTGACGGGGAAGAAACGTCGTGTCAGCCGGACGACGAGGTTCAGGTTCGGGTCTCCGTGCTCGGTCTTCAGAACCAGCATCTTGATCGCCGTGAGGATCAAGAAACCGCCGAAGATGTACAGAACCCAGTGAAACTCCGCGACAAGTTTCGCGCCAACGACGATCATCGCGCCACGCATCACCAGGGCGCCCAGGATGCCCCAGAACAATACCCGATGCTGGTAGATCGGCGGGACCGCGAAGAAGCCGAAGATCATGGCAATCACGAAGATGTTGTCAACGCTCAGCGACTTCTCGACGACGTAACCCGTCAAGTACTTGACCGTCGCCGTCGCGCCATCGTTGATCAGCCCGTCGGCAGCATCGATCGAACGACCCAGTCCCATCCACTGGTTCTCGTACCCGTAGTAGATGAACACGGCAAAGGTCAGCCCCAGCGTCGCCCACACGACAGACCACCCGAGAGCTTCCCTCACAGTTACCACATGGGCTTTCCGATGAAAGACCCCCAGGTCCAGTGCCAACAACAGAAGCACAAAGCCGATAAATGCCAACCAGAGCCACACCATTCGCTACTCTCCTCTTTCGTGGGTCAAGCCGCCTGGCGCTACCCGTCAGCCGATACCGTGGGCGCGTTCATGAACCGTATCACCTGGGGCACTGGTTCCGTACCGCGATCGTCGGCGAGGACAACGGTGGGTTCATCCCTCTCCCTCCATGTGAGGTCACGGTGGGGAAGGCCTGCGCAGCGCATCAATCTCCTGCCGCAACGCTCGTACCTCGTCGAGGATCAACCGGGTATGCGCCTCTCCCTCGCCCTTGAGGTCTTCCGTGACCTGTGACTGCATCGCGTTGACGACCACCGCGATGAACAGGTTCAATACCATGAACGTGGCGATCAGCAGATACACGACAAAGAACACCCATGCATACGGCGACTGCGCCATGACACCGCGCGCGATGTCGGGCCAGCCCTCGATCGTCATCACCTGGAACAGCGTGAAGAGCGAGGTGCCGAGATCGCCGAAGAACTCCGGCGAGATCTCGCGGAACAGTTTCGTGGCCAGCACCGCCGACACGTAAAGCACGAGTGCCAGCAGGCCGACGATCGACGCCATCCCCGGCAATGCGGTGAGCAGCGCGCTGACCACCCCGCGCATCGAGGGCACCAGCGACACGAGCCGCAGGACACGCAACACGCGCAACGCGCGCAAGACGCTGAACGCGCTGCTCGCGGGCATCAGCGCGATCCCGACGACCACGAAATCGAACACGCGCCACGGATCGTGGAAGAAACGTGTGCGGTAGACGAAGAAGCGCGACAGCAACTCGACCACGAAGACTCCCAGTGCCGTGCGGTCGATTACGTGAAGCAAGCCGCCGAAGCGGGCGACGACCGCAGGCGAGGTTTCGAGCCCGAGCGTGATGGCGTTTGCGACGATCAGCGCGGTAATGGCCCTTTCGAAGCGCACATCCTCAATCAGAACGCGGACGCGCTCGCGCGGGCCCGGTGCGCGATCGGAAAGGCTCATTGTCAACGTGCCCTCCTCATGGAGTCGAGATAAGCCCTGCCATCACCCGTCCCGACAGTGCGGCTCCTCGTGCCGGCAGTAGGCGGCCAGTCCGTGATGTAGTGGTTGTTTCACGGTAATGTCCCTATAGCTGTAGAAAAGTGAAATCGGGTGCATCCTTGTCGGTGAAGTCCCTTCACCACCGGGCTGTTGAAGCAGCCCTTCCGACGAGGAGTACACCCGATGCAGGACGATACGACGTTGGCCGTGCCGGCGCTAGTCATGCCGGTCGATGGGCTGAGTGAGGTGGTCCGGATGGCGGTCCGTGGGGCGATTGAAGCGGCGGTGGCGACCGAGTTGACCTTGGCGCTGGGGCGCGGAGCATGGGAGCGGGCCGCCGAGGCGGTGGGCTATCGCCACGGCACGGTCCCGCGGACGCTGGTGACGAGTGCGGGGCCGGTGGCTCTGACGATCCCGCGCGGTCGCCTGCAGCAGGCGGATGGCACGACACAGGAGTGGCGCAGCACGGTACTGCCGCGCTACGCGCGACGGACAGCGGCCCTGGATGCGACCTTGGCGCGCCTGTACCTGAGTGGGGCGAGTACGCGGG
>Ga0163151_10009022_pt1 | contig 10998 bp, 9 predicted proteins | sample OliLakLV19MP5IB2_FD_145596 | JGI IMG/M metagenome (GOLD analysis project Ga0163151, IMG submission 145596) | Freshwater microbial mat bacterial communities from Lake Vanda, McMurdo Dry Valleys, Antarctica - Oligotrophic Lake LV.19.MP5.IB-2 | ecosystem: Environmental > Aquatic > Freshwater > Lake...
AAACGATAAGATATATTTTATGCTGAAATAATATTGCGGCGCCTGTCCCGACCGGAGCGTCGGGATAATTTCAGACCAAAAAGATCCGTAGTGAATACTACGGATAGAAATGTTCATTTTTTAAATGATTTTTGCTTGCTCATACCATTCCATGTTTATAAAGAATAACAGAGATTGACTTTTCATCAATGCGAACTTCTCTCAAAATTTCAACAACTCTTTCCTTATTTTTCTTTTTTAAAGCAAGCTCATATTCTTTTAAATACCCACTTACAAAAAGTCTTTCATTCAAAGTCTTGACATATGACTTGACATATTTACATTATTAGGATTGATTAATAGTTCCGGTAATCATCCAACAACCTTATCTCTTGGTATGTTTTTTGCAAACCTAAAGATCATAATATTTTTCAATTCAACACTTCCTTTAATATAGGACGTTCCCCAATTAGCATTGGGAAGTCCTGCTAAATTTCTATATGTACTTGTTGGCATCAGTTTAGGATTTATAACAGTCCATGAATAACCATTGATTCTTTACTCTCGTATCGTATGTTTTTCTTGGTATTACAGCTTTTTCCATAGCATGTAATTTTAGATGTAGTAGGATTGTACGATACCATTTTAAAAAAAGTTCGAACCTAATGGCATCATACGTCAATATCATTAGTCCAGACGTGCTAAGGCACGTCTTCCGCAAATGGAAGAAAGAATATTGGTGAGACGTGCCATAGCACGTCTGGACTACCAAATAAAAAAAGGTACTTCTTCGAATCGGGAGACCCCGCAATTTCACATTGCTACGCAAAGTTCCATGCGGGGACCCCCAATACAATGCACTGAATAAAATAAAAAAAGAATAAAAGATATAGCGGAGTCTTTTTCTGCAAGTCCCCGCCGAAAAGGTGGGAGACGTGACTTTGCACCTCTGGACTAGCGAATAAAATAATATTTAGAAATTTAATTATGAAAACGAATTCTAATGCTCATTGCTCTGAAGGCTTAATTAGGATAAAAGCGCCAGCGCTGTGAAGGGCTTGGCCCGCCGCAGGTGGGCGGAGCGAACAGCGACCCCGAAGCATAGCGTAGGCGCCAAAAAAAATATTATATTTGATAATGGCTGATAAATTTGAAACTCTAAAAAACAACACCACTTGCACTGATTGTGGTGGAAATAACATGACCCTGGGTTATGGTACCAGTGAAGGTGGTATTTATAAAGCATCCTCGTTTTTAGGTCTGGCTGTCTATGGCCACGCCACAGACAGGATTTCTATTATTTGCGGCGACTGTGGCCTAATCGTAAAGGAATACGCCAAAGACCCTGCAAAAATGAAGTAGATTTTTCTTATATTTGATTTATGAGAAGAGGTTCAATTTCTACCATTATTTTATCGGGCATGTCTGTTTTATTTTTAATGGGTTGTCATAATTTAATTACCGGAAGTGGAAATGTGGTGGAATTGGTTTCTTATCCTAATGATCCTATTTCGAAAATTGAACTCACCAGTGATTTTACAGTTTATTTAACCGAGGATACTTTATATGAAATTAAAGTACAGGGTTATGAAAATTTGGTGAACCGTGTTACCATTTTAGAAGACAATGGGAAACTTACCATTGGAACTCAACAAGATTACATTCTTGAAGAAAATAATATTGTGGTATTTATTACTTCACCTTTATTTACCGAGATAAAATTAACGGGAAGCGGAAGCATTATCTCAACTGATTCAATTACATCAAATATTATTGATGTTACGAATAATGGTTCGGGTACCATCTCTTTATTTGGTGATGCAAATATTATTAATGCTTATGCGGCAGGTACTGGTCAAACGAGATTATGCGCCCTGCAAGCGGATACTGTAAATGCATTTATGCTTGGTTCGGGTTATCTTTCTACAAAGCCTTTGAATTTATTGAATGCACAGGTACAAGGAAGTGGACAAATTCAATACCTGGGATCTCCGACGTTGAATTTTAGTATAACGGGAAGTGGATCGTTGTTGCAGACGTTGGGGTGTTATTAGTCTATTGAAGCATCCTGTGCTTCGCAATTCCAAATTAAACAAATGCTGCTTCGCAGCGCAAAAGGCGAATATTGCCTTTATCCCCCGAAACCTAATCCCTTCTTCTTAAAGCTATCTTCCAATCTAAAATCATCCACATCATCAAAAGTTAATGTGAAGATCATTTTTTCGGTACGCTGAGCTTTGTCCATTGAAGCCATGCGTAAATGCTGAGCCCTTATGGATTTTTCCACGATCTTGCGAACTTCACGTGCATTTCCGAAATGTTTATCGCGTTTGTCGTACAAGTATTGAAGATATAGCTTGATATGATTCGCAGCTTCTTCATCTGGTGTAAGATTCTCTTTCTCAAATAGATTCAATGCAATTTGATAAAGATCTTCCATACTATAATCGGCAAACTCGTAAGAATTATCAAAACGACTTTTTAAACCTGGATTGCTTTCTAAAAACTCTATCATCTCACCGGTATAACCTGCAACGATTACAGAAAACTGGCCGCGTTTATCTTCCATTATTTTTAAAATGGTTTCCACCGCTTCATGACCCATATCGTTTCCATCGCCAACAAGTGAATATGCTTCATCAATAAATAAAACACCACCCATGGCTCTGTCTAAAATTTCCTTGGTTTTAATAGCGGTTTGACCAACATAACCTGCTACTAAAGCTTCACGATCCACTTCAATAAGATGACCTCTTTCTAACAATCCAAGAGATTTATAAATTTTAGCCATAATACGAGCTACTGTTGTTTTACCAGTACCCGGATTTCCCAAAAATACGGCATGCAAACTAAATTTGCCCAAAACATCTCTACCAATATCACGATAGTATTTTACCAATTTAGCTAACTCCAGTACTTCTGTTTTTATATTGTTCAACCCAACCAATTGATTCAACTCCTCCAGAGATTGTTTTAACATCTCATCATCAACTGCCAGTTTCAATTTTTTTCCTGCATCATCTGCAAACGATTCAAGAACATCTTGTCCATCAATGGTTGACAATTCTTCTTTGCTAAGATCATTTACTTTCGGATCGTTCATAAAACGAACCGCCATATTTTGTTTTGATTCGGAAATAATAGAAGTTACCAAACGTGCATTTCCAAAATTACGGTCACGATCTCTATATAACTCCACCAATTTTTTCTCTAACACTTTAGCAGCGGTTTCACTCAACGTTACATTTTTTTTCACGGCAGTTAATTCGGCAATCTGCATCAATTCATCAGGCAAATAATCTTCAAAATGGAAGTATTGACCAAAACGAGATTTCATTCCAGGATTTGAATTGAGGAAATGACTCATCTCGTCAGGATATCCTGCTACCATAATAGCAACATCACCAGGTCCATCACTCATTTCTTTTAAAAGAATCTCAATTACTTCTCTTCCATAATCTTTTCCATCCGTATCCCCTTTACGTGCCAATGCATAAGCTTCATCTACAAATAAAATTCCGCCACGTGCATTGTCAATTTGCTTTTTCACCTTGGGTGCAGTTTGACCAATGTATTCTCCAATTAAATCTGCACGGTCAACTTCTATTACATGACCTTTTGATAAAAGTCCCATAGATTTATACACCTTACCCAACATATTTACAATGGTAGTTTTTCCTGTTCCAGGATTTCCTGTAAATACAGAATGTAAATTGATAATGGTATCTTCTTCAACTCCTTTTTCTTTTCGGAGTTTTACAAAATTTAAATAGTTGATTTGTTCACGAATCTCGTTTTTGATATTCGTTAAACCAATTAATTCATCAATCTCCTTTAATGCGTCCTCTACTGATAATTCTTCAGCAGCAAGTGTTGCTGCAGTTTTTTTAATAGTTGATGCCCCTAAATGAGAATTCGAAGCAGCTAAAATTACCTCTACATTTCCTTCAACCTCTTTATCACCTACGCTAAATGGAATTGCAGCAACCAAAGCCCCCATGCATACAATTTGAATTACATATTGCCCCGGCTTCCATGTTCCTGATTGATCGTGGCCCCAACCTGAGTCAAAAGTATACACCTGATTTTTCTTTCCGGCTTGAACTGCGTAATATTTATACAACTGACTTTTTTGAAGTCCTGCTTTTTCATAAAAATTCAAATACACTTCAAAATTCCAGGCTGTCTCTAACTTATTGGTGATTTTATATTCTACCCAAATATATTGCGTAGCATCCCACTTAAACTCAGTTAAATATTTTCTACTATCTACTCTTGGAACAGAAAATGGCGCATTGAACAACTTTACGTGGTCAAGGGCAAAATACGGATTTCTATCAGAGGTAATAACTCCATCATCTTCTAAATAGAAACTTTTAGATCCAATCATTTTATCGTCAACAAAAGCTTCGACGAGATAAACTCCCTTTTTCCAATAGGATGCCTTATTCTCCATTCCCCATCCTTCGCGACATGTAAGTACATTCACATCTCTTTTTCCATCAAGATTGATCTCAAGGTTACACATTTCCTTCCCCTTCGCACCTTTCTCCAGCACATGACAAACTATTTTCCCTTTTGCGGTCCAATCCGATTCGTCAAATTTCTTATTGAATAATGTTACTTCGAAATACAAGTAATTCACCTCCGATTCATCAAAAACCGTTCTGTAAAAACGAGCATCTTGTGCAAGTGAATTATTGTCACAATAAATTTTCAGGTCCTTAAACTTAAATAAGTCTTCAAAATCTTTCCCCATATATCAAATATTAAGATCTAATTTCAGCATTAAATTCATTTTTAAACTGATCGATAAGTTTTTGCATCGATTTGTCTATGTCAGAATCCGTAAGTGTTTTGTTTTTATCACGGAAAATAAAACTCAAAGCGTATGATTTTTTTCCTTCGGGTATTCCCTTTCCTTCATACACATCAAAAATATTCACCTCTTGTAAAAAGTTCTTTTCAACCTTAAATGAAGAGTCTTTCAATAATTTATATTCGACTCCTTTATCCAATACCAAGGCAAGGTCACGACGTACGCTTGGGTATTTAGGTAAAGCACTAAATGTTTTATGGCTTAACGATAAGGCAGAAAGTATTGCATCCCAATTAAACTCTGCATAGTAAACCGGTTGCTTAATATCCATTCCTTTTAACAAAGAAGTACTCACTTCACCAAAAGTTACAAAAGTGGATTTGTTTTTAAATCCACCAATGGAAAAACCCGATTTATAAAAAGAATTTTCTATTGATTCAGCAGGCTTACATGGAACTTCCAATAATTGAATAATAGATTCCAGCGTTCCCTTTAAATCATAAATTCCAACAGGTTCGGTTTTTTTGAACCAGGTTTCTGGATTTGAACTTCCACAAAACCAAACACCTAAAATATTTTGTTCTACATAATGATCTCGATACGTTTTCCCTTCAACACTTGTAAAACGATATGTTTTTCCGAATTCAAATATTTTAATACTCTCCGCTTTATGATTCAAATTATGAGAAACAACCTCTAATCCACTATAGATAAAATCATTTCGTAAAATATCCAGTTCGGAACTGATCGGATTTAATATCTTAACTACATTCTCCTCAATTTCTCCTTTTATCTTTTCGCCGTATTTAGAATGTAAAAGAGAATTGGTAAGAATTTCATAAAAACCATTGGCGACAAGTAAGTCTGCAACTTTAGATTTAGCTGCGGTGGTCGTTTTATTCGCATCGCCGTTAAATACCGCTTTTAGCTGAGTATTGATTTTGATTTCGTTGAAGCCATAAATTCTAATGATTTCTTCAATTACATCTACATCTCGTGTAACATCCACTTTATAGGCAGGAATATTTAACTGCAAAGAATCTGTATTCTCCTTCTCAATTTCTATCCCAACTCCCTTAAGAATGCTTTTGATTTTTTCTTTTGGTATTTCAATTCCTAATAAAGAACGAACTTTTTCAAAACGAAGATCTACTTTTTTATTTTCAATCTTGTTTGAATATTCATCCAATAAATCAGAAGCAATCTTCCCTTCACAAATTTCAACCATCAATAATGCTGCTCTTTGGGCCGCAGTTGTTGTAATATTCGGATCAGTTCCTCTTTCAAATCTAAAAGAAGCATCGGTTTTTAGTCCATGTGCCTTAGATGTTTTTCTAATTGACATTGGATTAAAATATGCAGACTCAATAAAAACTGAAACTGTATTTTCGGTTACGCCAGATTCAATTCCTCCAAAAACTCCTGCAATACACATCGGTTTAGTAGCGGAACAAATCATTAAATCGTCTGCATTTAGTTTTCTCTCAACTCCATCTAATGTTACGAATGGAGTTCCGGCAGGAAGATTTTTGATAACAATCTTTCCTCCCTCAACTTTGTCCAAATCAAAAGCGTGTAATGGATGACCATATTCAAATTGAACATAGTTCGTAATATCAACAACGTTATTGATGGGTCTTAAACCAACCGCTAATAATTTATTCTGCAACCATTGAGGTGATGCAGCTACTTTTAAATCAGTAACTACAATACCAGAATATCTTTTACAAGCATCTTTGTTCTCAATTAACAATTCAACTTTTTTATCACTCTCCTTTTTAAGATCTGGAACCAAAGGTAACTTCAAATCCGCTGTGGTATTACTCAAACTTTGGTAAGCAACTACATCACGTGCAACACCGATATGTGAAGTAGCATCGCAACGATTAGGTGTAATATTTAATTCAAGAGAATAATCATTTTCCACTTGAAAATAAGATGAAGCATTAATTCCAACTTTTGTTTCTGTGGGAAGAACCATAATTCCATCATGGGAAGTTCCCAAACCTAATTCATCCTCTGCACAAATCATTCCCTGAGATTCAACACCTCTTATTTTGGATTTTTTTATTTCAAGTTTTTCGCCACCTGGATACAATGTTGTTCCTACTGTAGCAACAAGCACTTTCTGACCTGCATCCACATTTGGAGCCCCACAAACAATTTGTAAAAGTTCACCCGAACCTACATCAACTTTGGTAACCGATAAACGATCGGCATCTGGATGTTGTGATTTTTCCTTCACCTCTCCAATAACAACTCCTGCCAACCCGCCCTTTATGCTTTCAAAAACTTCAACGCCTTCTACTTCCAAACCTACATTCGTTAAAATTTCTTCAGCTTGTTCAGCAGAAATTTTATGCGTTAAATATTCGTTCAACCAATTCAGCGAAATCTTCATATCTATTCTTAAAAACCCTTTATTTAGTGGGGAGGGTAAAGATAATATTTTCACCTAAAAATGTTACTTTTGTTAAGATGCAGGCATTAATAGATACCGACCTTGATTTAGCTGCCCAACTTTTAATTGATGGGCAATGTGTAGCTATTCCTACCGAAACGGTATATGGATTGGCTGCCAATGCGCTTGATAAAAGTGCCGCAGCCCAGATTTTCAAGATAAAGGCCCGACCCGAATTTGATCCATTGATTGTGCATGTAGACTCAATGAGATCTGCCATGAAATGGGTAAAAGAATTCCCGGAAAAGGCTGAAATGCTGGCCCGAAGATTTTGGCCAGGCCCCCTTACATTGATTCTTCCAAAAAGAAAAGAAATACCTTACGAAGTAACTGCTGGCCTTGAAACCGTTGGTATGAGGGTTCCACAGCATGATCTTACCATTCAGTTACTCGAAATGCTCGACTTCCCATTGGCCGCTCCAAGTGCAAATCCTTTTGGATACGTTTCTCCCACCAGTGCCGATCACGTTTTCGATCAATTAAGGGACAAAATCCCATATATTTTGGATGGAGGTGAGTCCCAAGTAGGTATTGAATCTACCATTGTGGGATTTGAGGATGGGGTTCCTGTTATTTATCGAAAAGGCGCAGTTACGGAGGAAATGATAGCCGAAGTTTGTGGAGAAGTGAGAAGTCAAACGCATAGTGCCTCCAATCCAAAGGCTCCGGGAATGTTAACTTCCCATTATTCGCCCAATGCGGATGTCGAAATCATTACGAGATTTATAAGAGGCGTAAGGGAGAATGAAGGGTATATCGCATGGAAGGAACTTCCAAAAGGAATGGAAGTGAAAAATAAATTTATCCTTTCTCCGGATGGAGATCTTTTTGAAGCCGCTCGTCGTCTTTATGCAGGATTACGTTTACTCGATAGAAAAGGTTTGGTGAGAATATTTATAGAATTGGTTCCTAACGCGGGTATTGGAGCATCCATTAATGATCGGATTCAACGCTCAGCTGCAGAAAAATAATATGGGTAAAATTTCGGTTGCCATTATTACATTCAACGAGGAAGCAAACATTGCCGCCTGCATTGACAGTGTAAAGGAAATTGCCGATGAAATATTAGTAGTAGACTCTTTTTCTACCGACCAAACCGTTGCAATTGCCAACGAAAAAGGAACCCGAACTATTCAAAATAAATTTGAAGGGCATATTCAACAAAAGAATTTTGCTTTGAAGAATTGCACACATGAAGTAGTTTTATCCATAGACGCCGATGAACGTTTAGATAAAACTGCCATCAAAGAAATAAAATTTCAAAAAGAAAAGAATTTCCCATACGTAGGTTATGTTTTCAAGCGACTTACTTTTATTGGAGAAACTCCTATTAAACATGGCTCCTGGTATCCTGATAAAAAGCTGAGATTGGTAAAAAAAGATCAGGCCGGATGGACAGGAATAAACCCTCACGACATCTTAAAAGTAAAATCAACTAATATTTTTACGCTTCAAGGAAATATCCTTCATTATAGTTATAAAACGACGGATGAACTTTTTGAAAAAACAAAAAGGTATTCGGAAATATCAGCCAAACATTTACATTCGCTTCATAGGAAAAATACTTTTTCGCCCTTACTCAAGGGGGTTTTCCGTTTTATCAAACATTACTTCTTAAAAATGGGATTTCTTTCGGGGAGTATTGGATTGCAAATTGGGAAACAGCAGTATTACGAGGCGTTGTGGAAATATGAGACTTTACGTGTATTAAATCAAGAGGCAAAAGGCAAGGGGCAAAAGGCAAAAAAAAAATAAATTTGCAACTCCAATATGGATCCTAGTCATTGGAAATACTAGCATTTACGTGCATTAAATAAAAAGGCAAGGGGCAAAAAAATAACAAATACGCAACTCGAATATGGCATCAACTCAACTAAAGGAACTAACCGTTTATAAAAAAGCATTTACATTATCCATGGAAATTTTTCAGATCTCAAAGAAATTTCCGAAGGAGGAGATGTATTCATTAACAGATCAAATAAGAAGGTCATCAAGAAGTGTTTGCACCAATCTAGGCGAAGGATATAGAAAACGTCTTTATCCGGCTCACTTTGTATCAAAAACGTCGGATAGTGATATGGAAAATACAGAGACGCAGGTTTGGCTGGATTTCGCCAAAGCTTGTGACTATATTTCTGAAGACGTTTACAAAGATTTCCATAGCAAAAGTGAAGAAATAGGCAGATTGTTAAGCCATATGATCAATAACCCTGAAAAGTATTAATTTTTTGCCTTTTGTTTTACGAAGTGAAAATTTGCCTTTTGCCTCTTGATTTACTCTGCACGCAGAGCCTTTTAGCCCTAAATCCCAATTATTACCTACCTTTGCACCTCAAAAGATAAAGACAGAACATGGATTATTTCGAGCAGTCATTATTCCTTCATGAAAAACTTCGCGGCAAGATACGCATTCAGGCAAAAATGGATATTCAAAGCAAAGAAGACCTTGCCTTATTATATTCTCCAGGTGTTGCTGAACCTTGTTTAAGAATCGCTGCAAATCCGATGGATGTATGGAAATACACCATCAAACGAAATACAGTAGCAGTTGTATCCGATGGATCTGCTGTTTTAGGATTAGGAAATATTGGCGCTGCTGCTTCCATTCCAGTTATGGAAGGAAAAGCAATGCTTTTTAAAAAATTTGCAGGGATTGATGCATTTCCAATTTGTTTGGACACTCAAGATACCGAAAAATTAATTGATACCATTAGATTTTTAGCACCCGTTTTTGGTGGAATTAATTTAGAGGATATTTCAGCACCACGTTGTTTTGAAATTGAAGATCGTTTGCAAGATTTGGGGATTCCTGTTTTTCATGATGACCAACACGGAACAGCGGTAGTTGTTCTTGCGGGAATTATTAATGCTTGCAAATTATTAAATAAAGATTTAAAAGATTTAAAAATAGTAATCAATGGTGCCGGTGCTGCCGGTATTGCGATTGCAAAACTATTACGCAGTGCAACTGCGGCTGCCGCAAATGATCCTGCCCTTTCTGTGAAGGAAGTTATTCTTTGTGATACAAAAGGCATTGTGCATAAAGACAGAGATGATTTAAATGATACGAAGAGAGGAATTTTAAGTTGGACCAATCCTAACAATGCAAAAGGAACTGTATTGGATGCTTTAAAAGATGCCGATGTATTTATTGGTGTAAGCCAGGCCAATTTATTAGTAGCTGATGATATTAAAATCATGAATAAAGATGCTGTGATCTTTGCATTAGCAAATCCAATTCCAGAAATCATGCCTGAAGAAGCATTAAAAGGTGGAGCTGCCATTGTGGGTACAGGCAGAAGTGATCTTCCTAACCAAATCAATAACGTATTAGCATTCCCTGGAATTTTCCGTGGTGCATTGGATGGTCGTGCAAAAAGAATTACTACTGCTATGAAATTAGCTGCTGCTTATGCAATTGCCGAAAGCGTTTACAATATGGCATTGGATAAAGTGGTTCCATCTACTTTAAATTTACGAGTGGCTCACGAAGTTTCGTTGGCCGTTCAGGAGGCCATTACAGACGAAGACCGATATTAAGATTATTTGGGAGACGTTGCCCCGGCATGGCAGGCCAATTGCTTGCAGGATTTGTATCTTTACGACATGAAAAATATTTTTATTTTAGCAAGTATTGCAATTTTATTTTCTTGTTCCTCAGGTCCCAAAAATCCTGGAGGAGGAATGAATTATTTCTCAGGAAATTTTGATGCAGCCGTTACCGAAGCATCCACAAAAC
>Ga0163151_10009025_pt1 | contig 10995 bp, 6 predicted proteins | sample OliLakLV19MP5IB2_FD_145596 | JGI IMG/M metagenome (GOLD analysis project Ga0163151, IMG submission 145596) | Freshwater microbial mat bacterial communities from Lake Vanda, McMurdo Dry Valleys, Antarctica - Oligotrophic Lake LV.19.MP5.IB-2 | ecosystem: Environmental > Aquatic > Freshwater > Lake...
CTATTTAGATAAGTTGCCACAACCGGCGCAGACTCCTAGTTCTTCTCCGTCACTTCCACCTGTCTCTCCAGCACCTGCTAATCAAACGGTTCGCCCCACTACATCAGGGTCATCACCTCGAGCTGCAGATCATGCTCGTCCAAGCCGCTCATCCTCTGACGCTTCAGCCAATAGTGAAACCCCACATTCACCAGATGAAGTGAACTCTCTTAGACAAGTCGGGGTTTTAATTCATCAGCTGGATGAGGCTTCACAGAGAGATGTAAGGGGTTTAAGAGAAGGAATAGTGGATTTATTATGGGATGCTGAGGCTACTCCTCTAGACTCGGAGATCGCAGGATTGATCAAGAGTGATGACGGGCAACATGAAGAAGTGGTGCATGCTTTTTATAAGTCAATAAAAGATACAGCTGTTACGGCTGATACAGCTGATTGGATAAGAAGTTGGAAGCAAACCAAAGATTACCAGGAGTGGGAAGAATGGGAGAGGAGGCAGGGTTTGGGATCTAAGATTGGCAGAATTATCAATCCATTTGGATGGGGACGAGGTACGAGTAAAAAAGAGGAGAATCCCGAGCAGAGTCCAGCCGAAGAAGTTGATCAGCAGGCGGCAGTTGAGAATTTGAGGGCGGGATATGGAAGACTAATTGAGCGGGTAAATGATGTAAGCGATCTTCAAGATCAGCAAGCTTTCAGGCGAGATATAGTCACTTTAGTCGCTAGAATTAGTAAAGATAAGATGCCAGCTAGGACACTCAATTTATTGCTAGGACAATTAACAGAAAAGGAGGTTAGAGAGGAGTTTACGAGAGTTTTGAACGAACAAGTGTATACTCAACGAGAATCGGATCGAGATTGGTATAACGAAGTGAGGAGTTGGTTGGATACGGGAACAGTTGGGGGTGCAGTGCCACAGCCTACTATTAGGGAGGTGGCTTCCCTTGTTGAAGTAGACCCCGTACAACAAATCGAATCTGAACAGGAAGAGGATTTTGATACTGAAAAAAGAAGAATTGCTTTAGAGCAAGTTAGGGGTATAAGTGCGCGAATTGCTAGAGAACAGCAATTAAGCGAAGAGGAGGCTAAATCACTTATGCATAATGTTCAGGTGTTAGTTAGAGAAGGAGGGCTAGAGCGGGATGATGCAGTGGATGCTAGCGAGAGTCTGGATAAGGCTTTGGTAACGGCTCCTAATGCGGTAGTAGTGTTAGAAGATATATATATGGATAATATGGAGCAAGCTCATAAAGCCAAAAGCAGGGATGATGTTGAGAGCTTGCTGAAAGTTTCTGATTATTTGTCGTTGGAATCTTTGGAGTATATTGAGACTGATTTGAATCCGGCGATGAGAGTGGCTTACAATATTTTAGAGGATTAGAGAGGAATGTTGTAAGATAGATTATGACTGAATTATCAGGTGCGGGCGGGTCTCGGCCGAGTTGCCTTTATTTGTCTGAAGTTTTAGTAGGATTACTCCGGGTTTTTCTTCTTTTCGGTAGTTGCGGTTTTCTATGATGTTGAGGATGGTTTTGTTTTTTAGGAGGTCGGCGGTGATGACGTAGACTGCTTTGTCTTTTAAGATGAAGTTTTGGTTTACTATTTTGGTTTCGGGCTTGTTTCTTGGGGTAAGGAAGAGGTAGTTGGTGTCGAATATGTTTTCGGGTTGGGGGAGTTTGGGGTCATTATTATATTTTAGGGAGAGGAGTTTGAAGACGTCGATGTATTTTGTGTCGAGGTCGTAGGTTTCCAGGGTTAATGTGTTTCCGGCGGGATCGGTTAAGGTGTAGGTTGCTTTGTTGTTAATGCCGGGGGTTTTTGTTATTTGGGCGGAGTCGGTGGCGACTGGGGTTATTCTTAGATCCCAATCGGATTTGTCTACTTCTATTTTGGCTTCGGGGATTGTTTTATCGATGGAGAATTCAATAGTTTTAATTGACTCTTCGTTTCCGGCAAGATCGTGAGATAGAAAGTAAATTTTATGTGGGCCTTCTGTTGTGAGTTCGACGGGCCCTGAATATTCATCCCAGTCCTTGCCGGTGAATGAATAAACAGTGTAACTTGGGCCTTTGCCCCCAGGATTATCCTGGGCTAATAATTGGACCTTAACATCTGAGCGATACCAACTACCTGTTCCTTTGTCGCCAGTTATTTGGGCAGTAGTGGTGGGGGGGATAGAGTCTAGAATTTCTCCCATCACTGCGAATTGGGAAAAATGAGTAGTTTGTGAGGATATAGTTTTATTATTCTTATTTAATGAGCTGGTTATCTTTTCCCAGAGGCTAGTTTGCGGATTAAAGAAGTAAAAACTTAGGGTATCTTCATTAATGTTGCTTAAATCAGCTTTTGAATAATCATAAATTAAGCCAAGGGGATTGTTAAAACTGGTGATAGCCTCCCCTAGGTTATTTGCAGCGGAGAGGAATAAAGAGGGGACAATGCTTTTATTCGTGTCGTTGGATTTTTCAAAAGGGCCATCCGCAACTTTATAAATTAAAGTTGCACTAGAGGCATTTTCCGGAACTGTGAGTGTAAATTTATCGCTTATCAAGGTACCTCCTGAGGGAGAAAGTTGCTGAATTTTTGGAGGGGTTAGATCGGTAAATAGTTTGTAGCTTTTGGCGCCGTGTTTGGTGTTGTCTGCATTGCTATATTCTTCCCAGGGATCTGTATAATCTCCGTCCCAACCTAGGGGATCAACTAAGCCATAGGGAGAGTCATTGCTGAAATCTCCATTTCCGTCAATGTCTTTGAAGACCGATAAGTGAATATGGTAGCCAGTGGTATTTCCGGTTAACCCAACTCGTCCAATTTTTTGTCCTTTCGTGACGTCAGCCTCTTCTCCAACTTCATCAACAATTAATTGGTCGGTATCACTGTTTTCTTCGAGGTGCTCGTACCAAGTTTGGTAGCCGTTTCCGTGATCAATTTTGATCATGTTTCCCGCGCCACCAGAGTCTGCTTCAGGGATAAAAACTGCTTTGCCTGCTGCTGCAGCTAAAACTTCAGTGTCCTTTATGACTCCATGAGGGGAGCCGAAGTCATAGCCGCTATGGGAGCTGTAGTAATTTTCAGCCACAAGACCTTTATAGTTGACAATGTTTTTAGTGCAGCAAGGAATATTTTGTAGTGGGTATTTATGGTCAAACCATGCGTTTGGGTTAAAAACTATTTGTTTAAAATCTTTGTCGCCATAATTCCAGGGTAATACTAAAAAAGGAGTTGGAGCTATCTCAGACGGTCCGTCATCGGTAATTCGAATATAGTCGATTCTTGGCCATGCCCAGGGGTAGCCAGGTGAGGGTAGGATAGCTGGGGTGCCGATAAAAACGACTTTTACTTTTTCTGCGGTTGGGGGTGAAGTAAATACTAGTTGATTGTCGAAATATAATTTATAGATGTTGTCTTCACTGGTAACCTTAAATAAATGGTAAGCCGTATTAGTTTGTTTAGTGTAGACTGGTTGGTCTTTGTATTCGATTCGCATAGCTAGTCCGCTAAAACCATCTTCCTCGAAACTGATTGTAAAAAGACTAGTAAAGCCCGCTCCATTTTCTGGGGCAGTATCAGCAAAATGAATACCTGTACTCAATGCCCCGGCAGTTGTAAATTGAAGACGTGTTTCGGCGGTAAAATTCCCTTGAGGAAAAGGATTGTTCTTGGAAACCACGTAAGGAAATTGATTCTTAGTGCTGCATTGTTTCAAAAGCAGTATACCGCCTGTTTCCCTAACAGTATCAACTAAACAACCTTGATAGTCAGGCTGGGGGTTTCTATTAGGATAGACAATCCATTTGTCGGGATTCAAAATTTGCGGTGGCCGTTCTTCATTAAACTCTTCCTGAAAAAAATATTGTTGTTGGGCGAAAGTTGGCCGTACAAGGAGTAAGAAAAAGAAGAGGCCGAACAGTAATTTAAGGTTGAGCAGTTTCAACTTAATTAATTAATACCGAATTGAAACCGAACTGTCAATATATAGATTGCATTCTTTAGAGACTAGTTGTAATCTGAAATTAGTATGCCCAGCCAATCTGGCAAAATTGTATTAGTTTTAAGTTTGCTCATTCTTGTCTTAGGCGCAGCTGCCTATTTTTTTCTTCGAGATTCTACTAGTCTCTTAATAAGAGAGGGCATCGGGGTAGGGACTCTTTCCTCTGAGAATAATAATCACATGCAAGCAGAGCTTTCCCCTTTAAAAAACCTAGGAGGGAGGTTGGAGGGAATAGATATATTGGCTCAATTCCCAGAAAATTCTGAATTGGAGGAATTTTCTGCAAGCGACTTTGGGGTCATTAAGAACTCTCCTGCAGATAAAGCATATAAGTTCTATTTCAATGAAAATTCGCAAATTGACGGTGTTGATAAAGAATATTCAGGACTAACACTATTTTTTATCTCGTTTCAAAACAAAGACAGATTACCAACAAAGGAATTTCTTCCTACAATAACTAAAGATGAGACAAATACCGTTAATACTCTTGAAGATGTCAAGATAGGTTCGTTTGAGGGTTTTAAGCATATTCAGTGCTGTAGTTCAGGAGGAGTTACAGAGTACTATTTTTTAAATCAGGATTTATCTAAATTAATATTGATTAAGGCTTATAATTATGGCCCTGATCGTGATTTATATGATAAAGAGCTTGAAGCTATAGTTAGGTCGATTGAGCCTATTAGTGAGTAATCTCTGATTCTAATGCTGTTATGAATTAAACCCATGTAATTTCTACAAACTGTGACAAAGTATATGTATATATGGTAATATATTTATGAATACTTCATTTGAATGGGATGAGGATAAGGAGGCTGAGAACTTAAGGAAGCATGGGGTTGACTTTCGTACTGCGCAATATGCATTTATCGACTTCGAGCGTGTGATTGCGCAAGACTTGGGGCATAGTGAAAACGAGATTCGTTACTATTGTTTTGGGAAAGTGAAAGGAGGTGTATTGACTGTTCGTTTCACCTACCGAAATAACAATATACGTATAATTGGTGCAGGCTACTGGAGGAAAGGTAAAAAAATTTATGAAAAAACAAATAAAGTATAGTGAAGAATCAATAGAAGCTAAAGTTATTAGCGATTTTTTGCCCAAGCCTGAGCAGCTTATTCTTAATGAGAAAAAAACCCGAGTGACGATAACGCTGACACAGAAGAGCTTAGATTATTTTAAAAGTGCTGCTAAAAAGCATGGAGGGTCATACCAGGCAATGATAAGGCAACTTATTGATTATTATGTAGCTAAGCAATAATTTTCAATAGTAATTTTTTTGGATCCCACTTTTCCAAATCATCGGAGAGACGGGTATAGCATTCAATTAGTTGCTATTGTATATTAAGGTAAGTCGGGAGGTTTCCGATGTTTTCTGCCTATGTCTAATATTTTTGGGTCTTTGTTTCAACATCCTGATCAGCCTGCTAATTCTGATTCTGGGGGCAATTCTAACGATTCTAATAATCAGAATAATTCTAACAACTCAAACAATTCAAATAATTCGGGTAACCAAAATAATTCTAATAATGGCAATTCTTCTACTCCTATGGGAGGATCGGTTAACGAGGGGACTGATTTGTCGGGGTCGATTAAGCAGGCTTCGAAGGATTCGGCTGTGGTTTCGTCTTCGATTGATCCGGCTAAGGAGCAGGGGAAGCAGGCTTTGTCGCATATGGATCCCCGGGCTTCGCAGATCCTCGTTCATGCTTATGAGGAGGCGAAGAGGATCAAGCACTCGTTTATTGAGCCTGAACAGCTTTTCCTGGCTTTAGTTGCGGACCGGGATATTTTTAAATTGCTTCAGGGTTTCTCGGTGGATGTTGCGAAGTTAACGCGGGAGATTCAGGAGAAAGAGGTGGTGGGGGATTATTCGGGGGAACCGACGCTAGGTGAGACAACGAAGCAGATATTGGAGGAGGCATTTTTAAATGCCAAGAAGCGGGAAGTTGAGTATTTGTCTCCTGAAGATATTCTTTTGACTTTTGTTAATAAGCAGACTGAGGTAGCGAAGACTTTGCAGACTCAGGGGGTTAACAGGGAGAAGGTTGAGGAGAAATTAACAAAGTCGACTGAGTTTTCGACGGGGAAGAAATCTGTTTTGGCACAATACGGGATTGATTTGACTGAGAAAGCGCGTAAAGGAGAGTTGGATCCGATCGCGGGGCGCGAGAAGGAGATCGAAAGGCTGGTGCATATATTATTAAGAAGGACAAAGAATAATCCGGTGATTATTGGGGAGCCGGGGACTGGTAAAACGGCGTTGGTTGAGGGAATGGCCCAGATGATGGTGTCGGCTAAGGTTATTCCGGATTTGGCGAATAAAAGAATTATTCAACTAGATTTGTCTTCATTAGTAGCGGGAGCTTCGCATAGAGGGGAGTTTGAGGAGCGATTGCAGGCGGTTATTAAAGAGGTGATGAGTTCGGGCGGGCAGATTATTTTGTTTATTGATGAAATCCATACTATTTTAGGAGCGGGATCAACTGATGGGGCGCTTGACGCTTCTAATATTATTAAACCTTATTTGAGTAAAGGAACTCTCCAGATTATCGGGGCGACGACTACTTCTGAGTACAGAAAGAATTTTGAGAAGGACCGGGCTTTTGAAAGACGATTCCAGCCGGTTGTTTGTGATGAGCCAACTGAAGAGGTTGCCATTGAGATGATCAGGACGCTTTTGCCAAAGTATGAAAAATTCCATGGCGTTAAGGTGACTGAGGAGGCTCTTATTGCGTCGGTCAAGTTGTCTAAAAGATATATTGGGGAGAGGTTTTTGCCGGATAAGGCGATTGATTTACTTGATGAAGGCTCGGCTGAGGTTAGGTTGAGTGGGACTACTTCGGTTAATGCTCAGGGCGGAACTAAAGAGGTGCATTCTGAGGATATTGAAAAGGTTGTTTCGAGGTGGACCGGGATCCCGATTACCAAATTAACTGAGAAGGAATCAGAAAAGTTACTTCATATGGAGGACCTGATTCATAAAAGTTTTATTAACCATGAGAGAGCAGTTAAAGCGGTTTCCGAAGCTATAAGAAGAGGAAGGATTGGTCTGGCAAATGCAAACAGACCAATTGCCTCTTTTATTTTCCTGGGGCCAACGGGTACAGGTAAAACTGAACTAGCTAAATGTTTGGCGGAGATTATGTTCGGGAAGAAGGATGCGATGATCCGACTGGATATGTCGGAGTATATGGAGAAGCACGAGGTAGCGAAATTAGTGGGAGCGCCTCCGGGGTATGTTGGATATGAAGAGGGTGGGCAGTTGACTGAGGCGGTAAGGAGTAAGCCTTATTCGATTGTGCTTTTGGATGAGATTGAGAAGGCACATCCGGATGTGTTTAATATTTTGCTGCAGCTACTTGAGGATGGGCGGTTAACTGATAATAAAGGAAATACGATTTCTTTTAAGAATACAGTCATTATTGCGACTTCTAATATTGGGTCGGATTTGATTAGGAGGAAGATTATGGAAGCGAAGGTTGTGAAGACTGATCCGACGGCTCAGCAAGCTGGTCAAATTCCTTCTGGAACAGAAGGCCAGGTTCCAGCTCCGATTCCTGGACAGCTGGGTGCGAATGGTATATCACAAACGGCAGGTGCTCCAAATCCGAATGATCCACAAACTCCTCAAGCTCAGCCAGCTCAGACTAAATTGGCGGAGGATGATCCAAATTCACCTAAGGTGAAAGCATTTAAGGAATTGTCTTCGATTGTGATGGAGGAATTGACTAAGCATTTCAGACCAGAACTGATTAATCGTTTTGATGAGGTGGTGGTGTTTGAGCCTTTGACGGCTGAGAATATGATTGAGATTTGTAAGTTGCAGATTGAGGCGACAAGAATGTTGCTTAAAGAACAGGCTGTGGGGTTGGAGTTGTCACAGAAAGCATTTGATGAGTTGGCGAGGGAGGGATATGATCCGGTTTACGGGGCGAGGCCGCTACGCCGGTTGATTCAGAGATCGATTGAGAATCCGATTGCGATTTATTTGATTCAAAAGACGATTGTGACGGGGGATACGATTTTAGTTGATTATGACGGGGCTCAGGATAAATTTGTTTTCTCAAAAGCGCGAAGCCAGCAGCCTCAGGCTGATGTGGCCCAGAATCAAGCTCCGCCAATCAGCCAGGTGGCGCCGACTGATCCGAATGCAGTACCAACTCAACCGCCGCCGCCTACTAATGGCGAAGCTGCGCCTGCCATGCCGGCGCCGCCAACTAACGGAGCGGTAGTCGAGCCAGCACCTGGTCAATTGCCACAGTGGTTGAATAATGTGACTGAGTCTGCGCAAGGGGGGACTCCACCTGTGGCACCACCCCCTCCACCAGCTTCTGATGGAACTCAACCTGCACAACAGCAATAATGGAAGGCTCTGTAAAGTTAGCTCAATTTAAAATGCCCGGAGGTTCGGCCGGACCGGTTGAAGTTTCCGCACCGTCGGGAATTCCGGAAGGATTACGCGGGGGACTGGAAACCAGTGGGACGGCTTTTTTTCAGACGGTTGTAAATAATCTAATTATCCTGGGGAGTTTTTTGGCTTTGTTGATGGTAATAATTTCCGGTATTCAGTGGATTATGTCCCGCGGGGAGGCGGAGAGGATTGCTGCGGCTAAACGCCGGTTTTATTTTGCGATAATCGGACTTGTAGTCATGTTGGCAGCTTTCTTTATTGTGAGGGTGATAGTGTTTATTACCGGGGGTGATTCTGCACAATTTATGAATCCGGCGAGTATGCTGAATGAAGGGAATTAGTTTCTATCGATGATGGATCTATATTCAGCCTTGCCCGTGATAAGTCCGCAAAGGCGTCGGAATGCTTCCTGCGTTAATTTGCGTTACGAGGAGAGAGAGCTATAAGTTGTCTTTGGTTGAGTTCTCTTGCGATAGTAGTCATAATTATTTTTGTTCTTGGATCGGTTTCATTTAATGCAAGATGTCCACCTCCATAATCAATGTCATCGGGCATCTCCGGTTTCCATTCATGGATGAGAGCTTGAACACCTTTTGACTTTTCGATTAATTTAATCATTGCGTCAAAATCCTGTTGATAAGCAGGTCGATCTCCTCTGCCTACATTCATCTCAGTGATGATTGGTGGTCGTTGTGTTCCAAATATCTTTGGTAAATTTTCGATTATCCATTGTAATTGATCTAGATGGTAGGCGTGACCTGCGACCAGTAATTTACTCATCTCGACGCCATTATCTCTTAGTGCCTCAGAGAGCTCTGCATAGTTTTTCTCAGAGGGATTATGTACACCTGTTGGGTCTCCAAAAGCAGACAATACGACTTCAGTGTTTGTTCCGTTTGTTTTATTTATAACTTGAATTATATCTGAAGTAATTTTGAAGAATTTAGCATAATCCGTAAGGCTGCCCTTCCAGAATTGTACAGTACTATTTGGTTTATTCTCATCCACCTCATTGCCTACTTCAATATGCGAGACGGAGGGATGTTTCAGGATTGCGCGCATTTGTTGTTCTATTATTACTCTTGTTGTTTGTATATCTGCTTCTGTCAGTGTACGGTTTGTAGTTCCCGGGAACCATTGAGGATTGTACACGAAAACGACTTTTAAACCTTTTTTATCTGCGGCATTGAGCATGTCTTCAAAAAAATAGACATTTTCCTGATTCATAATAGTACCATCAGGATTTAGTGCGGTGTCGTTGCCTGCAATTCTAATCATGCCAATTGAGGAAGGGAGTTTTTGGATGGCTTCGACACTATTTACTCGAAAGCCGAATTGGCTGGAAGTTGGGGTTTCTCTTCTTTCCTGGCTTCGAGAGGCTTCTATCGGACGCGAGGACTGGGCTTGAAGTATTGATAGGGTGTGTTCACCGGGCATCGTTGCTAGAGGTGCCGGTTTATCTACAGTGAAACTGTAGGCTTCAAGTAATCCGGTGTTCCACATGTTATCGAGAGAAACAAGGACTGTGCCATTCTCGCCGGCCTTTGCTCCTTGATCAGCGAGATATGCAGATATTTGCCCTCCTAAGCCTTCGGTAAGTTGGAAATATTTCCTGCCGTCAATCTCTTTTATTCCGAATACTACGTAAGCGTGATTAATACCTTCGGCATAATATCTAATGTTGAAAACAGGAACTGCAGATTTATTATCCTGTTCGGCTTTATCATTGAGGTCTTTATACCATTTTTCGAGCCATACCCCGAAAATTCTATTGGCAGTCTCTTTGTTCGTGAAAACCTGATCCCCTTCGATGGAGAAGTTATATTTTTGCCCCAGAGCCTGCCATTCCGCTTCTGAAAAAGAGCTTTGCTTAAAAGAAATGCGTCCGTCAGGTCCTATCTTTGGATGTTCAATCATGATACCTCTATTAACTTCAGCGCCATAAACCGATCGAAATACCCGCTCGGTTACGTCTGTTCTTTGAGTAGCGTTATTTATTACCGAGCTTCTGGCGAATTGAGTCATCGTATCTATGCCGTACCTGGATCTAAATGTGGGGTCGTTTAGTAAATCCTGCTGTAACTGGTTATAGAGCTCTGGGGTTAGTGTGGTGTCAGCTTCCCCCATAAGCAGTGGATTCACTACAGTAGGGGTTTCTCCAGGATTAGCTCTGCTTCTGGCTATTAATGCAGCCATGGTGAAACTGTGAATGGCGCAGGTAACATCGACTTGGCTAACTCTTATTTGGGTTTCGCCACTTTGTTTGTATGTCTGTAATCGGCCTTGAACAGGATGAGCCTCGTATACCTGAGGGAATTTTAGGTCGCAGGTTACTCCCGGCTTTTTTACGAAATCTACGACAATAACTTTTAAGCCGTTTATAATCGTTTCTTTAGTATCAAGACAGCCTTCCTTATAAAGCTTGTTAAATTCGGGGTTTTGGAGAGCTCTTATCGAATGGGGAATAAGTTTTTCGTCCTCTTGTTGGGTGATTGTTTTTTCTTTGGGAGGTTCTGGGGCTCTGGGTGTTATTGAGGGAGTTGGGATGCGGAGTCCTCCGTCCTGATCTCCCCAATCAATATTAATATCGAACCC
>Ga0163151_10009029_pt1 | contig 10991 bp, 16 predicted proteins | sample OliLakLV19MP5IB2_FD_145596 | JGI IMG/M metagenome (GOLD analysis project Ga0163151, IMG submission 145596) | Freshwater microbial mat bacterial communities from Lake Vanda, McMurdo Dry Valleys, Antarctica - Oligotrophic Lake LV.19.MP5.IB-2 | ecosystem: Environmental > Aquatic > Freshwater >...
TCCCGTCACTCAGTGACCGCCTTAGCGGCTAACGTTAGCGCCTAAGCCTACCCGGTACGCTACCAGCCGGACATGGAAATGCCCCCAGCCGTGAAGCTGAGGGCGCCATCCCTTGGAGAAGGAGCCACGGCCGGAGAAAGCAACTAAACCCGCCTTGGTGATCTCTACCTACGAGCGTTCGTTGGTGATCGCCGCCAGCAGGAGATCTCATCAGCCCCGCCCCGCGTTGCCCAGCATCACCACCAGCACACCGATCGCGCCGATCGCGCCGATGCCTATGGCCGTGAGCAGGCCCGCCAATGCGAGGGTCGGCCCGACCATCTCGATCACGCCCTGGCCGATCGCATAGATCACCACTCCGAGGGAGGCGATGCGGAGCGCTCTCGCAAGGCCCGCCCTCATAGGCTCGACTTCCTGCGCGGGGTGTCCAGCTCCCGGGTCCTCGGCACGTGCCTCTCGGCGTGCTTACACTTGCGGTGCTGGCCCTGCTTGCCGATGCACGGTTCTCCAGGGGACGCCCCGCAGCGTGGGCAGATCCGCCGGATCGCGCCCTCCCCGTTGAGGCTCCTCTCCCGCTTGGGCCGCTTGGCGCTCGGAGGGGTCATACGGCCACCAGCCCGACGCGCTTGCCGAACCGCCGCGAGAACGTGAGCTTCTCCCGCCGCTTGCGTAGATCGAAGCTGACATGGACCCAGCCGCCGTACTCGTGGATCAGCTGGTCGATGTCGTCCATCACGGCGTGCTGCTCCAGCGCCTTGCAGATCACCAAGGGCGGCCCGAAGCCGGGGCACGTGAAGTCGATCGAGTAGCCGTCCATGTGGCTGCTTGTCTCGGACCCGCCGACGGCAGCGTTGAGCTCGGGGCAGCGATACCAGCTGGAGACGTGGATCGGGTGGCCGAGGACCGCACGCACCCGCTCGAAGTGCGTCGCCGCGTAGATCATGTTGCGCACCACGTGGTCGGGTGGCGTGTTGTCGATGCCGCAGCGCAAGGCCGTCTGGCTCACGGTCGCCTCGGTCAGCGTGAAGTGCGCACTCAGCCTGTCCGGCATCGAGGGCACGACGACGATGTCGGGCACGTCTCGGCTCACGTCCACCGTGGAGGTCGGCCCCCTTACCTCGTCGTTCGGCGTCGTAACGCTACGGTTCTCCCCGCCCTCAGGCGTAACGTTACGTTCGCCCGTCACCCTCTCGAGCCACGCCAAGAATATCTCGATCAGCCGCATCACAGCGCCCTCGCTATGCCGGCGACCCAGAGACCGAGCCCCAGGTAGAACGTCCCGGCCAGCATGAGCTGCTCGTTCCAGGAGACGCCGCCGAGCTTCGGGTCGTGCATCCGCCTGCCCGCCTCGAACAGCGTCGCCACGATGATCAAAAAGCCAACGGCCGCCATCATACCTCTCGCCCGAACGCGGCCTTGAACACGATGCAATCGTGCCCGGCCTCGAAGGTGTAGCGCCGGCTGCCCGATTAGAACCTGCATCGTACCCTCCTTGGTTCGATGGTGGGTGATGTAGGGTTCGAACCTACGCCCCGCTGATTAAGAGTTATTTTTCAGCCCGTCCAACGTCGTCCGCTGTCGTCCTAGAACCCTTGTATAACGGGCATTTCCTGTCCAGTATCGTCCGGCGGTTTCCGGGGGTATGCGCCCCATTCTGTTACCTTAGGTAAACGGGATCAGGAGCCGCTCATGGTGAGCTTGTACGCTTGGCACGGCTTTTCTCGGGGGCTAGAATGAAAATTGGTTTTGGTGTCGCAGCCCTCGCAGCCCTGGCGGCATTCGTCGTTTCTCTGCCTGCTGACGCGAGCGCGCAAAGCTTAAGGAGTGAAGTCACCGCCTCGAACGGGGTGGTAGTCACCGTCGATTCGGACGAATTCGCTAATCGGTATGAATATTCCGCGCCGCAGGTGGCCATAGATGACGGGTTTGTCTTGGTGTCTCGGCTAATCCGCGCGGATACTATCGGACCGGTCTATATTGGCGGCGGTTTCATCTACTCTGGTGACTGGCGGTTCTACGACTCCGCCCTTTTCCGGGGTGGCGACCCCGCAGAGTTCATATCAGCGGGACGAGACGTTGGGCGGTGTAGTTCATCCCGGTATGGCCGTCCGTCGTGCACCTTGACGGAGGCATTCCTGATCAACCTCACTCCGGAGGACGTCGCTACGCGCGCGGTAGACGGCAAGGTGGCCATCCAAATCCGATCCGGCCGAACTATGGCAACTGTCCTTCTGGAGGTTCCGACGAGCCACTTCGACGCGGTGATGGAAGTCAGCGCCCGGCCCCGCCCCTGAGCGGAAGCGCACCGTTTCGGCGCTCGAGGTAGGCCCGCCGCTTCTCGTCACGTCCGCACCGCCGGCACGCGACCGCAGCGTCCACGCTCGATCAAGCTGCGCACCCACACGAGCGGGTGGCCGAAGGGGTCGCGTACCCCGCCCATGCTGTGCGCCGCGTGCGCCTTCCAGCCCTCGGCCTTGAGCGTCGCAACCTCCTTGTCGATCTCGGCCTTCACCCGGTGCTTGGGCGTCTTGCCGCTCTCGATCACGACGACCTGCCCACGCTGGAACTCAGCGTAAGGCCCGCATGCCCTTGTCGGTCAGCTCGTAGACCGGCGCCTTGCCTCCGAAGCTGCCCTCGACCTCGCGCCGCTCACAGCGCACGTGCCCGCGGTTCACCAGCACGGCCATGTCGCCCACGGTGTCGGTGACGTTGCTTTTGAGCGCCGCGCTGATCGCCTTGAGGCTCATAGGCCCCGCCCGCAACCGTCTCTTGATCTCGGCCACGCGCTGCGGCCTGTCCTTCACGCCCATGGCTCACCCCTTGCCGAACACCCGCTTGCCGGTCGGCTTTATCTTGAGAGGCCCTTAACGATCGACACGCACACTTCCGGGTCGCCCAACACGAGCCCCGTCAGCGTCAGCACGCCGTCCTCAGGTCGGCGGTCCACCCGCATCGCACCCTGGGTCGAGAAGTGGACGTTGTCGTCCGAGAAGCCGACGTCGAGATCGAGCGGCAGCTTCTCGTCGGTGAGCACGTCCTCGATCAACGCCAGCGTCGCGTCGATGCCGTCCTCGGTGATGTTGCGCACCGCCACGAATGGCCGTCGTCCGTCCTTGAAGGTGATGATCATGCTGCTCTCCTTGGGCGCCACGCGCCGCATCTGGTCGTCCTCGATCACCTGATCTGGGTTCCTCACTTCTTACCTTGCCACCAGAGCGCGAACACCTGGACCGTCGCGCCGTCGAGGTTGAACATCGGGTCGCCCGCGCTCAGCGGGTTGGCCCCGCCCTCGTCGATGCCGGGAGGTCGAGCCCGCCATGCCTCGACGAGGGCGTCGTGGACATAGGCCTCAGCGTCCTCGTCAGACGCTCCCTCGGGCAGCTCGAAGCTGACCCGGAAGTGGACCCTACGACCGCGCGCCATCGACGACCCCAACCTGCACCGTCCCGCCCGCTTCCTCGCGCACACGCCGGGCGTGGATATAAATGTCGTCGAGCCCGGCCCTCAGTGTCTCAGCACTGAGGGCCGGGGTGCCGGCCAGCAGCGCAGCGAACCGCTCGATCTCGATCAGCCCGTCGAACACGCTCTTGGCCTGCTCGCTGTTCATCTGCGCCGCTGATCGCTCAGAGCTCCACTCAATTAACTTCTTCATGCTGCCCTCCTTGGCGCGGACCTCTCGGTGCTGCTTCCATTCTACCACCTAGGGTATCGGTGTCAACCACATTGCACCTCGATCTAGTCGAGGATCGGTAGCTCCTTGAGCCCGGTCCCGAACCCGCCGCTCGGGCCGATCAACATCGCCAGAGGCTCGTCCTCCTCCAGGTCGGGCAGGTCCTTGTTGAACTCGCCGGGCACCACGATCCCCGCACGCCGCAGCACGTGGACGTGGTCGTTGTTGGCGATTGCCTCGCCCGCGATCCGGTAGAAGCTGCTCAGCCTGTCGACGCCCTTCACGGTGATGTCCTCGAGCCGGCCCTGCCAGTCGTTCTCGGCCTCGCTGCTCAGCTCGTCGAACAGCGTGATCGCCCACGCCGCCGTCTGTCCGCGCGTCGGGCTCAGGTCGAGCCGCACCACCATCGTCATCATCGTCGCCACTCTACGCTCCTATAGGATTGTTCGCCGGGGGTGGCCTAACTAGGCGGCCATCGCCAACGGCTTCGGCTTCTTCACCTCGCCCCACGACGGTCCGTACTTCACGTCCGCCGGGAACTCGAGCGTGGGCTTCCAGCCAAACAGGTCGTGCAACGGCAGCGTCGCCATGATCTCGCACACGCGCGCCGTGATGGCCTGCGCCTTCGCGGTCGGCACGTAGCCGTAGATGCTGTCGTGCGTCATGCCGACGATCTGGAGGCCCTCGCTCTCCAGCTCGGCATCGGCCCGCACGATCGACAGCAGGCACATGTCGGAGAGGCACGACTGGATCGGGCTGTTGATCGCCTGCCGCTCGGCGCTGGACCGCGCCTGCGAGTTGGGTGAGCGCGCCAGCGGCAAGTGGCGCACACGCCCCAACGGGCTCACCACCTTGCCCATGCGCCGGACCAGCCTGCGCGTGTTGTCGTGCCAGTCGACGAGGCCCGGATAGGTGCGGAAGAAGTCTCGCCGCCGCTGGGTCGCCTCAGCCACCGACATGTGAACGCCGAAGCTGTCACGGGCGTAGATCATGAAGCCCTCAGCGCCCATCCCGTAGAGGAGCCCGAAGTTGGCGGACTTGGCCTGCTGCCGGAACGTCTCGACCTTCCAGGCCAGCTGCTTGTCGAGGGTCGGGTCCTTGTCGTCCATCCGGTCGTAGGCGGTCTTGAACTCGTCGTAGCTCATGTCCGCGAAGCCGGCGCCGGTGACGCAGTGCAGGTCCCTGCCCTCGGCGTAGGCTTTGAGCATCGTGCGCTCGTTGGCGACCACCGCCGTCACCCGCAGTTCGCCCTGCGAGAAGTCGCACTCGAAGAACGAGTGGCCCTCCGGCGCGACGAAGCACCGACGCAGCATCGTCGGCCACGGCTTCTGGTCCTTCTTCAGGTGCTTAGGGATCGTGTTGTGGACCACAACTCCGTTGGCGACAAACGAGTGGCTGCTTTGGATCGTTAGATCAAACGTCTCTCGTTGGCCGACGAGCCGGACCGCTACTACCCGGCTTTCTTGGAACTGGGATGCTTCGGCAGGCAATCCTTCTTCAAGGCTTGCTCCATGGGCATCCCAAGCTGTTCCAGCCGATAATGCAGACGACCCCGACTGATCCCGTACTCTCGCGCCCACGCTGCTTCCGTCTGGGTCTTGCCGGCGTACTCGATCCTCTTGGTGTTTCTCCGGTTCTCCGATTGCACCTGCGGCGTGGCCCAGATGCAGTTTCCGGGCTCGTAGTTTCCATTCACATCTCGCCTCTCTATGGAAAACCCGGCCTTCGGTTTTTTCCCCATGTCGGCCAGAAAGTTCTCGAACTTCTGCCATCGGGCGCAGACCGTTATTCCCCGAGCCCCGTAGCTCTTCCAATCCTTCGACGTCGGGGACTGGCACCGGTTCTTCATGGCCCCCCACGAGGAGTACGTCGGGCTGGTCTTCCCGGGAGTTCTGTGCCCGTGAGACGTAACAAACATCACCTACCTCTACTTGGTCCGCGCGGACCCATCCTCGGGCTGTGAGGATGGGGTGGTTTCCTGTGCAAACGATAGACCGGTTGTCTTCTACGTCCAGTTGGAAAACTGGCTTCACGCCGTTTTCGTAGACCCCAACAATACCCCGCCACTGACCAATATGCGTCATCACCCGCAGGCCGGCTCCTCCCTTGGCCACTAGCCAATCAAGACGCTTCTCGCCTTGGTCGGTCAGCACCATCGTCTCGCCGACCATGCACTGGACCGCCGGGTCCTTGGCGCTCGTGCGCCCGGTCACGGTGCCGCCCTGCTGTGAGCCGCCGCGGCTGCTCTCGAACATCGCCCCGTTGTAGAGCAGGTAGGTGGGGTGGAAGCGGCCGTCCGGCCTCAAGTGCTCGAGGAAGCCATAGACGTAGGTGCCCAGCATCTTGTCGGCTGAGCTCCACCGCGAGAAGGCGTTGATGAAGGCCTCGGCCTCGGCCTCGGGCCTGTTGCCAGCGCCGCCGAGCACGAGCTGGAGGTGGCCCTTGTCGGTGCTCACCGCGCCGCCATCCGTCCACTTCTGCGGCACGAGATCGAAGCCCATCTCGGAGAACAGAATGTCCTTGAGCAGCGATGGCCGTGAGAACTTGAGCCCGGCCTTGGCGTGCTTGGCCTTGATGCGCGCCGGGATCAGGCGGATCGCCTCGGCGTAGCTCTCGTCCCGCTCCTTGATCAGCTCGTCCTCGAGCTCCTTGTAGCGCTCAGTGTCGACCAGCAGCCCCCGGCGCTCGACCTTCTCGAAGGCACGCACCGCCGGGTGCAGCAGCCGCGTGTAGAAGCGCGCCAACGCGGGCTGGTCGTTGAGCAAGCCGAGCTGCACCTCGCTCACCTGGAGCACGCCGTCGACGTCGCCACCCGCGTAGACGAGGAAGTCCGGATCATCCTTGGGCACCGTCTCCATCTTGCCCTTGTCGTACTTGCGCTCGAAGGGCGCGTCGTAGCCGCCCAGGTCGGTGTGCTCCTTGCAGTGCCAGCTCAACCCGTTCGAACGGTTCTCGTCGAGCAGCGACCCGACCAGCAGCGTGTCCATCGAGAAGTTGGTGCAGTCGATGGAGAACTTCTCCCAAATCCAGCCCAGGTCGAACTTCAAGTTGGCGCCTCGGAGCTTGATCGTCGGCGTGTTGAGGAGCTTGTGCAGCGCCGCCGCGACGGCCACGCGCTGTGCAGTTGTCTGCACGTCGATCAGCATGTGGAGGACCCAGGCCCTGCCCGGCTTGTTGGTGATCTGGACGGTGACGATCTCCTTGCCCGGCAGCATCGGGTAGAAGCCCATCGTCTCGAGGTCGAGGCTGGCGGCCATCGGCTTCTTGAGGCTGGCCTCGGCCCACTGGTCGACGAGGCTGCAGAACTTCTCGGCGGTCACCCACTCGTACTTGCCGACCTTAGGCGCGATCGAGCCGGTCAGGATCAGCCGGCGGGCGAGCGCGATGTCGTAGCGCATCAGCGTCGCGTTGGCGCTGTCGGACCACGTCACGTCCGGTGAGTAGGTGACCATGATCTTGCCGCCGCGAGGCGACGCGATCACCTCCTCGCGCATCGACTGGATCGCCCGGTTCTTCGGGGCCAGCCCGGTCTCCTTGAGCTGGGCCAGCGCCTGCGCGCCCATGATCAGGAGAACGTCGTCCTCCTCAGGCAGCGGCGGGGTCTTGAAACCGAAGATGCCGAGCGTCCGCGCCTCGATGTCGGGCGCGATCTGCTTGAGCAATTTGGCGGCGAGGTCCTCGTCGCCAGCACCGTAAAGGAACAGCATCTCTCAGCCGTACTCCCACGCCCGTTGAGGGCGTCCTAAGCGATGACGGGCAAGTCTTTGAACGCCGCAGCCTGGTCCCATCCATGGACCGCCGCAGCAGCCAGCAAGCCCACATACGCCATCTCCGCGCGTACGCCGGTCACCGAGAGATGGCAAGACCAGTGGGAGGGTCCAGCCTGTTTGTAGACGCCGCTTTCCTCAAGTCTCTGCTTGGTGTTCATCATCTGGAGGCCCTTGCCCTCGACCCGCAGCGAGAACCCCGTCTCGATCCGGCGCACGCCGATGAACAACTCGTCGGCCTTGAACGCAGCCAGCCAGTAGATCGAGCTCTGGTCAGTGCCCATGCACGGGTCGAACAGACGCTTGCCCTTCGTGAGCTTGCGCAGCCTGCGCCACTCGTTGACCTCACCGGGGCTGGAGACGAACACGCCGATCGACGCCTGACCCGCGCCCACGCCAGCGAGGGTCACGCTGACCTTGGTGCCGAGCTTGGCCTCGGTCGGGCACACCTCGTCCGGGCTGAGGATCGCCGCCTTGATCTCCTCATCCCATCCAGTCACGGCCGTGCTCGCTGCCATCTTCGTCTCCGCGTCCATCATCTTGCTGCCCTCCTTGGCACCCGCGCTCTGAGAGATCGCCTCAAAGGGCTCCATAATCGTCCACACGTTGAACATCTGGTCCTCTGGCAGTCCCTCGACGGCGTGAACCTTCATGCCCGCGAACACCGGCACGGCCTTGGCCTCGCCCTTCGGCGCGACACCCGCGACGAACTTCGTCATCAGCTGGACCACCGCGCCTGCCTCGCCCGCCGCCAAATGGTCGATGGGCAGGTCGTGGATCGGGTGCGGGATCACGGCCACCACCTCACCGGACGCCGCGTGGACCAAGCGCACGGTGCCTTTGATCGGGGCAGCCGCGATGCCCTTGGCCTTCATCAGCTTGCCCCCGAGCGGGTCGAACTCGTCGAGCCACTTCCAGACCAGCTTGGAGACGTCGTTCGTCGGGCTCACGTGTCGGTCGGGTCCTTCACCGTGGTCACCGTCGGGAACTTGGTCATGCCGATGTGCAGGTCGTCGAACAGCTGACCGCTGCCCCCGGAGACGTGGGTGCTCGGCTTGAACTTGCCACCGAGCAGCGACCCGCCGCCGCCATACGAGTGCGAAGCCGCCACGGCCTTGCAGCCGAAGTGCTTCACCAAGAACTCGACCTGGTCGTCACTCTCGACGGCCCGGTTGCAGTAGTTCTCCCGCACGTGAGTGATCGCGTCCGGGTCCTTGGTCATGTGCGCGTGCAGCGCCGCCAGGACGAGGCCGGTGCGCCCGTGTCCGCCGATGCAGCCGACATGCACGATCGCCTTCTCGTAGAGCTGCTTCGCCAGCCAGCGGATCAGGTCCTTGAACAGCGTCTCGCTGATCGGCGCGTGCCGGTCGCGGATCGGGAAGTAGATCTCGTGCCCGGCTGTCCAGGCCCACGACATCGCCCCGACCTGGAACGCACCGTCGAGCGCCACGTACACGTCGCAGCCCTTCACCGGGTTGAAGCACGAGCCGCCGTAGACGAAGTAGTACGGCGCCACTCGGTACGGCTTGTGGCTCTCGTAGCAGCGCGGCTGCCTCGGCGCCGTCAGCTTCGGTTTGGGCTGCGGCTCCTCAGCCTTCTTGGCCCCGGTCTTGATCCCTTCGACCGGCCCTGCCCGCACGACCTTGGGCGTCTTGCCGCCGTCGACGACCGTGAGCTTGGCCGTCGACTTCGACCGCTTCGGTTTGTCCTCAGGCTGCTTTGCCATTGCGTGGCCCTTTCGTCTGTGTGGGCACCGAGAAGTTCGGCCACATGCTGAGCATCGCGGTCTGTGGCTGACCCGCTGCGAGTGGTTTGATCTTCGGCGTCGGCGGGCTGTGCTTGGCCGTCTTGGGAGCGCCGTAGTGCGTGTAGTCTCCCACCGATCCGGCGGCGACCACGTCCTTCCAGGAGAACGACACCTCGTCGAAGGCGTCGTGGACGACCACTCGCAGCCGCTTGTGCAGCTTGATCAGAGGCAGCAGGTACTTGGCGGAATTGAACTGCAAGCCCTTGGCCGCAGCGGCCACCGCCTGCGGGATCAGGCCCGCCCGCTGGAGGTCGAGGACCTCGGTGACGTAGCCCTTGTGGCATGAAAACAGGAAGCTTTTATTGAACGCGCATCCGCCATTGTGCTCGAGCGCCCAGGCCATGTCGATCATGTGGACCGCACTCGCCCGCCCGTAGACGAACTCGACCACACAGTCAGCGATCAAGCCCCACGCGGGTCCGCCGAACTGTTTCCCGAACTTGCCTTTGTGGAAGCCGTAGCTCAGCGCCTTGGCGAACTCGCCTACGCTCACGCCCGCCCCGTAGTGCTTGAGCGGGTCGGCGACGACCTGCACGTTGGCCTCGTCACGTGCCGCGACGAACAGCTCAGTCAGCGGATAGTGCTTGATCTGATAGAGCGTCGAGGCCTGCTTGACGACGATGTCCTTGTCGCCGCAGTGGCGCATCTCGCGGTAGCAGATCAGGAGCAGGTAGAAGTAGGTCCGCACCGCGATGTCAGCGACCCGCGAGTTGTAGAGGTCGAGCATCTCGAGCTCGCTGTCGGTCAGCCGCTCGTAGCCCGCCTTGCGCCGGCGCAGCACGCCCACCGCGTGCTCCAGCATGTAGAACTCGGCGGCGATTGTCTCAGGAACTGGCGCTTCACCGACACCGCCCCAGCCGAGCAACCCCGTCGCCACGTGGCTCAACGGCGTGGAGGCCGTCGAGCGTGGCATGTGGATCGCCCGGCCGAGCTGGCCTGCGAGGGTGTTCTTCGGCTCATGCAAGCTCATGGCCGCAGCCAGCCAGCGACCCGCTCGAACAAGGTCTTGCGCGTGAACAGCACCGGAGCGGACAGCTCCAGCATCCGCCTCACCCGGTCGGCGTTGAAGCTGGCGACCAGCTCGCGCTGGGCCTTCGTCTCAACCGCGTGGCCGAGATAGTTCGCCCGCACCCAGGTCACCGCCTCCTCCCCGTTGCAGTCGGTCAACACGCGGACCAGCCCGGCCATCACCGTCCCGGTGCGCCCGATGCCGCCCATGCAGCCGATGTAGACGAGGTTGCCGACCGCCGTCTCCAGCGCGATCGCGGAGATCGCACTCTCGTAGTCCCGCATCTCGGGCACGCCGAAGTCCCGGCACACCAGGAGGAAATCGTGGTCAAGCTCGTGAAGCTCCGACGCCAGCAGCATCCCGTAGGCGCCCTCGACGCGCTCACGGAACGGCCCGGCCATCAGCGTCAGGCTGCGGTCGGACTTGCTGATGGGGATGGTCACTGCTCGCATAGGACTTCGCTCCAGTCTGCCGGGTTGTAGGTGTTGGCGCGCTTGTACCGTGCGGCCTCGCCTGCGTTGCCGAACTGTATGGCGTCGCGGCTCTCGGCCACGCGCGGCCAGCGCAGCCCGTCTTTAAAAGGCGCGAGGTACTCACCCGTCTCGATGTTTTGAAGCCCGTAGATCACGCTGCCCTCCATGGCGCGGGGCTCACCGCCCCAATAGATATACCATACCACCCAGGGTATGTACGTCAACCTTTTTTCGCTCAGTCGAGGCCCAATTCGACGAGCAACGC
>Ga0163151_10009031_pt1 | contig 10991 bp, 10 predicted proteins | sample OliLakLV19MP5IB2_FD_145596 | JGI IMG/M metagenome (GOLD analysis project Ga0163151, IMG submission 145596) | Freshwater microbial mat bacterial communities from Lake Vanda, McMurdo Dry Valleys, Antarctica - Oligotrophic Lake LV.19.MP5.IB-2 | ecosystem: Environmental > Aquatic > Freshwater >...
ACCTGAGCCACGACCACTCGAAGAACCTGAAAAATCTCACATAAAAAAAGAGAAAGAAAATAGAACCGCTGTGAGATGCGGTTCTAATTTTTTTGATAGAACTTCATTCTCGAAAAGCGAACAAACGAAACGTTATAGGTAATGTTGTGGAGTAGAGTATATGAATTATTTTATTTTGACAAGTTTAAATTTTATTTTTATATAAATCCTATCTTATTTTAGTTGTCAAGAAAATAAACTCTGTAGAGATAAATACATATACCGCAAAAACCAAGAGTTGCGAAAATATCATTCTCTATACAATACCTCATATGAAAACTGTCTATCTGGATTATGCCTCAACAGCTCCTCGTAATGCTGACATCATACGAGCAAGACAAGCGTTTGAGCTCTCTCACTATGCGAATGTAGGACGAGGTCTCTACACGCTCGCTGAGGATGCAGAAGAATATTATCAAGCCTCCAAAAAAACTGTTGCTGCATGGGTCGGTTGTGAACCAGTGGAAATCCTCTATACCTATTCAGCGACCTATGCTATCAATCTCATTACACTCGCTCTAGAACACAATGAAATTCTCTGAAAATGAGACACAATCCTGCTTTCTCAATCTGAGCATCATGCTAATATTGTTCCTTGGCAAATACTTGCAGAACGTATCGGAGCAATCATAAAGTTTGTAAAACTGGATCACAATTTTCGTATAGATATGACCCATCTTGAGAGCCTACTAGATGATACGGTAAAAGTAGTCAGTTTCCAATATGCGAGCAATGTCACCGGCGCTATTCATCCACTCGAAGACGTCAGAACTCTCATAGGAAAAGAAAGACTTTTTTTCATCGATGCAGCTCAAATTGCACCACATGGACCTCTCAATATGCGATGAATCGGTGCTGATGGTATAGTATTTTCTGGACACAAAATGATGGCCGACACAGGTATAGGTGTACTCGCGCTCTGGAGAGTCCTCCAGAAAGCATGGAAATCTCCTATTTGAGGTGGTGGGGCTGTCAATTTTGTCTCTGAAATAACCCACGAACAGGCCGGTATACCAGACAAATGGGAACCAGGAACACCGCACATTACTGGGGCTGTCAGCTTGAAACTTGCGATAGATTTTCTCTCGAATATAAATACAGAAGAATCTCAGCACCACCAAGAAATCATCAAACATACACACTCTCATTTTCAATCTCTGGCACAAGAAAATACAATACAACTCTTTCATTCCAATACATCAAATGCTCTGGGTATTTGGTCTTTTACAGTACCAGAAAAACACGGGAACGATATCGCAGAAGCACTCGATACTCATGGTATATGCGTACGAAGTGGACACCACTGTTGCGAGCCGCTTCATCAGTCCTGGTGAGTATCGAGTACGGTGCGAGTCAGCATCGGGCACCAGACAACACAGGGAGAAATTGACTATTTCTTTGAGAAGCTCAAGGAACTCTTATAATACCAACCTATGAAAGAACATAAAGATATTGATTATCCTCTTTTATTTGCCATTCTCGGACTCGTCATATTTGGATCAGTTATGATTAGTTCTGTCAGTGTCTACGATTCGTATCGTATAACCCGAAAGCTGGTAGAATCAGGGACGCTCGAGGCACCAAATAATTGGCGTTTTATTGTCAGAAATATCATACAAATGGGCATTGCGCTTGCTGCAATGATTGTAGCTATAAAGATTCCATATACCTGGTGGAAGAAATACACAAAATGAATTGCAATAGTAGTGATTATATTATTGGTATGAGTACTCATATTCGGTATCAAGATAAATGGTGCCCGATGATGGTTTGATATTCCATGACTCCCCTTCGCCCTGCAGCCAACAGAATTCTTAAAGCTCTCAATTATCCTCACAGTGGCTGCTTTTTGTGCCCGAAATAAACATGCTCTTTCAGACACTCAGAGGGGTTTTATCCCTTTTATGGCCACTATTATTATTCCTATTATTTTGGTATTCCTACAACCTGATCTCTGAGCACTTTTTATCATCATTCCTATTGCAGTCTCTATATTTTTTGTGGCTGGTTGAAACATACGTATTCTAGCAATACTCCTAGGGGTAGGCATGGTTATCGCATCTCTTTTTTATACGCTTTGAAGCTACGATGCTCCAGAAGAAAGAACCCAGTTTTCCTACATCCATGATCGTGTGAATTCTTTCTTTTCTGGCAAAAAAATAGCTATAGAAAATAATACCATGCACCATCAAAACAAACAAGCACTTATCGCTATAGGGAGTGGCGGATTTCTGGGTCTGTGATTTGGAAATTCGATACAAAAATTTTGATACCTACCTGAACCTCAGTGAGACTTCGTTTTCTCAGTGATTACAGAGGAGCTTGGCTTTATAGGATCATTTGTCCTTATCATGCTGTATCTCTTTATTGCCTACAGGGGTTTTCTCATTGTTCTCGCGTGTGATGATGATTTTGGTAAATATGTAGCCTTTGGTATTGTCATATGGATTACGTGGCAGATGATTGTGAATGTGAGTGTAAATATGAGTATTTTCCCGAATACTGGGCTTACTCTCCCATTTGTAAGCTACGGAGGATCATCCCTTCTTTCAACATTAACAGCTGCCGGAATACTTCTCTCTATATCACGAGAAAAATCTTGAAAACCCTATATATCAACGTTTTTGCCACACATTTTCTGACGAGGGCGTGTACAATCTACAAGAAAAAATGTATTGAATAATGTTTCACCATTTGTCTAGATAAAATATTTGCAAAGTTCCCTCAAATAGCGTATACTTGGTATGTGTTTACTTTTTAATACCCCTTCTATGAACACAGTTAAACGATATATGTATACAGGAATTGGAACACTTATTACGGCTCGAGCAAGTTTTGCTGCTATCGATCCAGGACTGAATAAGGTTGACGGTGATCTCCGTGGTGTGGGTGGAGACACAAAGCCTATTGATACGATTCAGAGTTTTGTAGTTGGGCTTTTAACACTTCTCGGACTCGTGATGGTAGCTATGGCTCTTTGGGGAGGTTGGAAAATCCTCACATCTGGTTCTGAAGATGAGGGAAAAGAAGCAGGAAAAAAGATTATTATCAATGCTGTTATCGGTGTCGTAGTTATCTTCTTTGCTTGGACACTTACAGAACTCGTATTCAATATTCTTGCAGGTAATGGAAAAGTTGAACAATAATTTTCTCACTATTTGAAACTCCCTCAATGTATGAGGGAGTTTTTTTGTGAACACAGGGTATTGACATATAGATATAATTTGTAGAATTGTATATTATGAAGACAACATTCTTCTCTCCTCTGAAACGTTTTCTCTCCATGCTTATACTGGACGAGGATATTGCTGAGCAAAAAAATATACAAAAACCAGACAACCATATCCATCCTCTCTTTCTCCAAGTAAAAGAATCTAGTAGTACACCAATAACAATACAACCAGAGGAAATTGGCGGTATTGAGAATATTGATACACGGATTTTCTGAGATGATGAGAGTATCAACCCAATCCTCGATTATGAGGAGGGGTATGATAAGAATTCAATACCCTGAAAACCGCGAGAGATACTAAGCGAAATAAAACATCCAGTAAGCCCTGATGAGGATTTTTACGACTATGCCATGAGTGATATACCAGAATCTGTACTTTTAGAAGAAACCAATACTACTATAGTGTCTGAACGAAGAAGTGAAAAATTTGTCAGCTTGCGTGATGTCCTCGTGGAAAGAGGAAATTTTTGGCAAGATAAGAATAAAAAAGTAGAAAATATCTGGGAAAGAGATCCAAATATGCCCGAAGAAGCGATGATCATAAACGATACGATGGTTGTCTGAGATGTACTGCCTCCTTCAAATGAAACATCGGAAGAGCTAATAAAAGAAATAACAGAACAAAATGGAGCAATACCTCCTCAGAATATCCAGTGATCTACACTCCTTGGAATTTCTGAAACAGGTAGCAGCCTTATCTCAATCGAGCAATCGTCACTTCGTCGCCATACACTCATTGTATGACAAACAGGAAGTGGTAAATCGACACTGATGGAGCGTATGATACTCCAGGATATTGATGCTGGGAGGTGAGTCGGCCTCATAGACCCACATGGTGACCTCTATGATCGCATCATTCATCGTATACCAAAATCTCGGAGTAATGATGTTGTACTCTTTGATCTCGCTGATATCGAATACCCTATTGGATTTAATATCCTCGAAAATACCCATGAACAGTTCCCTTCTCTTGTAGCCAGTTCTATTGTTGGGGTATTCAAAAAACTCTTTGGTTATAGCTGGTGACCACGACTCGAGTACATTCTCCGAAATGCAACACTTACACTCCTAGAAAAACCAGGCAGTACACTACTAGATTTGACGCTCCTTCTCACAGATGAAGACTTTCGTGAAAAATATCTAAAACAAATAAAAAATCCTTTCCTACAAAAATTCTGGTCAATAGAATTTGGGGCCCTGTCTCAATCAAGACAAGCAGAAGTTGTCAGTCCTATACTGAATAAAGTTGGACAATTCCTCTCTGTACCACTTATACGAAATATAGTGAGTCAGCCTCAGTCCGGCTTTAGTCCTCGATGGGTGATGGATAATCATAAAATATTTCTTGCCAATCTCTCAAAAGGCAAAATCGGGGAAGATGTCAGTGATATGTTTGGCTCAATGCTTGTCAGCAAATTCCAGCTTGATGTCATGAGTCGTGCAACGATAGAGCCAGAAAAACGAGCACCGTTTCGTCTCTACGTCGATGAATTCCAAAATTTTGCTACAGAAAGTTTTGCTGATATTTTCTCTGAAGCCAGAAAATATGGACTCGAACTCATTATCGCTCATCAGTACCTTGGACAAGTCGATAAAAAACTCATAGAAGCTATCCTCGGAAATGTCGGAAATATCATTGCCTTCCATACGAGTAATGAGGATGCCAAGATCCTCGCACCCAATATGAGTAAAAACCTCGATACTTCTCTCCTCACTGAGCAACAGAATTTCTCATTTGTACTCAAGACAGTCAAAAATGGAAAAAAAGAAATTGAGAATGGTGAGCTCTTAGCCCCCTCTCTCGTATCAACACATACGTGAGCTCAAAATCCAGATAAACTCAGAACACTCGTTCGAGAGAAATTTGCGAAAAAGAAAGAATTCGTAGAAGAAAAATTGACGAATAAAATGGAATAAGAGAAGATAAAGAGTATTACAAAAATCTCCCCGAAATGGGGAGATTTTTTAATAGAATACAATTTATATTATACCTTTACAGAGATACCAGGGCCCATAGAAGTGCAGACAGAGACAGACTTGATGTATGTGGCAGTAGCTTTGAGTCCTGATGGACGAGCATCATTCACATTGTGGATAAATGCTTCGAGATTTTCAGCGAGTTTCTTGGCACCAAATGAGAGTTTTCCAACCATACCATGTATATCACCTTGTTTATCATTTTTAACTTCAAACTTACCACCCTTGAGTTCTTGGATAATAGCCAAGAGGTCATCACCGACAGTCCCTGATTTTGGATTTGGCATGAGACCTTTTGGACCGAGAACCTTGGCAATCTTACCCATCTTACGCATCATGGCAGGAGTAGCGATAGCAATATCAAAACTGATTGGTGTAGCGCCAGTTTCAATACCTGAGATGAGATCATCACCACCAGCTATCAAGGATCCAGCTCCGATAAGAGCTTTTTCATCTCAAGCATCACTAAATGCAGCAATTTTAACTGTTTTACCAGTTCCATGAGGAAGTGTCATACCCATACGGACCATTTGGTCAGCACGAGTCGCATTGATACCGAGGTGAAAATGAATTTCAACAGTTGGATCAAACTTTACAAAGTTTGTTTTTTCGAGAAGAGCAATTGCTTCTTCTACAGAATACAGCTTATTCGGCTCAATAAACTTGAGCGCAGCTGTGTATTTTTTGCCTCGTGGCATAAAAGAAAAATAAAGAAATATTGGTGCGAGCGGTCCGCAAAGCGAATCTCCCAACGAGCGTCATTGTATGAGATATTTGCAATTTGCAAATTTTTTCTATGATATATGGACATTAACTATTTTTTATGTCGGAAGAATTACCAGGCGGCGAAATACATATTACACAAAATGAAGATACTGCCTCAAGTCATTTGAGCAAAGAACTGCAAAAACTTCTCTTTCTGCGACCAGAAATGCAAGAATGGAGAGATAAAATCATCACTGAACAACAAAAATCATGAGAACAAGAAGAACAAAAATATTCTAGTCTCTCTACTCCTGAAAATCTTTCACGATTTTTTGGTTCTCTTCCTCATACGACTACGGGATGGATGATACGCACATTGAGTCCAGAAAATGCCCTCTTACAGACAAACACAACTACACATCTCGAACCAAAACAACGTTCGTATGTCATTATTGATCCCTTTCGTATTGGAAGTCTATGAAAACAACATGGATCTTTTGCTCTTCGAGAAGTAAGAAATAAAGACGATATGGCACAGATGATTGCGGCAGTGCGGGATTGGCTCCTCCATGCACAACCTATGCTCTCGGGGAGAGTAATATTAGGATGAGATGGACGTATTGGACGTTTTCAAGAAATAAAAAAAGCAGCAATCGGATGAACCTCTAAAAAAAATCCAAAACTTGTCCCCAGCAACAGAGCCTATCTCACTATGCATGGCACTATGTATGGGCTTCTTAATTCCCAACAATACGCCCGAAATCATCTTGACCAGGGAGAACGTACTATCAAAAACATCAAATCTGAGGTAGCTCAACTGATAGCACACTGTGTAGAAAAGAAACCAGCACCCCCCGAGCTTGCGAGTGCAAATTCTACCATACAAGAACTCGTATCAAAAATCAGGTCTCAAGTTGAGGTGAGATGATCTTTCTTTTACCTTGAAAAAATGATGATAGATTACCTTCTTAAGCTCAATTGAGGACAATATGACAGTACTCGAGTGTACTGGGCAGCCAAAACTCTCCAAGCATGACTCAGGGATAGAATTGGAAAAAGTGCCAGTATCAAAGAACAGGTAATTCTTCTCGAGCTCGCAAAAAATGTTGAACTCTACCATTGGAAACAGGCTATTTGTGGTGAAAAAACATGAAAAATTGATATTTTCGAAATTTTGGAAGATATTTCTCGTGATTTCCCAGCGTTTATAGCGCAAATCTCTCATTACGTGCCTCTGAGAGATGCGGCTATTTTTAACCCTTTCTTTTCTTTTTATCGTGAATGGCAAGCGTTTGCAGCTGAAAATCCAGATAATTCTCAAGAAGCACAACAAAAAGTTGCAAGACAATATATACTTCTCACACTACAGGAAATAAAAACACGCTATGCATACCATGGCGATATGAGGCCTGGAGAAATAACCTCTCTCAAAAACCGTATAACAATACTAGAAAAGTTGCGAGAAAAATTCTTTTCAGAGAAACCAGAGATCAGTCTAGACTTTTGAGCTGAAAAAACTACAATAAACGAAATTCTTAAAAAAGAAATTGCTCGCTATAAATAATCTATTCTATGATAACACTTAAACTACGCGACCCCTCTGGAATATGGCACACTTTTACTGGTGAAGACAAATGATCTATCACAGATCAGTGTGAAAAGCGCGGTATTGACTCACCTTTTGCTTGTAGAGCGGGAGCCTGTACCGTATGTGCTTGTAAAGTAGTATCCTGAGGCGAACATCTCGTGCAAAATAAATTCTGAGAAAAACTCGTAGATACTGATGATGACCAATTTCTTACCTGCATTGGCTGACTGCATGAGGAAGGCATCAAGGGAGAAGAAAATTTTGAAGTTGTTCTCGATTTCGTCGACTAGTTTTTTTGAATGGTATCTATCCAGGCAACCATCTTCTCCGAGAGGATTTTTTCGTGTCCTCCAAAGCTATGATTGGCTCCAGGCAATACCTCGTATGTCACTCAAGCATTGTGAGAACGAAGTGTATCGACAACATCACTCATCGGAAATCGCACGTACTCATCACTGTCGCCATAGACAACCAATGTTGGAATATCAAGCTGAGAATATTCTTGAAAAAATTCCTTGGTTCATAATCGTTCTCGGAATGCCTCATAAAAAGGAAAACAATTATACAAACCATCTGGGCTGAGAATATCATACGCTGATTGATAGGAGAAATCTTCGAGAAAACAACGTCTCATTATCGGCCGGTCTTCTCCCCTCTTTTCATCAAGGGCATTTCTGGCATTCTCCAGGACTTTATGAAAAAGTTCTGAGCCCATATCTTCATACCATAGACCCACATCATCACCTCCTGAGAGGAGAATATAGCCAGCAAATGGAGATTTTTTTCCTTGTTGTTTCAATATCTGATGATACACACAAATTTTATTGGCTCCTGTAGATTTTCCCATCAAGAAGAATCTGTCATATCCAAAGTTTTTGAGATAACTCATGACACCATCAATGTCTTTCACGCAATCCTCGATTTTTTCATACCACACACCCGCATTCTTTTTTCAAATAATCTGCCCATCAGAATTGCAGACATCTAGCGAAGTCGTGAGCATACCGCCTCGATTATTAAAAGTACAATAAGAAAGACCTGCTTGACCAAATTCATGAGTCACTATCCTATTCCACTCGTGTGCATAAAAAATACCCTTACTTCCATTCCCATGGAGATACACTATTGCCGTCTTTGGATCTCAAGATGGCTCAAAAAGAAGACCAGAAAGTTGGAGACCATCAGTAGAAATAGGATCTATTAAAGTGGTGTAAGGTAGCGGCATAAAGGCAGTATACTTAAAAAAATAAATCGTATAAAATAGTAAAAAATGAGATTTATTATTTCTGATTTTAGAGAAAAATTTTTCTAATACCCATTATTTTCTTTTTTATTATATTGAGCTTACATATTATGCCTAGCCTATTTCTCAACTCAAGAATTATTTTTTTTAACATATATGACCTTACACCAGATCGGGGTCTACCAAAAACATATATGACATCTTCGATGGATATTTTTCAAGTAGCTCGAATTCTGCGAAAAAACAAAAATAAATGTTCACGAATTAAAATTCATTTGGATATTAAATATCTTTTTAAATATGACTCGGTATTTTCCTTAATATCACTCAATATCCAAGCTTTTACTTCTTTTGTCCTGTCACAATATATCCTAATTGTTTCATAGTCACCAATAGCAAATCTGTCATTAACGCCTCAAAAACTGTCCACAAAAGGTACAAAAATAGTATCAGGCATAATCCTGTTTTTTATTTTATTCAGATTTAAATCATTAAGGAATTCAACGTCAGGACGGCAAACTATCACAAAATCATATTCTACATTCTTATTTGTATCCATATAGTCAAAAGCCCTTTTTATAGATTCTAAATCTCTCATACAATTCAGCGCTGTAATATATATAGTTGTAGGATCATTTGTATTGAGACACATCGGATTTAAAACAGAAAAATCCTCCAGTCTCAAATTCACTTCCTGATCATATTCATTCTGATTTTCAACAAATCATTTTGCATAAGGAAGCAACCTGCCTATGACACTTGAGTCTACTAGTATATACTTTTCTTCTCCTCTAGGATTGTATACTACATCGACTATCCATGAATGGTAATAAACATCTACATGATAGTCTATTTCAAGTGGTCAAATAATATGATTTTGAAAGGAATCAATCGTATGTTCCAAAGACCTATGGAGTAAACCATGCAACAAAATGGCTACATTTTTTCTAGATTTCATGTAAAAATATTAAATAATAACCATTATATTGTATAACTTTTTGATGTAACGCAAAAATCGAGTGAACAAGATTACTAATCAGGCCCCCTTTCTTTATAAGTTAAAATGGTATATATCTTACAGCAAGTCTTGTGCGTTACAAAAATAAAAAAACGTAAAATTCGATACAGAAATCATTTAGAAAAGAACTTCATCTTATATTTTCTCCATTCTTTGCTGTTTTCTCAAAAGACATTTTTTATATTATCCTCCAGGGAAGTAGAGTTAAACGTTATTTTTCGTTTAAGCAAAAAATTATACATTGTGTTCTGATATCGAAAATACATTTTTGTAAATCAAGCCAATTGTAGAAGATATAAAACATCTCGAAAATGTTTGATATAGTCTAGCTCTTTTTCACTAGAATCAATCTTATATTCTGAAGTGTTTGCTACAATTGAAGTAATAAAATTTGTATGTTCTAAAAATCTATAAGCGTAAAAATTACATGCAAGACAGCATACTCAATTCGAATGAATCAAGGCCTTAGTGAGAAAGACTGGATCTTGTCATCTTTTGTAATTAGGGAAATCAATCTGATTATCTCTTAAAAGTTGTCTCTTAAATAGGTTTTTTTGATAGTACCATGGCAAACCATACTCTTTTGGAGATATAAAAGAAGTACCTTTAATAAGTTTTGTAAAAACGTTTGGATACAGTATGTCTTGCTCTTCATTGTAGTTAATAATGTTAGCACTTATAATGTCAGCATTTTTCATCAATGCTGCATTATACATTTTCTCATAGGCTGTTTTTTCAATAATAAAATCATCTGAATCGACAAATGAGATATAGTCACCTTTTGCTATTTCTAATGCTCTATTTCTCGCTAGTCATGAACCGGAATTTACAGACATAGAAAGATACACGAATCGAGCATCATCTTGTGCGTAGTACTTAATAATATCTCCGCTTCAATCACTTGAGTTATCATCAATACAAATTATTTCTATTTCTTGCAACGTTTGACATAGTAAACTGTCAAGACACTTACGAAGATACTGTTCAGTATTATAAACAGGAATAATAATTGAGATTTTTATACGATGCAAGGGGTAAGCTTCTATTTTATTTTCTATCATATGTTTTTGAACTTTGATTGATTTCTGCTGTATCTATTATGAGGGCCTAGATGAGAGGTAATTTTTGAATACACTTCGTATTGTTTTTTAAAGTTTTTTAGTATACACAGACTTGTCTTCTTTTAAAA
>Ga0163151_10009036_pt1 | contig 10984 bp, 8 predicted proteins | sample OliLakLV19MP5IB2_FD_145596 | JGI IMG/M metagenome (GOLD analysis project Ga0163151, IMG submission 145596) | Freshwater microbial mat bacterial communities from Lake Vanda, McMurdo Dry Valleys, Antarctica - Oligotrophic Lake LV.19.MP5.IB-2 | ecosystem: Environmental > Aquatic > Freshwater > Lake...
GATCAGTAGTTTACGAAAAAGAGAATTTTGATTCGTTGTTAAATAGAGGCTTACAAACTTCGCCAATTCACGAAGTATTAATTGATAAAGCAGTATTAGGTTGGAAAGAATACGAGTTAGAATTACTGCGCGATCAAAATGATAACGTAGCAATCATCTGTTCTATTGAAAATTTTGACCCCATGGGTGTTCACACAGGAGATAGTATTACTGTTGCCCCTGCAATGACACTAAGCGATTCAACGTATCAAAAAATGCGTACCATGGCCATTATGATGATGCGCAGTATTGGAAATTTTGCCGGAGGTTGCAACGTTCAATTTGCCGTGAGTAATGACGACAAAGAGGATATCATCGCCATTGAAATTAATCCGCGCGTTTCTCGTTCATCTGCTTTAGCAAGTAAAGCTACCGGTTATCCAATTGCACGCATTGCAAGTAAATTATCAATAGGTTATCACTTAGATGAACTCATCAATCAGATCACTAAATCAACTTCTGCATACTTTGAACCAACATTAGACTACGTGATCGTGAAAATTCCGCGCTGGAACTTTGATAAATTTAAAGGCTGCAATCGCGAATTAGGTTTTCAAATGAAATCGGTTGGTGAGGTAATGGCCATTGGGCGTAGCTTTCAAGAGGCTTTACAAAAAGCGTGTCAGAGTTTAGAAATAAAACGTAATGGATTAGGCGCTGATGGAAAAGAAATTACAAATCAGGCTGAATTACTTCATGCATTGGAAAAACCAAGTTGGAATCGTTTATTCATGATATACGATGCCATGAAATTGGGTATCTCCATTAAAACCATTCAAAAACTTACACGCGTAGATATGTGGTTCCTTACACAAATTGAGGAAATGATAGCGCTGGAGAATGAAATTTCAAACTATAAAATTGAAACACTTTCGAAAGATCTGTTGTACGAAGCCAAACAAAAAGGTTATGCCGATAGGCAAATTGCGCACTTATTGGATTGCTTAGAAAGCGCAGTGTATAATAAGCGTAACGAAATGGGCATTAAACGTGTTTACAAATTAGTTGATACTTGCGCCGCCGAATTTGAAGCAAAAACACCTTACTACTACTCTACTTTTGAAGATGAGAATGAAAGCGTTCGCAGCGATAAGAAAAAAGTGGTGATCTTAGGAAGTGGTCCTAACCGTATTGGACAGGGAATTGAATTTGATTACAGCTGTGTGCATGGTGTATTAGCAGCAAAAGAATTAGGTTACGAAACTATTATGATCAATTGTAACCCTGAAACGGTTTCAACTGATTTTTCTACGGCAGATAAATTGTATTTTGAACCCGTTTTTTGGGAACATATTTACGATATCATTCAGCACGAAAAACCTGAAGGTGTAATTGTACAGTTGGGTGGACAAACAGCTTTAAAGCTTGCCGAGAAATTAGATCGATATGGCATAAAAATAATAGGAACCGATTTCAAATCATTAGATCTTGCCGAAGATCGTGGAAGTTTCTCTACACTTTTAAAAGAAAATAAAATCCCTTATCCAAAATTTGGTGTGATCCAAGACAGCGAAGAAGCTATAACTTTATCAAAAGAATTAGGTTTCCCTCTATTGGTCCGTCCGAGTTATGTATTAGGCGGTCAAAGCATGAAGATCGTTATCAACGAAGAAGAATTGGAACAACACGTTGTTAAATTATTAAATGATCTTCCGGATAATAAAGTTCTATTAGATCACTTTTTAGAAGGTGCAATTGAGGCCGAAGCAGATGCGATTTGCGATGGTAAAGATGTTTACATTATTGGCATCATGGAGCACATTGAGCCAGCAGGAATTCACAGCGGCGATAGTTACGCCGTTCTTCCTCCATTTGACTTGAGCGAAGATGTAATGAAGCAAATTGAACAACATACGCGTACTATAGCTGTGGCCTTAAAAACGGTAGGATTAATAAATATACAGTTTGCAGTGAAAGATGGTCTTGTTTACATAATTGAAGCTAATCCGCGCGCTAGTCGAACTGTACCATTTATTGCTAAAGCTTACGATGAACCTTACGTGAATTACGCAACCAAAGTAATGTTAGGCGCTAAAGTAAAAGATTTCAAATTTGCCCCTAAGAAAAAAGGCTATGCCATCAAAATACCTGTATTTAGCTACGAGAAATTTCCAGAGGTACAAAAAGAATTAGGACCTGAAATGAAATCAACCGGTGAGGCCATTTACTTTATTGATGATCTTAACGACGAATATTTTCAAAATATTTACAGCGAACGAAATTTATACTTAAGTAAATAGTGTGAGATATATTTTTGTTTTATACTTCACCTTTGTCCAGACCTGCATTTTCCATGCCCAAAAAAAGACCAAACTAGACTCTTTACTCGCCCAGGAAAATAATTTCAAAAAAGACACTGTAAGTATTAAGAACTACCTTGTTATTGCAAGCAAACTTAAAAAGAGGAATCTCGACAGCTCAATGCTTTATGCGAATAAGGCTTTAAAACTTGCCACAGAACTAAAAGATGATTACTTTTTTATAAGAGCACGGCACGAAAAATGTCTTTTGATAAAAAGTCTTGGTAATTTTAAACAATCTTCTGACTCTCTGCTTGAAGTATATAATGACTCCAGATTATCAAAATACCCGTCAAGCCATATGAGAGTTTGTCTTGATCTTGGGGTCAACTATCGATACCTTGCCAATTTTGATAAATCCATTAAATTTCTACTTGAGGCGCTTTCTATAGCAAAAAGAAATAACAATAAAACCGGTATTTATAATTCCTATAACAGTTTGGCAAATACATATTCTCAGGTAGGTGTAATAAAAAAAAATAAAACAGATCTTGAAAGGGCCCTTGAAAACTATCAAGAGGCGCTTAAATATATAGATTCAACAAATGTTTCCTTAAAAGGAATGGTCCTTAACAATCAAGGCGTTACTTATTTTAATATTGGACAAATAATAAAAGATACTTTAGCAACATTGAGATCAATTCCACTTTACAAACAATCACTTGAATACAGAAGGATCAGTAATGATTCAGTCGGCATAGCAAACTTATATAACAATATTGGAAGCTCTTATCATGACCTTTATGTAGTATCAAAAAAAACCGCTTACCTTTCTCAAAGCTCCTATAATTATGAAAAATCCATTGAGATAGCTAAGCTCATAAATTTACCAGAGATATACACTTTCTATATTAACTATGCCGGCAACCTTAGCATGGAAGGAGAGGAAACCAAAAATAAAGAGGTATTGCAAAAAGCTCTCAAGTTGTTTTCATCTGCACATTTAATAAGCAAGGAAAATAACGACAATTATAATACTTTACTTTGTACGGAAGGTTTGGCTAAAACCTATCATGCTTTAAAAATGAACGATTCTTCAGTAGTATACTATATGAAATATGTAGAGTTGAAGGACACCATATTAAATGCCGAGAACAAACAGATAGCCGAAGACCTTGCGATGAAATACGAGAGTGACCTTAAAGACACTGAGAATAATAACTTAAAAGATCAGGCTGAATTAAGAGAAGATGTGATCTCTCGAAAATCAACACAAATTAATTTAATGATTGCTGGCTCCACATTGTTGATAACGCTAATAGTGCTCGTATTCATTTCACGTCAAAAAATAAACAAAGCTAAAATTGAAAGTGAAAAACAAAAAAAGATCATTGAAGAAAAGAACAAAGAGATCATCGACTCCATTAACTATGCGAAACGATTGCAAGATGCCGCTATTCCTTCGCAGGAATATTTTCGTTCTTTACTCCCCCATTCTTTTATTTACTATAAGCCAAAAGATATTGTTGCAGGCGATTTTTATTGGATCCATCAATTAAAAGGCAAGAACAAATTACTTGTAGCCGCCGCCGACTGCACAGGCCACGGTGTGCCTGGTGCCTTAGTAAGTATTGTATGCTTGAACGCTTTGAATAGATGTGTAGAAGAATTTGGGCTGACAGACCCTTCAAAAATATTGGATAAAACCACTGAGATCATTCAGCAATCATTTAGACTAGGAGAGAATGATGTAAAAGATGGAATGGATATTGGTTTAGCGCTTCTTGATATAGAAAAAAATGAAGGAATATTTTCAGGAGCCAATAATCCATTATGGATATTGAGTAATGGTATGCTTAAAGAAATAAAAGGCGATAGTCAACCCGTTGGAAAGCAACACAAGCCGAAGCCATTTACACAACATGAATTCAAGTTCAAAAAAGATGATCTGGTTGTATTGTTTACCGATGGATACGCCGATCAATTTGGCGGTCCTAATGGAAAGAAATTAAAAAGCAAAGTCTTTAAAGAACAGATTGCAATATACTCAACAGAAAACATTTCATACGTAAGAAAAAACGTAGAAGATATTTTTGTAAAGTGGAAAGGGAGTCACGAACAAGTCGACGATGTACTAGTTGTTGGAATTAAAATTTAAAACCATGAGAACACTTTTTTTAAGTTCGCTTTTATTCTTAAGTCTTTTTTTAAAAGCACAACAAGATGAGATCTTCCCTACTCCGGATGGAGTATTGATACACGCCAAATTTTACTATAGCGATGCGGCCGAAACAAAAATGATGGTGCTTTGTCACCAAGCACGTTACAGCAAGGGCGAATATCAAGAAACAGCTCCAAAATTCAATAAGCTTGGATACACTTGCTTGGCTATTGATCAACGCTCGGGAGATAAAGTAAATGATGATGTAAATAAAACAGCTGAGTTTGCCAAAAAAATGGGACTGCCTACCGAGTTTGAGGATGCAGAAACTGATATTAGACAAGCAGTGAATTATCTATTTAGCAAATACGGTAAAAAAATCACACTTGTTGGAAGCTCTTATTCGGCAGGTTTGGTTTTAAAAGTTGCCGCTGCAGAAAAAGATAAAGTAGAAGGAGTTATTTCGTTTAGCCCCGGAGAATATTTTCATGATACCACCATAGTTCGCGAAAGTTTAAAAAAATTAGATATTCCTGTTTGGATAACCTGCTCTAAAGAAGAAATTGTTGAGACAGAAAAACTGTTTAAAGGTCTTGAAAAAAAGAATATCACTTTTTTTAAGCCCAAAGAAGAAGGTAAGCATGGTTCCAAAGCACTTTGGAAAAACAACCCTGATAACAAAGAGTATTGGGAATCTTTATTATTGTTTTTAAAACCCAAAAAATAACACATGAAACAAATCGTTCTTTTCGCCTCTGTTCTGTTTTTAGCATACTGCACTTCCAACAAAAAAACATCTGCGATAGATGATTCACCCACAGAAAAGGAATTAACTGTTGCCAAAAAAACTTGGCCCAGTGCAACATTAGCTGAGCTAACAGAAGGCAGATCTATTTATAAAAATCAATGTAAAGAGTGTCATAAGAATTTTACAATCACAAAATTCAGCGAAAAAAAATGGAAACACGAAATAGATGATATGTCTCCAAAAGCAAAACTTACAGCCGATCAAAAAGAAAAATTAAGCAAATATATTTTATCTTATAGAGAAGCGAACGCTCCTGTTGCTTCTGCAAAATAATTTCTGTTAATTCAATTACAAATTTAAAGGGCCCTAAAACAGCCCTTTTTTTATTGCGATTTACGCAAATACCTTTTACAAATTAATTACTTTCTGCATTTGCAAACATTTCCATGACATTACCATTACAAACATGGCGGTTAATACTACTTCTACAATTACAGTATCAATTTCCAATTTTTAAAAGTGCTGCAATAATGCGAGCTTTGATTTATAATTTAAATTACAACCATGGAAGCAAATACTAATTTCATAAAGATCGGAGATTACAGTTTAAGCTCCGAGTCTATAAAAAAAGCCATCTACGGAATTTATGACCTCAGCAATCAAATAAAACAATGCGTTATTAAAACAATCCCCGTAAACGGGTCGTGCAGTCAATTACTGATACTAATTGAATTATGTAGTAAGGATCTGTGTAATTGTGTGATGGAAAAAATAGTATTTTATGAATTCATTGGGGCTTTAAAAAAAGAAGGGCAATATTATCGTAATTTCATTAAGGAACTGGATTCAAATATTTTTCCAGAGATAAAACTGATCTATAAACCCGAAGGAAGTTTGTGATCCTAAATGGAGTTATTAAACAGTCCAATTGATAAGATCCTGCCCAATATCTTTACGATAATATTTCCCATCGTATTGAATTTGCTGCGCAGCCTTCATGCTTTTATCAACTGCTCCCTTGATATTATTACTAAAAGAAGTAATGGCAAACACTCTTCCGCCGTTTGTTAATACATCTTCTCCTTTTAATTCTGTTCCCGAATGAAATACTTGCGATTCTTTAATGGCATCTAATCCCCTTACAAGTTTTCCTTTCTCGTAATTCTCAGGATATCCTCCACTTACTAAAACAACCGTAGTGGCTACCTCGTTGATCACTTCAAAATTCTTTTCACGCAAATTTTGTTTTGCCACGCCTTCTAAAAGATCTAATAGATCTGATTTAATACGCGGAATTACCACCTCTGTTTCCGGATCACCCATACGGCAATTATATTCGATCACATAAGGCTCTCCGTCACAATTCATCAATCCCACAAATACAAAACCACGGTAATCTATTCCTTCGCTCCGTAAACCATTAATAGTTGGAATAACTACTTTCTCTTCTACTTTTTTTATGAACGCATCATCGGCAAATGACACAGGACTTACAGCACCCATACCACCCGTATTTAAGCCTGTATCCCCTTCTCCAATTCGTTTATAATCTTTTGCAGCAGGCAAAATTTTGTAACTTTTCCCATCGGTTAATACAAACACCGATAATTCTATGCCATGCAAAAATTCTTCAATAACTACTGTGGCGCTGGCATTCCCAAATTTGGCATCCATCAACATGTTTTTAAGCTCGGTTTTCGCTTCAGCAATATCGCTCAATATTAAAACACCTTTACCCGCAGCCAAACCATCTGCTTTCAATACATAAGGTGCTTCTAATGTTTCTAAAAACTTATATCCTTCTTCCAAATTATTTTTGGTAAAACTTTTGTACCGCGCGGTTGGAATTTTATACTTCTCCATTAACCGCTTGCTAAAATCTTTGCTGCCTTCTATTAATGCGCCATCCTTTTTAGGCCCAATTACAGCAACATCTTTCAATACATCATCATTCAAAAAGAAATCGTGAATACCATTCACTAAAGGATCTTCAGGGCCAACCAACACAATATCGATACCTTTTTCCCAAACCAGCTTTTTGATCCCTTCAAAATCATTCACGCCAATATTTACATTGGTTCCGCACAAAGCAGTTCCTGCATTACCCGGCGCAATATATAAATTCTCAAGCCGCTTACTTTGCGCTATTTTCCAAGCAAAAGCATGCTCTCGTCCACCCGACCCCAATATTAAAACGTTCATAGATTAAATTTGGTCAAAAATAAAAAATCCCCCGTTAAGCGGGGGATCTATGTTGATTAAAACTTCCGTTTGTGAAATACTTTATTTCCTCTTACCCTTCTTTGCGATCGGTCGCTATTTTGTTTGGTAAGAATACCGTCTCTTTGTTTTTTACCCTTTGTTCTATAACGCGTAAAGATGAAACGTTGCTCTTTATTCATTTTTTTAGAGCTAGGCGTTGGTCGATAAACCCAAGCCCCCGTTTTCCGGCTTTTACCGCGCTTTCCACCCCTTGCAAAAGCGTCGGCATTGCCTGCACTTTTGCCATTTCTAAATTTAGAACTTCCTCGGCGTTGGTTGCGATGTTCGCGTTTTCTACCTCCCGATTGCGAATAAACTTCGGTAACCAAGCCCGTAAAAAATAAGAATGTTAATATTAGTACAAGTCTCTTCAATCTAATAAAAATACAAAAATGGATTGTATCCTGCAAGAAAGCACAAAAAAACGGCATTCTTCAAGGGTTTGAAAGCAAAATATTAACAAAAGCCTGATCCGTTCTGTGAGTTATAGGGTTTAAACTGAAGATAGACTGTTGGCTTGTTTCTAAAAAGCAAAAACTGCATAAAATCAGAAAAACGCAATCACCACAGTTTTAGTGATGGGGACTGTAAGCATATCTTGCGATATTTTTAGGCCCGTCACGACAAGTCGTGAAGCATTTTCAAGGACTATGGCTGATTTTTATTTGTTCCGAAGGAACTCCTTTGGAGTAATAGAAATTCTACTCCCTATTTACACTTTAAGTAACCATTTTATCCCTCACAATTTAAGCCATTTACTCTTATTCCTCTAAACTAATTGGTTTTTAATTTGTGTACGCAACAAAAATTTTATATTTTTGTTGCGTACAGTTGTTCGATTTTTTTTGGCATTCTTAGTATACCCCCTCTCCAAAAAAAAAATTTGAAATCTGTTTCTAACATTTTTGTACTCAGTTCTCTTGTACTCTGCCTCTGTTCTCCGCACTTGTAAACACAGCACTCACGTACTCATTTTTTTAAAATTCAATTTTTGCTTTTATGCTATTAGAATATATTGATACCGGAGATGCCTTAATGGAAATAGGCGTTACCACCAACATTAATGAAAGTGTAAAATACACTGCTAATACTGTTACAACTTTATTTAGTTCCGGACCTTCAACAATTGACCTTATTACCGGCGCAGGTAACGGTACTCTTATAAAAACCATTACCATCAAAGCATTTGAAACTATTATTAAAGGCGGTATATATTTATATATAAACGATGGCTCCGGGCCAAGGCTTATTGATACTGTATCTGCCATGAACACCATTCAATCGGCCACACAGGAAAGCTACGAAGTAACCTTTGAATTAGATTACTATTTAAAAGCAGGTAACATATTACAAGGTTATATGAACACCGTACAAAGTTATGTTATTACCGTGCAAGGCTTAGACATGTCTTATTAATAAATTAAACTATAAAAATTAAAAAAACAAATCAATGGCAGCAGAAACACAATACACCGCAAATACAGGTTTAACGCAGATAACAACTGCAAACGCATCCTTAACAGGATCAGGAACCCTTAATACAACCATTTGGTCCGTAATTACGGGAGCTTCTAACGGAACATTAGTAAAAAGTATTACGGTAAAATCTATTGCTACTACCGCCGAAGGAATGGTAAGAATATTTTTATTTGATGGGGCCAATACGCGCTTACTTGAAGAAATTCATATTCCTGCCAACGTGCCATCGGCCACTAACCCGGCCTTTGAATATACTTGGAATTGCGATTTTAAGTTAAAAGCCACTAACGAGTTAAGAGTAACCACACAGGTAACCAATACCTTTAATATTATTGCCGATGGGTTAGATTGGGCTTATTTTACAGGAGCAGTAAGGTCTGAAAGCACAAACTTTACCGCCAATACTGGCTCTAATGTTTTAACCGCGGCAAATACTTCCTTAACAGGTTCGGGCACTTTAAACACAGATATTTGGAGCGTAATTACAGCAGGAGCTTCAGCTACTTTTAAAGGATGCAGAATTGAAAGCATTAATATTAAAGCCAGGGTAACCACCACCGATGGCATGGTTCGATTTTTTTTATTTAACGGTTCTGTTACACGCTTGTTTAAAGAGGTGCCAATTTACGCCGTAACACAATCGGCTACCGAAATGACTTTTGAAACAACCCTAAACCTTAACAACTTTAGCCTTAAAGCCGGTTGGGAAATTAGAGCTACTACACAAAACGCCCAAGCGGTATCTATTGTTGTTGAAGGTAATGATTGGAGATACCCAGCCGCCGAAACCATTAGCAGCTTTACACCAGCTAGTGGAACCAATGTAGTAACCGAAGAGTTATTACACTCCTTACAAGTGCCTGCTAATTTATTAACTACCGGTGATGTATTGCGTGTGTTTGCAGAATTAATAACAAATAATAATGCCAACGCTAAAACATTTAGAATTTCGGTAAACACAACAAGCACTTTGGTGGGCGCAACAAGAATAGCTACCGTGGCGTATACCACCACAACGGCTGAATCGTTTATGCGCTTGTTCCCGGTAATAAGCACAACAAGTTTAGGTTGCCATGGCGGGGACACCACAAGCGGGCAAACCCAGTATGAAGCTAATACAGGCACAACGGCAAACGTTACGGTGCCAAATGTTGCATCGGGCTTTTTTATTTTAATATCAGGGCAAAAAGCGGTGGGTACAGATACTGATACGGTGCAATGGAGCATGGCTAAAAAAGAAAATAATTAATAGTATTTAACATGGCAGAAGAAACACAATATACCGCCAATACTGGGATTGTAAACATTGCAACGGCCAACCCTAATTTAGATGGCACAGGAACGCTTGGTACTGTTTTAACAGGCGCAAGCAATGGAACGCTTATAAAAAAAGTATATATTAAAGCAGTAAGCAGCACCACACAAGGCATAATACGTTTGTATGTTGATAATAGAACTACGGTACAAATTATTAAAGAAATTGAAGTGCCTGCTATTGCCCCTACAGGTGTAACGCCAAGTTTTGAGGTAGAACTTGACCTTAATTTTGATTTGCAATCTACATACTTCTTAAAAGCAAGTACCGAAAAAGGAGAATCGTTTAATATTATTGCCGAAGCTATTGATTGGGCTTACAATAGCGCATCTGTTAGAAAAGACACAACGCAATTTACTACAAACTGGGGAAGTGCTCAGTTGGCAATTGCTAACGCTAACCGCGATGGAACCGGAACTTTATATACAGTTTACACAGCCGGTGCATCCGCAACCTTTAAAGGCTCAAGTGTTAAAGGTATTACCCTCATAGATACAGGAAATGTTACTGATGGTATGATACGTTTATACATTGATGGCAATTTAGGTTTAGGTGCTTTTTTATTTAGAGAAATTTTTGTGCCTGCTTCCGCCATAAGTGATATTACAAAACCTTTTGAGCGTAATATTGATTTTAGTGATAACGATTTTGAACTGCAAGCCGGCTACTCCATTAAAGCCAGTACACAAGTGGCCGAAGCATACGGCTTTGAAGTGAGCGTTACCGGTAATGATTGGAAG
>Ga0163151_10009037_pt1 | contig 10983 bp, 3 predicted proteins | sample OliLakLV19MP5IB2_FD_145596 | JGI IMG/M metagenome (GOLD analysis project Ga0163151, IMG submission 145596) | Freshwater microbial mat bacterial communities from Lake Vanda, McMurdo Dry Valleys, Antarctica - Oligotrophic Lake LV.19.MP5.IB-2 | ecosystem: Environmental > Aquatic > Freshwater > Lake...
TTCCTACCGCCATACCGCCGAATCGCTCCGGCGGTGCCTCGCTATGCCTAAATACCAGGCTCTTAACAAAATTCGCTCTTCTACCAACTAAATGCCATCAAAATCACCCCGCTGCTTACCTGATACTTCACAAACCGCTCCAAAATAGCGGGGAATACTGGTGCTCAGAAATAAACATTCGTACGCCCTAACTTGCGGTCAGAATTCTTGACATAGCACCAATACGGGTAGAGACTCGCATGTTGGCGGCCTAGATTTCACCCTGTACGATGATGCTCATGTTCATAAGGCATTCAAAGAAATGCTTCATATGCTGGATTCTTTGCATAATGATGGTGGCTGTCCTTTTTGCGCCCATCACTACCCAAGCGCAGGTTCCTCCGACTAAATGTTTGCAAAATTCGGATTACCAGGCGATCTGCTCTGAGCTTTCACCATTGGATCTCTGCTCGCCGCAGTTAACCGCACTGTGTTGCGATTGTCAGACGATTTGGGGCGAGGATTTTGCGTATTGCAGTTTTACGGCTTCGCTATTTCCAACGCCTACACCGACCCCGACTCCAACACCAACCAACACGCCAACCCCACAACCAATTGCAACAATTGTAGCGACGGCGGCACCTATACTTCCGACCCCAAAAATCTGTATAGGTGGCGTTGACTCCAATGATGATGGAGTCATTGATGCCAGTGGCGAGCCGTGCGGATTTAGTGGCGAGTGTATCTCGGTAGTGATTGTTGAGAATCGTGGCAGTCTTGTAGTTGGTGCCGACGATCTACGAGTGCTAGTTGAAAAGTCACTCAAGAAACTAGCGCGATCACCACGACTCGCACGCGACAAGGCATTAAAGAAGCGTTTGTTGTCTTCGAATAAACGAGCTAATGCGAAACTTGCACGCATACTTGCCCAGGCTACGGTTTACCTAACCCAACTACCGAACGTAATTCTTGTATGTCCTACAAGTGTGCCGTGCAACACGGTAGATAATACGGCATTGATTCTAAGTTATCAGGCGGCGGTAGCAGAGATGCAGGTCCTAGGCATCCGCACCCTAAACCGCGCCACCAGATTAGTAGAGCCTAATATTAAGATCGCTAGAAAAAAGACCAAGAAGCTAGGCACCAAGATCCGCACCGACGGCAAGAAGTTAATTGATGCTGCGGGGATGTTGCCTAAGATTGAGAGTAAGTGTGGGTGATGAGCAATAGAATGAACCACATTTTGCGAGTTTTGGTGTTTTTGGCGCTGGTGGTGTTGCCGCGGGTGGCTTGGGGGCAGGGGAATGATGCGATTGTTCCCACGGATCCCACTCTAAATCAGGTCAATTGGGCAGCGGCGATTGAGGGTGCGACGATCACCGGCTGTGCGCCAAGCGGTAGTTTTACACAAGCCAAACTAATAGATTCGATCGGTAGCGATTATTTGGCTGGCTATATGAATTGCAGCATTCCCAGCCAGTCTCTGGTTTTAAATTTAGGTCAGCCGCGTAGCTTTCATACTTTTCAGCTACATCTTTATGATGGAGATGATCGATTTTTTCGCTACAAGGTTGAAACTTCTAGCGACGACATTGCTTACTCAGTATTGATTGATAGAACCGCTGGCTCACACCGTGGCGTGCAACTAATTGAGGTTGCGCCAACTGTTGCGAAGTTTATTCGAATCACCGGAACCCATAGTAGTCTCAATACCACTTTCCATTTGGTTGACGAGATTTTGTTAATAGGGAACCAGGTAACTACTCCAGAACCACCACTCTCGGTAGTCGTTGATGGCAAGCTCAATGCAGGCACCAGTTATACTGTTGGCCAGAAGGTGAATCTTAATGCTGGGATTTATCGAATCTCTGTGACTGGTGGTGCCGTTTCACCGTGGGGCGTTGATAGCACCAATAATGGCGAAACCTGGGGAAACAGACTAGATGTGACCACAGCGCTTTATAATCGCAGCTATATCTTTGGCTATATACATAACCGGATAAGCTATTCGGCTACACCGGAGGCAGCAGCGGCAGCCTTTGCTAACCAGTACTTTACCATACAGCTACCCGCGCAAAGTGATGTCTATCTCTGGCTCTATGACACTACAACTACGGATAATCGTGGATCGCACACCATAAAGATTGAGCAGGTTTCTGGGCCAAACGACACGCTGTTAGAACGTGTTCGTGATGCAATGACGCGTTCGGTATTATGGCAGCAACCAACGGTTGCTAATTGGTATTCGTCAAGCTATCCCAACCTTGACTGGTTCAATCCGGCAGCCGCAAGCCCGTATTGCTATGGATGCCACATTCAGAGTCAAGCCGTAGTTGGACTAAATGAATCTAAACGCAAGTTGCCGAGCTTGCCGGTTGATGGCGAATTTCTAAGTACTGCAGCGACGATATTTCTTAAGTGGCAAAATGCAGCCGGATGGATATCGCCAAATCACAATGAATATTATGTCACACAAGCTTCGCTCTGGGTTTGGGCGCTGCAAAGTTTTAATCAGAGCAGTTTTGCGCAAAGCACCCCTGGAGTCCTAAATGCTCTTAACTGGTTAAAAACTAAGCAGCAGGCAAATGGTGGATGGAACCCGGACCATTCTAGTGGTGAGGCGTTGATAATGTACAATGACGGTACGCCGAGTGCTGCGCACACGACCGGTAATATTTTGGCGCTCGGACGTGTAATCGCAGAGCTTGGCGGTGAGACATTTGTTGATGGGCCGGGCGTTACAATCGCTGGCAGCGAAGTATTGCTTAGTCAGAATTTTGGTTACGTGGTTGACGTATTGATGCAGCCCGTTTTGGATGTCACAGGAATTCGAATTACTATTAGCGATTCGTTTGCAAGTGATAAGAATTTTGTACTTAGTGAGTTTGAAGTATTCAATAATGATCAACAGCAATTAATTATTGGGACCGAAGCTAATTTTTCTCAGAGTAATTATCCGATCTCGGAGAGTATTAATGGGATTAAAAACAATACGGGTGATGGATGGGCATATTTCCCGCAGAATGTCGTCCAAACCCCAGCGAAGGGACTCTGGCGTTTTGGATCAGCTATAGATCTTAACCGAATTCGTATTTACGAAGTTAATCCCAGCAACCAGCTTAAAAAATTCTCATTAGAGGTTACGAGCGATCCCAATCCAACCCTAACTTCAAATTTCACGCCGGTGGAAATTACTGGCGTAGGCAGCTACGTATCAGAACCTGGTGGAACTGTAGAACAGTTTAAATTGATGTTGACTAATGCTGTTAATCTGTATCTATCAGCAGGTTGGAATTTCGGTCGTAATGTTCGCACTGCTTCCGAGACTGTTATTGGTCTTCATGGCGCTACCGCGTATGTGGACCCAAGCCTCGGTTCGGCGATTATAGCTAAGCTTAGTGAAATCAATTTGTGGTTGCGTTCAGCACAGAATGCCGACGGTGGTTGGGGCGATCAACCAGGGGCAATTTCACGTGGCTATGAGTCGGCGCATGCGCTGCGTGCACTGTTGCTTCTAACCCCTGGGGATCTAGATGATGCGATTATCAATGGCGCCAACTATCTGTTAACTACTCAAGAGGGACAGGGTTCATGGCGTCCACAGGCGCCAGTTGATACCAAGCTTGCAGTCACAACATGGGTAGAGATCGCTCTGCCAACACTCTTTGAAGTGCTTTCGCAGGCCTACACCCAGAATACTATTGCAGACCTGATGGCATTTGGACTTTCGAACAAGGTTGAGCTTGGCTGGAGTCCAATCTCTGCGGCACACGGTTATAATATATATAGACGTACTTCGGAGCTCCCCTATATAAAAATCGCCACGAATTATCAAAGTGCTGTTGCTACCTACGAAGATACCAATGTGGTCAACGAAGCGACCTACTACTACAAAATTAATTGGTTGGATGATCAGGGGGGCGAGTCTGCCAATTCAAACGAGGCGAGCGCTACTCCGTATGGCATGATGTGCGGGGGTGATAGTCCACCAATCATTATTTCTGCGCCCCCAACTGGTGGAGCACAAGGTGCGCTCTATCAGTATCAGGTTGAAGCTACTGACGCCGATGTCGGTGATATCCTGACCTATTCGCTGATGGTCGCGCCAACTGGGATGATTATAGATCCCGTTAGTGGAGCGATTACATGGACGCCGTTGAATACCCAAGGGGGGAACCACCTTGTACGAGTTCGGGTTGAGGATTCTATTGGGCGATTTGCTACCCAAGCATATCAACTTAATGTTGCGCTAATCTTTTTTAACTATCCGCCACTCATTGTAAGTACAGCTGGCGAAACCGCGGCGGCTGGTGTGCAGTATGTTTATGACTGTAAGGCGCTAGATCCTAATGCAACTGATATTCTGACTTACAGCATTGTTCAAGCGCCGCTAGGTGCAACGATTAATCCAACCACAGGAAGAGTGCGGTGGACACCGTCAGTTGATCAGGTTGGAGAGGGATTTGGTTTTAAGGTGCGAGTAACGGATCTAGCTGCTGCCTTTGACGAACAGGAATTTATAGTCAGTGTGATTGCGAATGAAGCGCCCGCTATAACCTCTAGCCCGTCTACTAATGCTTACCGGCTGCAGGTTTACTATTATGATGTTGAGGCTTCTGATCCCGAAGGCGCGACGCTTACTTACCAGCTGATAGCGGCACCTACAGGAATGTCAATGAACTCGTCAACAGGGATTATATTGTGGTCCCCAACCCTCTCCCAGATCGGCGACCACTCCGTCACCGTAAAAGTAACCGACCCCGGCAACCTCTCGGCAACTCAGAGCTACACACTAACAGTACCGCCAAATGATCCGCCGTATTTTACATCAACCCCTGTGCTAAACAGTGCCGCCGAGTCTGCGTATAGCTATGACGCCAACGCTTCGGACTCTGATAGTACGATGCTTACGTTTGCAATCGTTACCAGTCCGACCGGAATGACGATCAACGCCAGTAACGGCATCGTTAGTTGGTCACCAGCAGTTGCCGATCAAGGAGCACATGACATTTCGCTAAAAGTCTCAGACCCGGAAGGATTATCAGCCACCCAAAGCTATACGCTAAATGTAGGTGCTCCCGGTTCTAGTGGCGGCGGTGGAGCAATACCACTTGGCGGCGTAACGGTAACGATGAATGCGCCAGAGCCTGGGGCTACGATTACAATTCCGACTGAGCTATTTGCCACAATAGTTAGTACCACAGGCCCGCCTGATTCATGGAGCGCACGATTGCTGCGCGAGGGTACTGATTTTGAGCAATCACTTGGTTCCGCAGCTGGGGGACTAACCAGTGGATCAATCGGTAAGATCGACCCTACAATTATTCCAAATGACTCCTACATAGTTGAGATATCAGTCCAGCAGGGCACCTCAACCGGTTACTACACATTCCCATACGACGTTGTTAGCTACCTAAAGCTTGGCGAGTTTTCGCTAAAAGTTGCTGATGTAACGATCCCGATGACGGGGCTACCGCTAACTATTCAACGCGCCTATTCCACAATTGATCGCAGTAAGTTTGAGTTCGGTTCTGGCTGGCGCCTGGACATTCCTGGTCGAGTAGTAGATTCGGCGAGTGAATCATTTGGAGAGCCGTTTACGAACAACACTCGCGTGTTTGTAACCCGTCCCGATGGCAAGCGGGTTGGATTTAGATTTACGCCATACAAACTGCACCCGTTCTTTCCTTTCTGGATACCGTCATTTACTCCTGATCCTGGGGTAACTGATGCATTAGAGGTTGATCAGACAGTACTATTTAATAGTGGCGGATATTTCTGGGAGCTTTTCGGCGAATTCAATCCCAGCAAGTATTATCTAACCACCCGCGAGCGGGTACGTTACACCATTGATGAAACCGCCGGACTACTACAAGCGCGTGACGCGAATTTCAATACACTCACATTTACTAACGGTGCGATTACGCACTCCAGCGGTGCTGCGATTACAATTGAGCGCGATTCCGCTAACCGTGTAACCAAGATCACCGACCTAGCCGGAAAAACTGTTACTTACGGCTACAGCCCCGAGGGCGATCTAATAACTGTCACCAATCAGATCGGGGAGACTACAACCTACAGCTATCAGGCTGGGCACTACCTAAAAACGATCACACTTAATGATGGCACTGTAGTTTTAGAGAACTTCTATTCACCAGACGGCAGGTTAATTAAACAGATTGATGGTGAAGGCAACGAGACGCTAATCGGCATAAATGTCGATGCTCAAACCGAGGTAGTAACCGACCGCCGCGGAAATATCACAACCTATAAGTACGACACCGCCGGTAATCTAATTAAACGCACAGAGCCATCTGGAGCCGTCTGGGAGTATGGTTACGATTCAAACTTTAATCTGATATTGGAGAAAGATCCTGCTGGTAAGACCAAGAGCGCTGTGTATGACGCAAACTCTAGACTACTTAGTGTTACCGATAAACTTGGTCGTACCACTACCTATAACTACAACCCCCTGTTCCAGGTAACCAAGGTAACTAATCCTCTAGGAGCAAGTGCAAACCTCGCATATAACTCTAACGGCAATCTCCTTTCAATCAGTGACTTTACAGGGCGCACCAGAAGTTTTAGCTATGACCTTTTTGGTAATCTCACCAAGTTAATAGATGGCAAGGGTGAGGAGATCCAGGTTACTTATGATTCACTTGGAAGACCGGTTTCACTACTAAACCCGCTTGGAGCAAGGGTAGATTTTGTATACGACTCTAACGGGAACCTCCTTTCAAAAACTCAGTACCGCACACTCTCTGGAGGCGGCGTAGCTGGCTCTGACCCAATCTCAGTAGTAACAAGCTACGAATACGACGAGCAGGGACGTGTAATTAAGGTTACTGACGGGGAAGGGTACTTTGCCATTACTGAGTGGAACGAATGGAATAAACCACTCAAATTTACCGACAAACGGGGAATAGTTACCACCTTTGAGTACGATGGTAACGGGAACCTCCTTAAGATTAATCGCCCAGATGGAAGCTTTGAGGGGTATCAGTATAGTCTTTTGGCCGAAGTTGATCGCCTCGGACGCACTATCACTCACGAGTATGACCCATTAGGCAGGCTCATTAAGAGTATCCACCCTGATACTACATTTAGGACATACGAGTACGATGAGGTAGGAAAGCTAACTAAGGAGATTAACGAAAACGGTGCACCTACCCTGTATGGCTATGACGCAAATGGCAGACAAACATCTATAACTGACGCGTTAGGAAGAACCATCCATTCAAGCTATAACGAGCAGGGCTATCTCATAGCAAGTACCGATGCGTTAGGGCGGGTCACGCAGTATGAGGTTGATGGTGGTGGTAGAATACTTAAAACCATCCACCCAGATGGAACGTTTGAGAGCTGGAGCTATGATGAGAACGGCAGAGAGCTTACATACACAGATACGGTCGGTAACACCAGCTCGAAGCTCTATGATGACGGCGGAAGGCTAATTAAGGAGATTGATGAGCTAGGGCACGCCATATCCCACATCTATGACGAGGTAGGTAACCGCATTAAGACTGTAGACCAGGCAGGAAATACTACTCACTATGAGTACGATAACCTTGGTCAGCTACTAGTTGAACAATTTCCACTTGGCGGCGTTACCCAATACACTTGGGATCCAAACGGCAACCGACTTTCAGTCAAGGACCCAAATAACCGGCTTACCCAGTATCAATACGATATAGATGATCGTCTGATAAAGAGCATCGATGCGCTTGGTGGAGGCACAGAGTTTGGGTTTGATGCGGTAGGAAATAGAGTAAGCGTTAAAGACCCTGGCGGTAACGTTACAACGTTTAGTTACGACACCAGAAATCGCCAGGTTGAGATCCACGACCCGCTAGGTGGAGTTATCTCGCACCTATACGATGGAGTCGGGAACATAACTCAGACCATTTCAAGACGGGGCTTAATCAAGCAGTTTAGCTATAGCCCGATTAATGAGGTGTTAGAAGAGAAATGGATCGATAGCGGTAGTACGGTAAGGACAAAACAGTATAGCTATAATGCAGTAGGCTCAGTTCTTTCAGAGGGGGACGGAGTAAGCGCTTACGCTTACCAGTACGATAATCTTGATAGGTTAGTTTCTGTAGATAACTTTGGCACACCAGGGGTGCCTCATACCGTATTAACGAAACAGTATGATGCGCTAGGAAACGTTGTTTCTACAGTTGACTCTTTTGGATACGGAATCCAATCAGTCTATGACCCCCGTGGCAAACTAGCATCTAGAGAGTACCAATCACCTAACAGCACAGCACGGTTTGATTTAAGCTATCTATCTACTGGTGATAGAGAGTCAATTAGCAGATTTGAAGATCTCTTAGCGCAACTTCAAGGTGGAAGTAGTGAGCTAAGCTACGATGCTAATCGCCGTGTAACTGGGTATGTACATAGGAGTGATACTGGTACCGCTATTTCAACGAGCGACTATGCTTATAACCCTGGAAACGAGGTTGTTACCGAGAGCCACGACGGAGAGGATTCTCAGTATAGCTACGATGCGCTAGGGCAGATTCTCTCCGCCCAATACCAGAGCTATCCAGATGAGAGTTTCCAGTACGACGCCAACGGTAATCCTATAGCAGCAGGGTACATTATCGGTGCCAATAACCGAGTGCTATCAGATCCGCAGTTTGACTACGCCTATGACAGTGATGGGAACCTAGTAACTAAGGATAACCGGGTAAGTGAGGAGACAGGATATTTCTACTATGATCACGATAACCGGCTTACTAAATATGAGCTAAAGAGTAGTGGTGGCGCTACGCTAGTGCTAGTTCAGTACGGGTACGATGTACGCGGGAGAAGGATTTCGCGCAGTGTTAACGGGACGCCGTCATATTATCTCTACGATGAAGAGCATGTCTGGGCGGACTTTGGACAGGCAGATTCTGGAGGGGGAGCAAACCGCCTAGCAAGCTACGTTCATGCTGATACGATTGACGAGTTATTAGCAATAGAGCGAAGCGGGGAAGGGGTAAGCTATTACCTGACTGACCAGCTAGGCTCAGTAAGAAGCCGTGTAAATGCGAGCGGGTCTAATCTCCACCAGAAGTTCTACAAAGCATTCGGAGGAATTAATACTCAGAGCGGCACTGCAGAACGGTACGGATTCACCGGCAGAGAGTATGACTCGGAAGTAGGCATGTACTACTACCGCGCCAGAATGTTCGACCCAAGGCTCGGAAGGTTTATTAGTGAAGACCCGTTAGGGTTTGAGGCGGGGGATGCGAATCTTTATCGGTATGTTGGTAACTCGCCTGCTAATGGGCGGGACCCGAGTGGGATGTCTATAGCAATTAGTTATGGTCAGTTGCTTGGAGTGACTGCGGCTGTACTAGCAACTCAGGCTTATACTACTACGAGATATGTAGCGAGTTTTTCACCAACAAGCCCAGCTGTCCTGGATGGAGTAAGAAAATCGATTAAACAAGCAGTGCAAAGCACTTTCGACTTCGCCATTATTGCAGTTGATAGCAGCAAGAATCTTGGATTCGTAAAGGAGATAAATACAATCATCGCTCTTGTAGTCGGAGCGTTTGAACTAGGCCAGGTGCAACCCTACCCCTCGGAACTGACAGGAGAAGAAGTTAAGCCGATACCACTCAGTGATACTCTTGATGTTACGATAATTCAGACCAAAAAGGGCCCTTGTCCACCTTGTCCGTCAAATATTGTCCAGGTTGATCGTACTCACCCTCACTGGCCATGTCCGGCCGATCATTGGCATTGTCTTAAATATCATCAAAATCCCAGAACTTGTGAGTGTTTTCTGGAGCGACATGATCCACCAAAAAATCCTTTGGCAGTGTCTAGTCTCGGTGGATGTTTAGAGCGTGGGGCACCCGGGCCTTTAACATGTGGGTAGCTTTGGCCCTTGGAGAGGATTTATTAAGTGAAAGACAAATCATTAGATCTGGGTTTTGACGCGAAGGTTATGCCCTCGGTTTGCATGTTAGACTGGCCGCCGACTAGAATCAGCCAGTATGCACTGATAGATAGCATCGCTTTTCCCGCATCAATACATGACCTTTCCTGGGGGTCAATTTTTGAAAGACCATTTGCGCAGCAAACATTAGCGCCTGATTTAAATCCACATGATGCAAAGTTACTACCGAGGCCATTCGCCAGTGATAGCCTAGCCAGCTTCGATCAGTTTATTAATAATCAATTCTGGAAGAACTATGATGATTTGCTGAGCTGGACAGCAAAATATAACAAATTGCCATATCAAGATTTTTTGCCTGTAGCTTTTAGAGATATTGACGGAACCCTTTCTTGGTCACCGGGATTTAAAATGACTACACCGGCGAATGCTCGTTCAATTGGATTCGATGTATGTGACTCTGGCTTTTTGAGCATTTTAACTAATGCAGGTTACAGCAGCCACGAACGGAGTTTTCTTCAAGACAAGTTTACAGATGTCATAAATCAGTACCACCTCATGGCCGCTGAGAGTGATGCAAGAGAATTTATTCTGGCTAGATCTCAGTTTCCAGGGCTAGAGAGTCATGCACCTTTTAGCATAGTAGAAGTTATTGCTATTGGCTGGTAGCCCCTCTTATTTCCTCAGAGAAGTTGTTGCTCTCCCTCAGCGTTGGGCTTTATTGAGGCATAGTTGTCACTGCAGTGTGAATAGTGTCGATGGAATGACTACGCGATACGCAGATCGACTGACAAATTGATGCGAATAGGCGACGTGGATCGTTGAAAAGTGGTGTTTAGAATAAGGCTCGGCGACCTTGATTGCAGCAAGTAGTTGGATCGGAATGATGTTAGGCATTGAACGTTAGGAATCTCAACCACTACGGCGGCGCCGCCGCTTGCGCGCCAACATGTGCGGGTATGTATGGACGATAAGTATGATAGGAGAACTACCGGCAACGATCTCGGGGAGCCACTTTGGTCCGGTACTCCAGAGCTATATTCTTAGCCAGTATTACCAGCAACATGTTCCACAGAATTTAATACTAAAACAGCTGTGGGAAT
>Ga0163151_10009040_pt1 | contig 10981 bp, 9 predicted proteins | sample OliLakLV19MP5IB2_FD_145596 | JGI IMG/M metagenome (GOLD analysis project Ga0163151, IMG submission 145596) | Freshwater microbial mat bacterial communities from Lake Vanda, McMurdo Dry Valleys, Antarctica - Oligotrophic Lake LV.19.MP5.IB-2 | ecosystem: Environmental > Aquatic > Freshwater > Lake...
CGGGCATACAGCGCCGTGGCGACCCGGACGATTTTGTCTGCGTTCTGATCGACAATCACACCCCCCATGAAGTGGGCATATTCGGCACGCCGCGCCCACGTCTCTGGTTGGTGTTCATGGCAGTCGACTACCCAAAGCGCGATGACCCGTTCATCGCTTTCGCAGTGCCGACGATCGCCAGCCGGCCGGGCCAATTGGCAGGCCATCAGTGGTGACGACGCGAAAATAGGCAGCGCCTCGATTTGGTCGACGGTCAGCAATTTTGCGTCTGTGATGACCCGTTCCGGCGCGGGATATTGTTCGACCAATTTTTCCGCGGCCGGGCCGGCAGCGACGGCAAACGTGTGACGATCCATAAGCAACTCATCGCTCTGAGCCATGCCCGAATCATCGTTTAGGATTGCGAGACCCAGGGCACGGCCGCCGAGCGCAAGAGCCGCAACGGCATGGGCAGCTTCGTGGAGCGCGGTCAGCCAGCGGGGGTCAGACTTCATCATCGGCGTCCTCGAATTCGTCGTCGTCGTCCTCAGAATCGCGCCCCTCGCCGCGCGCGTTGCGGGATTTGATGATCGCGACTTCGCGCCGGAGCATGCGCTGAGCGTCCGTCCGCACGTCGTCGAGGCCGTCGTCGTCATCCGCCGGCAAGTCGTCGCCGGGGGCAATGCCCATGATCGCCGCCGGCTGTTCGATTCCGTTTTGGGAGACGCGCTCGAACCACTCCTCGGAATCGGCATCGACGCGCCATGGGATCCACACGTCGCCGTTGCTGACGTCGCCGTCGATTTGAGCCGCAGTTAGTTTTGAGGCAGGGCGATACCGGGGTTGCTCGGCCTGCGATTGCAGTCGAGTCGCCATGCCGGCCGCTGCGCTCTCGCCGTGTGGAACGCCGAAAATCTTTCGCAACATCGAAACGCCCTTCGCGAGAATGTGGTTCATGGTGTTCGATCCTAACCCCGCCATCGGAACTGAAAAGGTCACTCCGCGACCTTGCCAGAATTTGGCAGAAATACCCGCTGCCAACGCCGCGAACACTTCTTGCAAACACACCGCTGCCACGTCGCGCCGTCGCCAGCTCGCGAGCTGCGGACCTTGATCGGCCGCTCTTCGTCCCCGCAGAACGGGCAGGCCGGTAGCGGAAGAACCTGCAACGGGGCATCGTGCCAGGCGGGGGTGGTCATCGGCGTTTCACTCCGGCGGTCGGTTGCTCCCACGGCAGGGTGATCCATCGGACCATCACCGGCCCGTTGCTGCCGATCACCTCACGTTGCACGGTCCCGCAGACGGGACAGAGCCGCTTGTCCGGCGCGAACCCGTCGTGAGCGATTACATTGGCAGCCCGGCATTGGCAGCAGCGGGGCTTGGCGGCGGTCTGGTCGATGGCCTCTTGGCTCATTGGAAATCCATTTCTGAAAGTTCCTCGTCACACACGTCGTCGGCGATGCCGTTTCGGCGTCGCTGATGTTGTAGATAAGCGCCTTTGAGACAGGGCGCTTTAAGATAAATCTGGTTGAAGATAAGAGCGATGCCCAGATTCCGACCACCCCCGATGCCCAGATTCCGACCACCCCAGTGCCCAGATTCCGACTAGGGTATTGCCCAGATTCCGACCACCCACTACCCAGATTCCGACCACCCCAAAGAGACGGTCACGAACCCCGGTTTGGATGGGGTGATGACCAATTGACGATCCCAGCAAGGCACCAGCAGTTCGGCCTCTTGGCGGTCGTCGGGAATGACGATGTCGATGAGCCGCAGAGTCGACAATTGGAGCTTGCCAATGCAGACTGATTCCCGGCTCAAACCGGTCTGCTTCACAAGGTCCGACAGGCTGAACCGAAATCGTTCGTTGCTCCCCATGTTCTCAATGGCGCCGAAGACCTCGTCTTCCGCCAGCGGGCCCGACTCTCGTTCGGCCGCCGCCTTGAGCGAGCACAGCCGGGCCATGATGACCCCGAGGACGGCCCGAGTTGACCAGGGGAGCTTCCCCGCTCGGGCGAGGTAGCACGTCGCGAACCAGGGCAGGATGGCGTAGTCTGTCATCAGGTCTTTCGTCTGCTTGGTGAGCTTGATGGTGCAGGTCCGCCGTGGGATGCCCCGCCGCGTTGCCTGCCGCCCTTCGTTCTGAATCCAACCGCGGTCGTGCAACGTGTCGAGATGCTTCCGGCAGGTTTTTGCGGGGACACGGGCCGCATCGGCGATCACCTGCGCCGACGCGAACGTCTCCTTGCTGGTGATGCTGATGATGCCCCCCAACGTCTGCGAAGCCGGCCCCACGTCACGCATCGCGCACGTCGGGAGCTTGAGCCAACTCTGATTGAGCGCGCCGACCAGCCCGTACCGCTGGACGGCCGACGTCATTGCGGCCCCCCTTCGTCCTCGGGGAGGATCCGCACACATTTCAGCCCGCAGACCCGCAGCGCGAACTTCAGGACCGCCCGCAACCGAACGATCGGCGGTCGGTTGTCGCGGCCCTCGGCGCGGAGGGTTACGGTCCAAGATTCCGGCGCGGGCTTGGTGGTGATTATGCTGCCACCTCGTATTTCCATTCGGGCAGCACGTCGGCCGCGGGGTTGTTTTCCGACGTCGCCGGCATCGGTTCTCGCCACTCCACGGCAAGCGGGTCGATGTTGTGGCCCCGGTCAAGCGCCGTCCGCAGCCAATGCCGGTTGATGCCCCGTTTGTCGTACACCATGCCGCCGTGGTCGGAGTCGATCACCAGCGTCCTGACGTAGCGGTGATCCGGCAGGGACTCCACCAACACCATGCGGCCGTCAGGGACGAACCCGATGCGTAGCTCGCGCGGCCCAGGTTCCCAATCTTCTGGCAGGTGGTCGCCGAGGTCGGGGGCGTGAAGGGTCGGGATAACGAGGTTGCCGAGAACGCCAATGGGGTCGGAGAGCGCCGACTCTGTCGTGATCGGCTTCGGCGAGGCGAGCAACCCGTAGGCGGCCCCCAAATCGGAAACCGTTTCCGATTTCAGCCGGTCGCGGTTCTTGTGCAACCGCATGTAGTTCGTCGCCGTGCGCGCCGTGAACGGCAGGTGCTGATCGCACCACGTCCCAAACTGCCCGTGCGGAAGAGTCGCCTTGACGTCGGCGAGCAACTCGCCGATACGCATGGCTTTATCCAGGCTGGTGCGGAGAGCCTGCTCGATCTCGCCGTGCAACTGGACGATCTCGGCTGCGGCATCTCGCGATAGCCCGTTGCCGTCCGGCGTCGCTGGTGTAGAATCTGGCACAGACGAGTCCTCCGAACGCCGCGCAATGGCCTGCCAGCCGCGCGGCGTTTTCATGCGCGGGTCTAGCGGGCGTCGCCGCCGGTGAGCGATTGCTCGAACCGGCTGGCCTCGTCGATCGAGATGCGGCGGGCGGTGCCGATCGTCACGGAGCGAATCGCGCCCGCGCCCATCAGCTTGTAGACCATGGCGCGGCTGATGCTGAACCGGTCAGCAAACTGAGCCACCGTGAGAAGCCGCACACCCGCGGGCGCGGCAGAGGGGAGAGTCGCAGGCATCGTTTGAGTTCTCCAATCGTTCGTGTGAATCGCTGCGATTCATCAGCGTCGATGGGGTCACTCTAAACGGTGTTTTCAGCTTGGCAATCGCGGGTTATGCTGTCCGTCCGCGCTTCGTCCGCGCTTCGTCCGCGCCGGTGATCTCGCGAACCTTTCGCCGGGCGTTGCTTTTCATCTTGTAGAAGGCCGCGTCCCGTTCGTCGTCCGTCTTTCCGAGCTTTTGGGCATTTGCCCTGCGGAATTCGGCGTTAATTGCTCCGCGGTCTGCTCCATCAGAATTCCCATTGAGGTACTGACTCACGAGCAATGCCGTTGTCTGGCATTCCATCCGGGAGAGAATTTCGTTGATTTTTGGAGTGTCCGCGCGGACGTTGGCAACTTTAGGCTGATCCGCCACCTCTGTGATGGCCATCTGTTCGCGGCGAAGCGTCGTTTCGATGCGACGCAGAGTGCTGTCCGATATCGCGTCAAAGTCCGGCCTCAAGTCAGGCCATCGCGACACCGTCGCCCTGCAGTTGATCGGCACGAAGTCCGGTATGCCGTCGCGGATCGCGTCCAGTGCCAGTGTCACCCGATCAGGACCAGACTTCGGTAGGATGCTCCAATACAGCCATCGGCCGATATCGCGCGCGATCGCTGCACCACAGATTCCGATGCGACCGTCGATTTCTAGACCGGTGATCGGGTACAGCGCCGCCACGGCATTCTCGTATTCCGCCGGCAGATCGCGAATGATGCGCAGATCTGTGTTGAAACGCGACAGCAGGACTTGGGCCCCCTGATCCCCTTGGAGCCAAGATTTCATTATGGTGATGGTGTCGACAAGCGAGCGTGCACTCAGGCACAGACTTTCTAGCGTGCCGCTTGGATGATCAGGGCTCAGAGGTGCGAAGTCGGTCGAGAACTCCGTCCCGATGATGTCCGCGACCGTTTGTTGATGCTCGGCCATTACTGCCCCCGTTCCTGGGGAGCGTCCCGTTGATTGAAACCAGCACGGGGAAGCCGGCGGAACTTCCGGCTTGTCGGGTGCCCCCTATCCCCATGCTGGGTGTAGCCAGTTTGTAGCCAAGCCCATGCGTTTGATGGCGCGTATGACTTCAGTGGAGTTATCCTACCACGGTTTGTGACAGCGATAAACGCCAATGGCGCAGGTAGAATTCCCGCTGGTTGCATTATCTGTTCGTGGGGCGGAAGCGGAGCGGCGAGTGACGAGTACGGAGCACCCCGTACTCAGTACCATGTACTTCGTACTCTGCGCTGCACTTACGAATCTGCCGAGGTTGACATGACCAACGCGAATCCCGCCACTCCATTCTCCGTCTGGACCGCCGTGCTTCCCATCACCGCGGTCCTGCTGCTCAGCGGCTGGGTGAGCGGACAGGAATCCGCCGCGCGATCCGACGGGCCGGTGCTGAAGGCCCCAGCGATTCCCGAGGACGTGACCGGCACGCTGCGTTCGCTGAACGAAGCGTTGTCCAAAGACGTGGTTCCGGCGGACAACGCCGTCGTGGACCTGGTGCAACTGTTCGGCGTCGAGGCCTTCGACCGGTCGCTGCGGACCGATTCGCTCAGCCTGCTGGGGATCGAGCGCGTGTCGAAGTCGGGGCCGGAGTTCCTGTATCTGTCGCCGTACGTCATCGCCCAGGGGGCAATCGTTCCCGAGGGCAGGGATCGCCAGTTGGGGGAGCTCGGCGAGCAGCTTCTGGCGGCCTGCCAGCGGCCGTGGACGCGTGCGGAGTTTCCCGAACTGCTCGACTACCTCACCGCCAATCGGCGGGCGCTGGACGCCGTCGTCGTTGCGGCGGGCGAGCCGCGGTACTACGCGCCGATGCTGTCCGAAGAGGAGCCGCCGCGGCTGATGGCGGCGGCGTTCGTCATCGAGCGGCGCTTGCAGTTTCTGACGCAGTGTCTGTGTGCGCGGGGTTTGCTCCAGGCGGAGGACGAAAGTCTGCCGGCGGCGTTGGAGAACGTGCTGGCGTGCCGGCGGTGGGCCGTCCTGCTGGCGGTCGGCTCGCCGTTCGACGTGTCGGCCGCCAAGGCCGACGTCAACGATGCGATCGCCTTCCAGGCCGCCCGGGCCGTGTTGGAAAGCGGCCGATTGACCGGCGAGCAGGCGGCGTTGTGGCTGCGGGAGTGGGAGCGGGTTCCCCGCCTGCCGTCGCCGAACCGGGCCGCCGACATCGGCGAACGGGCCATCCTGCATCAGGAGCTCGAATTCCTAAAGTCCGACGAAGAATCGGTGCGGGGCTTCTTCGAAGTGGAAGGAGCGGCCGACGACCCGGAACTGAAAGAGGTGCGGCTGACCGACCTGCCGTGGGAGCCGGCGTTGCAACGGGCCGACGAGATTCAGACCGGCTTCGTTCGCGCGCTGGCCACGCGCGACCGCGGCGAGCAGGACCGGCAGTTCGACGAGCTCGACCGCGACTATCTGCAATGGAACGCGACCGCCGACGCGCAATACCGCAAATTCCCGCAGTTGTTCAAGGAGGATCGGGCCGCCGCGAGCCGTTGGATCGGCGAGGCGATGGCGATGTCGCTGCGGCCGTGGTATCGCCAGCGCCGCATGGCGGAAGACCGCACCCGCGTCCGCCGCGACCTCATCACGGTCGGCCTCGCGCTTGCCGCCTTCCGCCACGAACGGGGCGAGTATCCGGCGGCGTTGTCCGAGCTCGCCCCCAAATACCTGCCGGCCGTGCCGTTGGACGCCCATTCCGACGACCAGTTCGTCTACGTCCGTCTCGCCAAAGACAAGACCCGCCTCACGAGCTGGGGCACGAACCGCACGAACGACGCGGGTAGCGGCTATAACGACGATCAATCGGTGGAACTGCGCTGACCGGTTGTTGGACGGTTGGGATGGCCCGGTGCTGAGATCGACGATGGCTCACAGATGCGACGCCACGCGCCAGTCGGCTTGACGCAGGTCGTTGTTGCGGTAGAGTTCGATCAGCCGTTCGAGCATTTCGATCTCGCAGCGGAACTGCTCGCCGCGCTCGGTGTCGGCCATGCGGCGCGGGCGGTCGCGCTCGCGGACGACGGTGACGTGGGGGATGATGTCGACGCCGCTGCGGTGTGCGGCGTCGATCGATTCGAAGTGGTGATGCCGAGCGAGCAGCGTGCGGTCCGCCTCCTGCACCAGCGTGTAACCGTGATCGCCGTAGGCCTCCGAGAACGCGCCGTCGATGGTGATCGCCTGGCCGCTGCGCTTGAGGGGGGACTCGCCGTCCTCGATCTTCACGGGGACGTGGCCGTTCACGATCAGTCCCTGCGTCGGCTCGACGCCGAACTCCGTGAGCACCTTCTGGCAGAACCACGGCTCGTGAATCAGCGTGAAATACGGGTCTTTCGTTTCGTGATGCGACGTCTTGTCGGCGATGAAATCGCGCTCGAAAGTGGCGATGCGGTCCTTGCCGAACAGCGGCGACCGCGGCCCGCTCCACAGATACCACAGCACGTCGAGATGCGCCGGCTGTTTGCGCTCCAGCGCCCACGCCACGACTTTCTCGATGGCGTCGTACATCGCGCGGCCGCGATACCAGCCGCCGTCGATGGGCATCGGCAGAAACTCCCCCTTCGCATCGCAAGGGACGCAGCCGTGAAAGATGAGGTGATCGTCGCGGCGAAGGTACATCGAGCCGTTTCCTACGATGTACCGCATGTGCTCCCACAGCTTCTGACTGCTGACGAACGAATGCCGCAGCCTGGCCAGGCAATCGGCTTCTTCCGGCGACAACCGGTACGGATCGCGGGGATCGAGCGTGGGGAAGAGCGTGTCGCGGAGCGGGTACGCGACGCCGTCGACCTTCACGGTTCCGCTCGCCACGTCGATGTGGTGCAGCAGCCGGCGGTGGTCCATGTTCCATTCCGGGTGCCGCGCGATCAGCGGACCCTCCAGCTTGAATTGCAGAATCGCCGCCGCCTTGTGCATCCACGCCACCAGCCCGTTGGGCCGCAGCCCGGTCGTCTTGGGCTGAAAGTGCAGGCACGGATCGTCGGCGTAAACCGTCTGCGCGAGATGCTCCAGCGGCGTCAACGGAATGCTGTAGCCTTCGTCGATCTGTCCGAGCCGCCGGTAGCGCAGCGAGATCCGCAGCACGTGGCACATCAGCGCTTCGTGTCCCAGACACGCGCCCAGCCAACTGATGTCGTGATTGCCCCACACGAACGACACATTGGGCTGCTGCCGCAGATAATCGACGACGCGGTCGCCGCGCGGCCCGCGGTCCCAGCAATCGCCGGCGATAATCAGCTCGTAAATCGCCAGGTTGCGGATCAGCCGGCCGGTGATGTGGACGAGGTGCAGCGCCCGTCCGCGCAGCAGCAGTTCGTCGACAATCGCGTCGATGAATTCGCGGCCGCGCTCGGCGGTCGGCTCGTGGAGCAGCTCGGCGAACAGATCGGCGTACTCCTGCGGAAAGACCTGCCGGGCGCGCTTCAGGCTGTAGCGCGAGGCCAGCACGCGGACCAGCTCGAACTGATTCCGCAGCGTCCGCCGCGCGAACGAACGGAGTTCGTCGCGGTCGGTCAACGTCTCTTCCAGCCGTTCGGTGACTTCCGCCGGATAGAAAATCAGCGTCAGGAATTCCTCGAACTCCGGCTCGCTCATCCGCTCGCGGAACAGGCGTTCGACCAGCGGACGCAGCGTCCCCGAGGCGTTGTTGATGATGTGGCGGAGCTTCTTGTCCTCGCCGTGGATGTCGCTGATGACGTGAACCGTTCCCTTCGGGAGCGTGAGCACGGCCGACAGCCGCGCGATCTCGGCGAGCGCCGCGTCGATGTTCGGAAACTGCCGCGCGAGCGCTCGGAGCAGCGTCAATTCGTACCGGCTGGGCTTGGCGGGGGGCAACGAATTCAACGCGTCCCGACCGGAATCGGTGGAGGAGTCCATCAGCAGCATTCCCGTAAGACGTCGGAATTGTGCCCAGACGATCTCACAGCGACTTGAGAAATTCCAGCAACGTGTCGATTTCGGCCGGCGTCAGGCCGTCCGCGCCGAACGCCGGGCCTTCGTGACCGGCGTTCGAGTTGCCGGCGTCGCGAGTGTCGAAGCGATGGGTGACGGGAATCGGACTGCCCGCGGTGGGTTGCACGTAACCGACGTTGACCGGATCGAACTCGCGCTGCCCGACCATGAACACCGTCGGGCGTTGCAACGATGGCTTGAGCAGATCCCGCAGCGTGGGGACCGAGGCGTTGTGCAGATAGGGGGCCGTCGCCCACACTCCCTTGAGGGGCAACGCCGCGTAGACCGGGGCGTTCGTGCCGGCCTGCAACGGATCGCGCCAGACCGCCGGCAGCCGGGTGGGGCCGCCGCTCCAGGCGATTTGCGTGCTCATCGGGATCGGATTCGACGGGTCACGGCGGTAGTAGTACCACGACTCCAGCGACTGCATCCGTTCGCCCAGCGACTCCGCAAACGGCCGCGTGCCGACGGGCCGATGATAATTCAGCGCATAATTCGGGTCCGTGCCCGATTCGCCGAGCGTGAAGAGGCGGTATTCAATCAGTCCCGTCGCGGGGTCGACCGTGCCGGCGTTGTGACAGGCCGCACAGCGGGACTGGTAAAGCGTTCGTCCCTGCGTCACCAGATCGGCATGGAGCGGGCCGAGCACGGCCTGCGGCCAGCGGGGTGACTCGATCAGTTGCGCGATCGTTTCCAGGGAGGCAAGATTCGGCAAGTGGACCGTGTTGATGCCCGAATGCGTCTGCAAGGCCCCGGTCCCCAGCGATTGGACGATGTTCCGCTGCAAGGTCGAGTTTGTGTTGTTGTTCCAATGCAGCCACTTCTTGCGACCGATGCCCCACAAATGCGGCACGCCGGCCGGCCCCGTGAACGGAAAGTCGGCGGACTCCTCCGGAAAGAGCAGATACCGCACGGTGGCAAACGCATCGAGCCGGCCAAACCCCTCGTGCGTCGTCAACGGGTAACGGCCCTGGGCGAGAAAGTAGTCCGTTTCGGCGATCAGCAACTGGAGATTGCGATAGACATCAACCAGAGCGGCGGACCCGTCCTTCGAGCCGCGCGACGTGGCCGCAACCCAGGACACGGTTTGCACCCTGTCGTCGCGACTGTTGGACGGGGTCTTGCTCCTGACGCTCTGAACCATCTCCGCAACGTCGGCATAAAACGCTTCCGCCCGCGGGCTGCCGGGACGAGTGTCGAACCGGCCCGTCGGCATCAGCGGCAGTCGGTTCAGCCAGATGACGGTCTCCGGCTGCAAGCGATCATCGCGCACCAGCACATTGATCAGCCGCCCCGGTGAGACCACCAGCCGCGCGAGCGACGTCTGCACATCCAGCGCGAACCGTCGGAAATCGGCCATGTTCGGCCCGCCGACAATCCGCAGCCGCGTCACGCCGGACGGTTTGGAGACGTGCAATTCCCCGACGTGACACGCCGCACAGTTCAGGCTGAGCGCCGGCAACCCGCCGACAAAATCGAGCGGGACCGTCGAGAACCCGACGGGCAGGTCGGCGGCGTCATCCGCCAGAAAGCCGTACACGGACATGCGCTCCGCAAAGGTTTGCCCGGTGGGTTGCCCGGTCGCCGCGTCGATGACCTCCAGCCGCCGGTAGAGCGCCATCGGCAGCACACCGCCCCCTTCGGGGAGGTGATAGAACGTCGCCAGCGACTCCGCAGAGAGCGGATTGACGACCGTCACCTGACCGCGGGCCGGGGCAGCCGACACCGCGGCCACGAGGAAGCCGCACAGGTTTGGCAACCAGCGGAGTGGGAATCGCAGGATCATGAGAGCACAGCCGTCGTTCGAGCCAGGCCCAACCACCGCGGAGACAACTCTGCATTGTACCGAACGGCAGCCCGGTGCGAGTTGATTTCTCAATTCTCAAGGGGCGGTGGGGTGTGGACGCCAATCGGTGGTCTACAGATGTTGAGGTCCGAGGCCCGAGCAGCCCCGATAGGGGCGACCGGAATGTCGCCACGGGTGGAGCGGCGCGGCGGCCTGGCCGCCCGACGCGGAACCCGTGGCGAGGTCGAACGCGCGGACCTTGCCCCGGCAGGGGCAACGGAAGCGTCCGTCAGTTCCTCAACTTCCGCCGGCCCTCCGGGACGCGGCTGATTCCCGGACGCCTTCCACGGGTTGCGCTCCGCCCGAAGCGGGCTGCGCTGCACCCGTGGCTACACTCCGCGGCCCCGGCCGGGGCCAAGCAGACAATCTCTCGACAAACGTTCCCCACCAATTAGCGACCACACCCGGGGCGCGGGGCCGGGAATCGTCCACGACGGTGGGTGTCTCAATTGTGGTTGGCTTTCCCTCCGGCCCCCTCGCCCCCGTCTTCGGGGGCGAGGGTCGGGGTGAGGGGGCGAACGCTCCCTGCCGCATCCAACACCAACCCGAAGCGTCAGCGAGGGCGAGCGCTCGCCCTCGCTCACGCCTCGGGTTGGTGTGTCTCGCGGTCATCGCGTTGTGAAGCGCTCGGCCCCCTCACCCTAGCAGCCCGTTGATGT
>Ga0163151_10009042_pt1 | contig 10979 bp, 10 predicted proteins | sample OliLakLV19MP5IB2_FD_145596 | JGI IMG/M metagenome (GOLD analysis project Ga0163151, IMG submission 145596) | Freshwater microbial mat bacterial communities from Lake Vanda, McMurdo Dry Valleys, Antarctica - Oligotrophic Lake LV.19.MP5.IB-2 | ecosystem: Environmental > Aquatic > Freshwater >...
ATGACGCTTCGGTCAGCACAGGTCGAAATTCGCTTCTTCGCCAAGCGCCAAACCGTTAGCATGATAATTACGGAAGAAACTCAACAAAGGCACCTAAAATTTAAACCTGCGCAAGCGTAATTTTATTGTCTGCCTGATTCAAAAAAATAAAGGAATCAAGTTTTTCTTTCTATTCGTTCTTCATTCCTTTAACCTGGATTTTTTTGCCATTCATTAATTCCACCACTTGCTTGGGTGTAAGTTTTTTACCAAACACGGCTTTGGAAATTGTCTTGCCGCAGTCGCACCTAAATTCTTTTGCAGCAGCTTTTATTTCTTTGCCGCACCTGCAGGTTCCAATAACGAGCGCAGTATTCAGGACGGTATCAATAAACGCTTTGATGTAATCGAAGTCCTCTTTTTCAAGAGTGGCCTTTCTTTCTTTTGCCAGTTTTTTTGCGAGGGTAAGCATGCTTGGCGTTGCCCGGTTTATTCTGCTTACGGTTATATTTTTGTATTTGGTAACATGCTCGCTTACAAACATTTTTATCTCCCGCACAAACTGAAGATATCCCTGTCCACCTGATTTTTCCTTGTAAATTTTTTCGAGCTTAGTCTCCCACTCTCCTGTCATTTCAGGCGAGGAGATCAGGCTGTCTTTCAAAATGTTTATCAGCTCAATGCCCTTATCCGTTGCAACCAGGTTTTTCTTTTCCCGCACAATGTATTGCCGTACGATCAGCGTTTCAATGATAGAAGCACGGGTGGCAGGAGTGCCCATATTGAGGGTTTCCATTTTCTTTAACAAAGAGCTTTCATTAAAGGCCGATGGGGGCTGTGTAAATTTCTGTTCCACTTCTGTTTTCTCATGCTTCACTTGCTCTCCCTCCTTTACATCCGGCAAATGGTTGTCGATCCTGTTTTCTTCTGAATACAATTTCTTCCATCCTAACTGAGACACCACATTTCCCGTTGTGATGAAATCATATTCCTTTATAGCAGTGATGATGGTGCTCTTTTGAAATTTATAGAAGGGCATAAACGCTCCCGTAAACTTCCGTGCGATAAGCACATAAATTTTCATTTCATCCGGGCCCAAATTTTGAGTGGGCGGAGCCAGGGGAATCAAAGCGTGGTGATCCGATAGCTTACTGTCGTCAAAAACCCGTTTGCCTACTTTGTCCACCTCTTCTATCAACTGATCTTTAGAAAGTTTTTTCAATACTTCTTTTGCCAGTCCCTTCCCCTCTTCACCCAGATGCTGGCTTTCCGTTCTTGGATAAGAAATTATTTTTTGCGATTCATAAAGCCCCTGCGCAATCGAGAGTGTTTTAGACGCAGAAAATCCATGTACGCTGTTTGCCTCTCGCTGCAAGGAGGTAAGAGAATGCAGCAAAGGAGGCGCTTCTTGTTTATCTTCTTTCTTTACCGCCTTAATAGTGCCGCGCTTCTCCTCTTTAATTTCCGAAATGATTTTTTCTACAGTTGCCTTCTCCAATAACTTATCCGGATTTTTTGCTGTGCCTTCTTCATTTTCCGCTTCTGCTTCAGGTGCTGCATTGTTATCCCCAAATTTTAAAAGACCAGTATATTTTTTTCCGTTCGCATCAAACAGCGCCTCGATATTATAGTACTCTTCTTTTATAAACTCTCTCCTTAATTTGTCCCGTTGCACGATCAGCGCAAGCGTGGGAGTTTGCACCCGGCCTACGCTCCACACTCCGCTGCCGCTACGCAGCGTAATAAGTTGCGTGAGGTTAATGCCGCATAGCCAATCGCTTTGCTGGCGGGCAAGGGCAGAATAAAATAAACTATCATACACCCTTGCGGATTTTAAATTGCTCAGCTCTTTTTTTACTACCGCTTCGCTGAGGGCCTGGCTCGACCAAAATCGCTGAGTGTTATCCCATCCCTTCCAGTCTGCCTGGATCAGGATCAATCTGGCTATCAACTCCCCTTCCCTTCCGGAATCCGTTGCGATCACTACCTCCGTGGCTTTAGAAACTAAAGCCTTAATGGTAGAAAATTGTTTTTGCTTATCCTTTACAACCTGATAATTAAATTTCGCGGGCAGGATTGGTAAGTTGTTCAGATCCCATCGGTCGGGCGCGTTGTTTCTGGAGATTTCAATAAGATGTCCGAAGGCCCAGGTGATGCAGGTATCCCCGCAATCATAATACCCATTATTTTTTCTCGCGTTCGGAAACACTCGCGCGATATCGTTCGCTACGCTGGGCTTTTCGGTGAGTATTACTTTCATGGGGTTTCAAAAATCCATTTCGGCTTCGAATATCCACAATAAAGTATTGCTCCCCTTTTTTATTAATCAGAAATTACGAACGGTTGCAATCATTCGCTTATAAATTATCTGGAAGATTTGTGAAGATTAAAAAATAATGAATTCCTTCGCGACCTCTGCGGGCTGTATCTTTGTGACCTCTGCGGTTAAAACAACCGTAGCCGCAAAGAACGCAAAGTAAATACACGCAAAGAGCGTAGAGAATATCCTGACTAAATGAACCTAAAACAAAAAATACATACACATTGCGTTCAGCTATTGAGTAATAAAATAGAAGAGCTGGAAAATATATTGAAGGAACTCAACGAAAGCGCCACCAACAACACCAAAAGTTCTGCAGGAGATAAACACGAAACCGGTCGCGCCATGATACAGATCGAACAAGAAACGATTGGTAAACAATTGCATGAAGCGTTGGAACAAAAAGCTCTTCTTGAAAAAATAGACCCCAACCAACATACCGAACAGATAATAAAAGGCAGCCTGGTTAAAACCAACAAAGGCTCTCTATTCCTCAGTATTGCTCTTGGGAAAATAAATGTGGATGGAAATGCAATAATGGTTATTTCACCACAATCTCCATTAGGAATAAAATTGATGGGGTTAAGGGTGAACGACCCCGCGGAAATAAACGGACAGAAGTATGTTATTGAAGTTATCTATTGAAGAGGAGCTTCTATCGCACTCCCAAAAAATTCTCAAAAGAATCGGCTGTAATAGTTGTCGTTTTAGATCCCGGATATGCGTTTAGAAAACTTTTCGGAAATAGCTCTTTAGATTTTGCTTTCCATTTGAATTCAAATGCTGAAAGTTCACCATTACGTTCTTCCACATAATCTATTTCCTGTTGTGCATGTGTACGCCAAAAGTACCGGCTAGCTGCAATTCCTTCATAATGCAGGTATTTTAATCGCTCTGTCATCAGAAAATTTTCCCATAAAGCACCTTTGTCATTCCTCAGTTCCGGCAAACTAAACTGGTTGATCACAGCGTTTCGAAGTCCGTTGTCGTAAAAATATATTTTACGGCTTTTTTTGAGTTCGTTCCTCATATTACGGCTGAATGATTGTAATCTGAAAACAATAAATGCTTTTTCGAGAAGATCCACATATTTTTCTACTGTTTCATTATCGAGGCCGGTCAATTGCCCCAGTTCATGATAAGAAACTTCATTCCCAATCTGCAGCGCCAATGCCTGAACAAGTTTCTCCAATCGTTCCGGTTTTTGGATTCTTTCCCAGGTAAGGATGTCTTTATATAAATAGCTGTCTGCAAGCTGCTTCAGCCTGGGTGTTTCATCCCCCGCATTATTAACAACTTCGGGATAATAGCCGTAGATTATCCGTTGCTGTAGTAAACGTTTTTCATCCAGCACTCCATGGTGAGCTGACATTTCTGAAAAAGAAAAAGGCAGCAAAAAAAATTCCCACTTTCTTCCGGTGAGCGGCTCATTGATCTTGTTTGCTAATTCAAAAGAAGAAGAGCCGGTAGCAATCACCTTCACTCCTGGAATATGGTCCGTTACCAGCTTTATGCACAGACCAATATTTTCAATACGTTGTGCTTCATCAATTACAAGCATTTTATTTTTTCCCAGGATGCTTTTCAGCCGTGTGGAAGTAGGGTTAGAAAGCAATTGACGGATGTCTGTTTCATCTCCGCTTAACCAAAGGAATTTTTTTCCGGAACCTTCAACCAATTCTTTAACCAAAGTGGTCTTACCGGACTGCCTGGGACCCAGTATGATAATTGCCTTATTATCATTCATCCGCTGGTTTACAAGGGAGGTTAACCTTCTTTTTATCATAATACCGATTTTATTCGCAAATATACCATTAAAATTGCGATTGTAACCGCAATTTTCAGGGTTGTTGAATGCTTGCTTTTCTCTGCGGTTCTCTGTGGGCTGCATCTCTGTGTACCTCAGTGTTAAAAATTACACAGAGTCTCACGGAGAAGGGCACAGAGTTTCACAGAGAATATCCTCGTAGAATTCAACAGCCCTGCCGCAATTTTAATAAATTCTTGCTGGTTTTGCTCTTGGTTGCGGAGAATAGCCGTCCTACTTCACCGCAAAAATGCAGAGAATAATAGGCCCGCAAAGATTATTCATCAATAAAAGAAATATTGCAAAGGGGATCGGCAGGCGGCAGAAGTACAGATTATGTATTGAAATAATACGAACAAAAATATTTTATTGAAAATGTTTATTGACGAATTACGAAAATATTGTCTTTCAAAACCGGATAGATGGCCTAATTTCTCCTACTCAATCGCCAGCTTCTGCACAAAAGTCCTCTCTTTATTTCCGGTATTAACAGTTAAGAAATATATTCCTCGTGAAAAATTATTTACAGGAATAACAAAATTCTTTTCAGAATTTATCTTCTGATAAACAGGCTGTCCCAGAGAATTATAAAGGGCAACCACATAATTTTCATTCGAAAAATCGTTTATCACAACATTTAAAATTCCTTGAGTACGGTCGTGTATAACCTGCGCGGAAATTTCTTTTCCCTTATCGCTTATTCCTGTGAAGTTGGATAATGCCAGACTATCAACGGCAACACAACCATTGGAATCGGTGACTGTTAATATGATAGGTTCCTGCATTCAGCCCTGTTATTGATGCAATAGTTTCCGTGTTGGATCATGCATAAGAAAAAGGAGAGGTCCCCCCTATAACCGCTGAGGTAATGCTTCCGTTAGATCCTGAGGTAGCATTGCTTCCGGTTAATGTAACATCAAGCCCTTTGCACGGGGGTAATTCCCATAGTTCGGTTCCGTTTACATCGGTGGCTATAAACAAAAGTGTGTTATTGAATGGAGTATAGAAATTAGGATTTGAATCCCCGCTGCCGGGATTAATATCGTAAAGCAATTTGGTTCCCACGGCAGTGGTATCCGTTTTCCAGATCTCTTTTCCATTAGCTCCATTATCCGCTGAAAAAATGATTTTGCCATCATAGGATGTAAAACTAGATACATACGAGTTGGCTGTCCCGGGATTTATGTCTTTTAGAAATACTGTTCCGCTAGTAGTGCCATCGCTTTTCCATAATTCATATCCGTTCGCCAGCGAAGATGTGGTGGAAATAAATAATACACCGTTGAGATTCGTAATTAAGATCGGGCTTCCGAAAACTCCTCCTGTTACAAAATCTTTTACCAATTGTGTGCCTGCAACGGTTCCGTCCGTCTTCCACATTTCTGTTCCTCCGCTGCCAGGAACGTTTGCTCTTCCATAAGCCTTTCCATTCAGAGTAGTGAAAAAGAAAAAGGATGATCCTCCGGCTCCGGGATAAAAATCTCCAAGCCTATAAGTTCCCGCTGCGGTACCGTCTGTTCTCCAGAGTTCATTTCCTGTTCCGGTAGAATCCGCAGTGAAAACACAAATGCTTCCAAGGCTGCGCATTACTCCCGGAAAAGAAGATGCATTCCCCGGTATTATATCTTTCACTATGTATGTTCCGGTAGTGGTTCCATCTGTTCTCCACAACTCATTGCCATTGATCCCATCTGTAGCAGAAAAAAGCAGCGTATCACTCACTCTTGTAAATCCGCTTCCAAATGAACTGGAACCAGACGAAGTATTAATATTCTTTACTAAAACAGTTCCCGCTGCTGTTCCATCTGTTTTCCAAAATTCGTTGCCAATAACACCATCGTTGGCAAAGAAAAAAACCTCTCCGTTCATTTCAAAAACGTTTGTTGGGTCCGATCCGGTTGCTCCCGGGTTAATATCTTTTACAATATGCGTTCCCGCTAAAGTGCCATTGGTCATCCAAACCCCCTTCCCGTTTGTTCCATCATCTGCAACAAAAAGCAGTGTATCGTTGTTTAAATAAGCAATATAAGAAAGACCAGAGCTAATTAGTCCCGGGTTTATGTCTTTTAGAATTTGCGTTCCCGCTGATGTTCCGTCCGTTTTCCACAACTCTGTTCCGGAAGAAGCCTCCGTTGCAATAAATATCAGTTGATTCCCAACTTGCCGGAAGGCCGTTGGAGAAGCACTCACTGTACCTGTATTGATATCCTTTAAAAGTCGTGGGACCTGTGCGTAGATCGAAGGAATGATAAATGAAAGTGCAATTGTTGGGTATATTTTTTTTCATGGCAGAAATTTATTAAACAAAAGTAAGAAAATAGGTTGTTTCATCTAGATACCTGCCCGTACCGTTCAGGCGGGCGTCCTCCAGGCCGGACTACGCGATGTGACAATACCAAATGTCAGTTCAAGTGCCGAGGCTCTGCGAGGTGTATCGAGAACGGGTTAAAATACTTCTCGATACAGCGTTCGGAGCAACGCTCACTCGATGTGACGGCAGTTTTGTAATTTTGTTTAAATAATAATGCGATGCTCCTCGATCAACTCCGCGAATATTGCCTTTCAAAACCCGGTGCAGAAGAAAGCACTCCTTTCGGCCCGGATAATTTAGTTTTTAAGGTAGGAGGTAAAATATTTCTCATCACCGATTTCGAATCTTCTCCTTTACGATTTAACGTGAAATGCGATCCTGCACTGGCTATTGAGCTGCGCGAGGAGTTCAGCTGTGTACAACCTGGCTACCACATGAACAAAAAACATTGGAATACAATTATTGCGGATGGCTCTGTGAATAAAAAATTACTTCAAAGCTGGGTCGATCATTCGTACGAGCTGGTAGGCAAAAGGAAAACCGGGAAAAAGAAGAAAAAATAAGCTTCGAAAATTTATTATTGGGCCTTTCTAAAACGAATCAAGCGCACACCTACCTATTAAGTTATATTTTTGCTAAAGCGAAGAGGTATAATAACATCACTCTATTAAAAAAATACAATGAAAACATCTTACAAATCAATCTACCCATTTTTATTTGTTCTTTTAGTTTCAAACGCAAACAAAATTGCAGCACAAAAAATTGCAGGAGGTGCCAATTTTTCCATTGCCCTTTGCCACGATAGCACTGTTAGCACTTGGGGAAGCAATACCGATGGACAACTCGGAGATGGAACTTACACCGACAGTAATGTGCCTGTGCAGTTGAGTTCCCTCTCAAAAATAAGCTCCGTTAAAGGAGGTGAGCGTCATGCTCTTGTTTTAAAAAATAACGGAACAGTTTGGGCTTGTGGACGTAATAACGCTGGTCAACTTGGAGATGGAACCAATACTGCCATGGGTACACCGGTACAGGTAAGTTCACTTACTGGAATTATCTCCATAGGAACAGGAGCTAGTCATTCCCTTGCTTTGAAAAATAATGGAACAGTAAGGGCTTGGGGGTCCAATATCTTAGGACAGCTTGGTGATGGAACAAATATTGCCAGTAACGTGCCGGTGCAGGTAAGTACGCTCACAGGAATTACTGCTATTGCAGGCGGATTTCATCATTCACTTGCCCTCAAAAATGACGGTACCGTTTGGGCTTGGGGAAGCAGTGGTGATGGCCAGCTTGGAAATGGAACCAATACAACTAGCTCTACACCGGTCCAGGTTAGCTTGCTTACCGGAATAACCGCTATTGCAACAGGATTGTACCATGGTTCCTTTGCCTTAAAATCTGACGGGACAGTGTGGGCTTGGGGCCGCAATAGTTATGGGCAGCTTGGAAATGGAACTAATGCGGATACCAACATACCCGTTCAAGTGAGTTCACTTACTGGGATCACGGCCATTGCCGGAGGATCTTATCACACTCTTGCCCTTAAAAATGACAGCACCGTATGGACCTGGGGAGACAATAACTATGGTGCACTTGGAAACGGAACCACTACCAGCAGTAATACTCCAGTACAAGCTAGTTTGCTCACAGGAGTCACCGCAATTGCAGGAGGTGGAGCCCACTCCCTTGCCGTGAAAAATGACGGTACAATATGGGCATGGGGACACAATGGTGACGGTCAACTTGGAATTGGCGCCAACACCGTCCCTGTCAAACTTCCTGTAGAAGTAAGTTCACCGTGTCCGGTGTTCACTGCAATAAATGAAAATACAGCACAGCTGGATATTTCTGTTTTCCCGAATCCATCAAACGGATTATTTAAACTGTCAATTGAAAATATGCAATCAGAAAACAGCATACTGGAAGTTTTCAATGTATACGGCAACAAAATTCTGCGGCAACCCCTTACAAATGAATTGGATCTTTCCAGTTCACCAAATGGAATGTATTTTGTTAAAATTTATGACGGTGAAAAAAACTATACCCGGAAAATCATAGTCCAGAAATAACTATGGAACTTAACACCAAAGAAGATACGCGCGGACAATTTGTAAAGGTAAGCACGAGCGTGGGTGTTGTTGTTTTTCTCGAAAATGAAAACGGGGCTCCTGACGAGCATCTTGGAATTTGGTATGGTGAGTTAACCGAAGATGGAACTCCAAAATACAGAACTGTTCCCGCAGAATATTGTATTCCCATCACTGATGTTTCAAGCTACCATTGATTTTGCCTCCAGACAAGCAATAGGCGTATCTTTGTTCCTGTAACATGATAAAAGTTAAAGAGGTAAGCGGCAAAGCGGTAAAGGCGCATGTGAATGATCTTCAGATCGAAAAGGATTATGTCCTCTCCTGGATACTTTGGGGAATAGCCAACACTCCCTTCCTGAAGGAAAACCTGCTTTTCAGGGGAGCTTCTCTTTTAAAAAAAGTGTATTTCCCAAATTACCGTTTTGCTGAAGAGTTGGAGTTTACGTGTAAAGAAGTTTTTGAGCTTGACAAAATAAAAAATGCTTTTTCAGAATTAGTGGTTCAGGTGCAAAAAAAATCGGGTCTCGCCTTAATAATTCGGGGGGACATAAAAGACACTGCAACTACTTACAACTTCGGAATTGCTTTTTCCGGGTTGTTAGGAGGAATAACGTCCACAAAATTAATCCGGATAGATATCAGCAAAAACGAGCACGTGTACTTCCCCGTGCTTGAAAAAGAGATTCCCCTACTCTACTCTGACCTGGTCGATGAAAAAATCTCGCTTACTTGTTACTCGATTGACGAGGTTGTTGCGGAAAAAATGCGATCCCTCCTCGAACGTTCTGAATCCGGAGATGTCTACGATGTATGGTATTTACTGGAAATGGATGGGTATGCAATAGAAGATTGCATTTTCGGCTTTTTGGAAAAAACAAGTTTACGGAATCTTGATCCGAAAAAATTAAAAATAACCGTAGAGAAAAAAGTACAGGAATTTGCAAAGCATTGGCGCGATGATCTCGCCCGGCAGATGAAATTAGTTCCGGATTATCACGATGTTTGGCGCCAGCTGGAAAAATTCTGGAGGAGGTATGAGAAGTTTATTGCGCAATAATGGTTAAGATCCTCCCCTCGAGCTGCGCTCCCAACCTTCGCTGCCGCTTGGTTGCCTCCAGAGAGGGAGAGTCTCCGTAGTAACTTGATGCTACCTACCAAGCTTAAGTCCCATTCTGACTCCTGTACTCATTCTTTGGTTTTCGGTAACTCCCATTACAAAATCAATTCTTGCCAGGTTTAGTTTTTCAATTCCAAGGAATACTTCGAAATAATTTTGGATCTTTTCCGTGTACAGGTAATGAATTCCGGCCAGCTCATTCACTTTCAGTTTTCTCAGCAGCGGGAATTTATTCAGAATAAATCCTGCAAAGTCATGTTCGTAATGTGCTTCTATGAAATAATCCTGCGTGCTGTAGGTGTAATAATCCAATAACTGAAAATCGGAAAAATCAAAATTGGAAAGAATGGTTTTATTTCCGGAGAAATGATAGTGATCCATCAGTTTCATTTTTTTATTGTTGATGAATTTACCTGCTGAAACCAAGTAGGTGGCCCTGCCGAGCAGCTTAAAATTCATACGGTCAGTAACACTTGCTTTTACGAGATCATAATTGACGTCCGAGCCAAGGGCGCTGTTTATCCCTTTTCTATATTCCAGGTGCAGCGTAGGATACTTGGAGCCAAACACCCATTTTTCATCCGGACGTGTTATGTATCTCTGCTTGTACCGTAAACGCAAATTCAGGCGCAGCTCCACAGCTTGGTTCTTAGAAAAAGATGTAGTGCTGTCCTGCATGGGATCAAGCGGATCATTGGAAGAATACACTTTAAAGTTTTTTGCAGCGGGAAATAGAACAAAACCGGCAGTATTCATGAGCGGGGAGCGATCGGAATATTCCAGGAAACTCCGCATATAAATTCCATTGGCAAGTTCCGAGTTGTAAGAGAGCTTGAGGAAATCTTTCTGGTACAACTTCATGTAATTGCTTTCAGCCAGCAAGGTATAGATGGTATTTACCAAGGGGGAGATTGGATTCTTATCCGAGAACTGGACTGTTTTTCTTCCGCCTTCTATGGCAGCGTGTGTAAAATTTTTCGGATGGAATTCATAAAGCAACTTCAATCCTCCGTTTAATCGTTTATCCGAAAATCCATAGGAAGCCACAAGGGTTTTGTAAAATCTTTTCTCTGTCTCGTATCTTTTCTGTATGTCCAACTCGGTTCCAAGCACCAATCCCTGCACGGTGTTGTACTGCACATTTTGAATCAGCGGAGAAAAAGAAATTGTTCTTTTCTTATATCTATTCACGTGATCATATCCAAAAATTATATCAATCGGCTTGAACCTATTCGTTTTCTTATCAACCGAATCCAGGAAAGGCTTGGATTCGCGTATCACCTGTATGCTGTCCTTGATCTGATAGTCGATCACTTCTTCCTGCGTCAGTGGCACAGGACGCATTTCGGCCC
>Ga0163151_10009045_pt1 | contig 10977 bp, 7 predicted proteins | sample OliLakLV19MP5IB2_FD_145596 | JGI IMG/M metagenome (GOLD analysis project Ga0163151, IMG submission 145596) | Freshwater microbial mat bacterial communities from Lake Vanda, McMurdo Dry Valleys, Antarctica - Oligotrophic Lake LV.19.MP5.IB-2 | ecosystem: Environmental > Aquatic > Freshwater > Lake...
TCCTGATCCACCGCCTGCTCGGCGAACAGGGGCATTGATTCGATGCCGTGGGCAGGGTGTGCGTCCCGATTCTGGGCGGCTCTTCGGTCCCCTCGCCCCCGTCTTCGGGGGAGAGGGTTAGGGTGAGGGGGCCGAGCGCTCCCAACGATCTGGAAGAACAGATCGTGAGACTGAGCGCCCTGTGAAGCGCTCGCCCCCTCACCCCGTCCCTCTCCCCCGAAGCGGGGGCGAGGGGGCTGGAGGAAGAATCCACCCAGAATCGAGACGCATACCCCAAGCGTCCCGCGCCGACGGGCCTCTTGAACCGCCGCCCAAGGGTGTGGTAGAGTCGGACGATGGACGGGCCGTAACCTTTCTCGCCGGGCCGAAACCTTCTTCGGAGAGTGAACATGAAACGGCTTGTGCTGCATGTGGCGACCATCGCCCTGCTCGTGGGGCTTCCCGCCTCGCACCTGGTCTGGTCGGCCCCGCCCGACGGCCGGAGGCCGAAGACGACCCTCTGCCACGTCTCTGGCGATGAGGGCACGGTGCATGTGATCAGCGTCTCGGATCGCGCCGTCCCCGCTCATCTGCGCCACGGCGACTGCGTGCTGAGCGAAGGCCAGACGTGCAGTTACGACGACGTCAACGGCATCGCCCTCTGCACGACACCACCACCGCCGACGACGAGTCGTTAGTCGAGACAAAGTTCGACGAACGACACGCCAACCGACGACCATCCAGAGCCCCGGCGAAGACTCCTTCGCCGGGGCTCTCCGTTTCCACTCGGAACGAAATCGGCGATCGCGCTTCGTGTGCCACGGCCGTGTCGGCCGTGCGAATCGCAGGTTGACAGGAAGCGTTCACACGGCTGACACAGCCGCGGCACACAATTCTTCAACCGACAGCTACCCGATCAACGGCCGGTTGAGCTGCGTCCGATACTTCGACCCGTCCGGCCCGGATTCCGGACCGGCGAGGTAGCATTCCCACAGCTCCGCCGACGGCTTGTGAGTGTTCGCCGCGACCCAGGCGTCGAACTCGCCCCAGGCGTCGCCGAGTTGTTCGTAAGGACCGTGGTAGACCGTCCGCGCGACCTTCATCGCCGGCCACGTCCCCGGCTGCACCCGACCCGATGCAGTCACCGGCGACGCGACCGGCACGCAGATCTCGAAGTCGAACACGTCCGTCGGCCGACGCAAATGATGCGTGAACCACGGCCCGGTGACGGCAATCCCCTGCGCGGCGACGGTGCTCATCACCTCGCCGATTCCCGGCCCCATCACGTTCCTGATCTCCGCCCGCGGCACGGTGAGCGGAATGCGGGCCATCGGCTGGTCCACGGTCTGCACAATTTGCGGCGTCTCAATCATGGCGATTCCGGCTCCTGACGAGTTGAGTGGCGAATGACGGGCGGCCCCGCGTCGAAGTGCCGGCCGACCCTGTTTCTATCCCATAGTCGAACGGGGAGACACGCGTTCGACAGAGGGGCGGGAGTTTTCCAGTAGATAGCCCCCGGTCTCCCGACCGGGGGGCGAGCGCTTCGTTGGACCTCCGTCCGCGATCGCCTTGTAGGAGCCGGGGCGTGTCGCCCCGGTCATCTGTTTGCGAATTGTTCGCGCGCCCGTCCGGGCCGACACGGCCCGGCTCCGATAAATCCGCGCAACATTTCCCCATAGGGTGAACAGCGCACACGACCCCTCTTCCCCAATGGCCAAGGACGAACGACCAAGGATCCCTCCCATGCTCACCGCCTCCGACCTCCTCGCCACCCTCCGCCGCGTCGTCGCCGAATCCGGACCCGAAATCACGCTGTTTCGGTTCCAGCGAGAAACCGGCATTCATCGCTGGCGCGTCTACGATCGCTGGGGAAACTGGACCAATCTCCGCCGTGCGGCCGGGTTGCCGATCCGCAACACGTCGCGGCCGGTTTACAGCGATGATGAACTGCTGGCCGAGGTCAATGCGGCGGCGAAGACGCTGGACCGGTATCCGACGCTGCACGAGTTCGACCGGGCTTCGCACCGCGCGTGGGGCACGCTGGATCGGCGCTTCGGTCGCAAGCATGACGTTGTCGACAAGCACCGCGACTGGCTGGAAAAACAACCCGCGGACTTGCGGCCCGGCTTCCTCATGGGCGTGCCGGCGGATTGCGATCCGAGCCTCGTCCCCGGCGTGTTTCTGCCGCGATTGAAATGCCCCCGGTTCGACTTCAAGGCCGCCGCCGAGATGCTGCAATGGCTGCCCGACCTGGGAAAGCGTCTCGCGCAAAGCCAGGCCGCGCGGGCGATGACGATCTTGGTCGCGGGTTCGCTGGCGCTGTCGCCGTGGGGTAGGGTGGGACGAGTCTTCGAGTCCCACCAACAATCAACCTTCGATGTGGTGGGACTCGAAGACTCGTCCCACCCTACGGCGTCACGCCAGAATCGGCTGAATCACTTCCCCCGCGATGTCCGTCAACCGGAAATCGCGGCCCTGGAACTTGTGCGTCAGACGCAGGTGGTCGATGCCCAGCAGATGCAGCATCGTGGCGTGCAGGTCGTTGACGGGGACCACGTTCTCGACCGCGTGGTAGCCGAACTCGTCCGTGTTGCCGTGCGAGACGCCCCCCTTGATGCCGCCGCCCGCCATCCAGATCGAAAACCCCTTCTGGTGATGGTCGCGGCCGCTCCCCTGGGCCATCGGCGTGCGACCGAACTCGCCCCCCCACAGGACCAGCGTCTCGTCCAGCATGCCGCGCTGCTTGAGGTCGGCGATGAGCGCGGCGCACGGGCCGTCGACTTCCGGGGCGATCTGCTCGATGCCGTTCTTCACGCCGCCGTGATGGTCCCAGTCGCGGTGATAGAGCTGGATGAACCGCACGCCCCGTTCGGCGAGCCGGCGGGCGACGAGACAGTTGGTGCCGAACGAGCCGTCGCCCTGTTGCGCGCCGTACAGTTCGAGGATGTGCTGCGGCTCGCTCGACAGGTCCATGAGTTCCGGCACGCTGGTCTGCATCCGGAAGGCGAGCTCGTACTGATTGATGCGGGTCGCGATCTCGGGATCGTCCAGCGATTCGTCGAGCCGGCGATTGAGCGCGTCGACGGCGTCGATGACGTCGCGCTGCCGGTCGGCCGTCACGCCCGCGGGGTTGTGAATGTAATGCACGGCGTCGCCGGTGGAATACAGCCGGACGCCCTGAAACTGGCTCGGCAGAAGCCCGCTATGCCACTGCCGGCTGGCGATGGGTTGCTGCTGGCCGCTCTTGCCGGTGCTGGTGAGGACCACGAAGCCGGGGAGATCGACGGAGTCGGCCCCCAGGCCGTACCACAACCACGACCCCATGCTGGGTCGGCCGGAGATCGTGGTCCCCGTGTTCATGAACGTGTGCGCAGGATCGTGGTTGATCGCCTCGGTGACCAGACTGCGAATGATGCAGATTTCATCCGCGACGCCGCCGATCTTCGGGAACTTCGCGCAGATCGACTGGCCCGACTCGCCGAACTTCTGGAACTCGTGCTGCGGGCCGAGGATCTTGAGCTGCTTGTTGCCCTGCAACTGGGCGATCGGCTGCCCGGCGGTGACCGATTCGGGCATCGGCTGGCCGTCGAGTTCCGCGAGCTTGGGCTTGTAATCCAGCGTTTCGAGATGACTCGGCCCGCCGGCCATGCAGAGCTGAATGACCCGCTTGGCTTTCGCCGGCCGATGCAACGGATTCACCGCGCCGGCCCACCGCTGTTCGCCGGGCTTGGCGGCGGCGTTCAACAATCGCGGTTCCAGCAACGAAGCGAGCGCGACCGTGCCGAGTCCGCCGAGCGACCGGGCCAGAAACGTGCGACGATTGGCGGCCTGGAGGGCGGGGAGGTGATTCATGTCGGGTCGTTCCTGTGCGAAGAATTGGTCCACAGATTTCACCGATTTCGCAGATTGAAGACAGACGAATTGATGGAGAAATCAGAAGGCGGTTTCGTCGAGTGGCGATTCCTTGGGCGACCAGACCATGCGGCGGTATTCCAGACTGCTTCGTCCGAAGTTCAACAGCAGGCCGCGACGATGCCCGCTGGCCTTGAGGTAATTCAGCAATTGCGATTCGTCGCCTCCCGTGAGACCGCAAAGGGCTTTCAATTCGACGATGACTTCGCCGTAGCAGCGGAAATCTGCCTTGTACTTGGCGTCGAGGATGCATCCCTTGTACGTCACCGCCAACTCAACGTGGGGCTCAAAGGGGATTCCATGCTGCTGGAACTCGATGGCCAGCGCTTGCTGATAGACCGCTTCGAGGAAGCCGTTCCCCAGGACTCGATGAACTTCCATCGCCGCGCCGATGATGGCGTAGGTCTGCGGGTCTTGCGATTCGTCGGACATTCTGAGACTCCATCGGTTGAAATCGTCCACAGATTTCGCAGATGGCACAGATTAAAGACAAGAGTCAGAGTACACATCCTCTGCCGTCACAATCTCCTTCCTCAAATCTGCGGAATCTGGGAAATCTGTGGACAAAACTGCTTAAATCTTCCACCTTTAGACTCACAACCGCGTCACCGTTTCGTGCAGGTTGAGGAGCGTGCGGGCGATGCTCGTCCACGCGGCGAGATCCACGCGGTTGAGGCCGTCGGGCACCGGGGATTCACCGGAGGCTTTCAACAAGGCGTCCGCGGCGGCCGTGTCGGCGGCGTATTCCGCACGGTGCTTGTCGAGCAGTTTGAGCAACAACGCGAGTTCGTCGTCCTCCGGATTGCGCGACAACGCACGACGGAAGGCCCAACGGAGTCGCGAAGCGGGCGTGCCGCCGCCGTCGGTGATGATCCGTGTGGCGAACACGCGGGCGGCTTCGACGTAGCCCGGGTCGTTGAGCAACGCCAGGGCCTGTTGCGGCGTGTTGGACCGCGGACGGTCGGCGACGCATTCCTCGCGGCTCGGGGCGTCGAAGATCAACATCTCGGGATGCAGGAACGATCGCTGCCAGTGCGTGTACAGACCGCGTTGATACAACAGTTCGCCCTTGTCGTGGACCCACGTCCGCTTGGGGAAGTTGAGGTAGTCCCAATAGCCGTCGGGCTGATACGGCTTGACGCTCTCCCCGCCGATGCGGGGCGACAACAACCCGGCGATGGACAACGCGTTGTCGCGCAGGAACTCGGCGTCGAGCCGGAACCGGTTCTGGGCCGACAACAGCCGGTTATACGGATCGGCCGCGCGGGCCTGGGGCGTGAGCTTCGACGACTGCCGGTACGTCCGCGACGTGACCATGAGTCGTACCATGTGTTTGACGTCCCAGCCGTTGCCGCTGTCGCGGAATTCGACGGCGAGCCAGTCGAGCAGTTCGGGATGCGTGGGCCATTCCCCCTGGCTGCCGAGGTCTTCGACGGTCTTCGACAGACCCGTGCCGTAGAACAGCTTCCACATCCGGTTGACCATCACGCGGGCCGTGAGCGGGTTATCCTTCGACACGAGCCAGTTCGCGAGATCGAGCCGGTTCGCGCGACGGTCGGCGACGTCGATCTGGCCGAGAAACGTCGGGATCGCCGGTTCGCGGACTTCGCCGCTGTCGTCCATCCAGTTGCCGCGCGGCAGGACGCGCACGGTCCGCGGCTCTTTGAGGGCCGTGGTGATGAGCGAGCGGGGAATCGTGTCAACGAACTTCTGGCGGCCGACTTGAATGGACTGTACGGCTTGGCGTTCGGTCTGGAACCGCGGGGATTGATCGCGGAAGAACTCCACGAGCCGTTTGGTTTGCTCCGCGGTGCGATCCGCGGGAGCGATGGCCAGCACATCGCGGATCTCGGTCGGCACCCAGTGCGTGGTCGGTGCGGGAATGATAGTCGCCGACAGTCGCCAGCGGCCGATGCTGTGCTGCGCGTGTTGCGATTGAAACTCCAGCCGGACGGTGAATTGGCCGGACTCTGTAAGGAACGGCTTCTCCGCATCGAAGATCGCCAGATGCGATTCGCCGACCTTGGGCAACACGGCCCAGCCGGTGTCGTTCTTGCCATCGACCGCAGCCGCCACGGCGAACTTGTCCTGCGCGTGATCGGCGACAGACTTCGTCAGTTTGACGGCGTCCGGTTTGCCGTCCGCCTTGGGGACGAGCACTTTGAACTCGGTCAGCACGAAGTTGCCGTTCGGTGCGCTCCCCGGTCCTTTGGATGGGAGACTGTCGTCGGCGAGGGCTTCCAAGCGAAGCCCCGTCACATTCCGCAGTTCTGTGTCGATGGTGGCGACGTACGTCTCCTTCGCGGCGACTTTGCCGTCCACTTTGTACGACCCGTCCTCCTGACGAAGCAGTTGCGAGTCCCCTTCCACGCGGACTTCGGTCGGGGACAACGTTTCCCAACCGGCGTCCGTGTCGAGTTCCGCCGTCCAATCGGTGTTGGTCGCGACCAGTTGTTCGGCGAGCGTTTGCAGTTTCTGCTGTGCGGTCGCGATCTGCGCGTCGAACTCCGCGAGCCGTTGCGATTGCCAGGCGTCGGGAACCAGCAGACCCGGTTCGCGGCGGCCGATGTCGGCTTCCTGCACGTCGGCGAAGAACGCCGCCACGCTGTAGAAATCGCGAGTGAGGAACGGATCGTACTTGTGATCGTGGCATTCGCAGCAGGCCATCGTCGCGCCGAGCCAGACGCTGGAGACATTGCGAACGCGGTCGGCGGAATACTTGGCCCGATACTCTTTGGCCTGCGCGCCCCCTTCTTCGGTGGTCTGCAACAACCGGTTGTAACCCGACGCGACCTGCTGCCACGTCGTCGGATTGGGCAGCAGATCGCCCGCGAGTTGCTCCGTCGTGAAGCGATCGTAGGGCAGGTTCTGCTGGAAGGCGTTGATCACGTAATCGCGATACGGCGCGATGTCGCGCGGGTTGTCGCTGTGATAGCCGGCGGTGTCGGCGAACCGCACGAGATCCATCCAGTACACCGCCATCCGTTCGCCATAGTGCGGCGATTCCAACAGCCGTTCGACGAGCCGTTCGTAGGCATCGGGACGACTGTCGTTGACGAAGGCGTCCACCTCATCGGGCTTCGGCGGCAACCCGGTGAGATCGAAGGACAATCGCCGACAGAGCGTGACGCGGTCCGCCTCCGGATTGAGTGCCAGCCCCGCCGTTTCCAGTCGCGCGAGGACGAACCGGTCGATCTCGCCCGATGCGGCCTGGGCGTTCTTGACCGTCGGCAACGCGGGACGTTGCGGCGGGATGAACGCCCAATGCCCCTGATACTCGGCTCCCTGTTCGATCCATTTCTTGATGACGGCGATGTCCCGCGCGGACAGCGTCTTGCCGAGGGACTTCGGGGGCATGACTTCATCGGGATCGGTCGACGTGATCCGCGCGAACAGCTTGCTCTTGCCCACATCGCGGGCGGTCACCACGCCGGGATGGTCCGCCGTGCCGGCGTATCCTTCGGCGAGATCCAGTCGCAGCTCGGCTTCGCGATGGTTCTTGTCCGGGCCGTGACAGCGAAAGCAAGTGTCGGACAGAATCGGCCGCACGTCGCGATTGAACTCGACGCGCTCGGGCAGCGGCGCGTCGGCCGCCGTCGCCGCACCGGCGATGAACGATGCCAGTAGGATTCCCATGCAGCGCATCATGGCAGACCTCGACGGAACAAGCGGGCACGATGGTGTGCGTGCATCGTAGCCCACAGGCTCCGCGCGAGACAACCGGCAGCCAGGTCGGCCGAGCGGAGAAGTGCGGCGTCATTGGTCGGGATGCCTGGCTCGCCGCTTTAGCCCCAGCGGGGCGGCAGATCGTAGCCCCAGGCGTGAGCCTGGGGTTGGCATTGGTCAATGAATGCCAGCCCTGAAAGGGCGACAGAATGCCGGAGGTGGTTCGATCTCTGTCGCCCCTCCGGGGCTTGATCAGACGTATCATGTCGTTCCCCTTACGCCTGGGGCTACGATCTGCCGCACCTTCGGTGCTGAAAGCCAGGGCCGGTGACATCATCCTGCCCGTGACTCATTACGGAATTGCTTGCAGCATCAGCTTGCGGAACTCGATTTTGAACGGGCCGCCGGAGTGGACTTGCAGGCCGATCTTGCCGGTGCGGGGGATGGCGGGGTCGGGTTCCTCGTAATCGACGGTCTTCGTGCCGTTGATCGACAGCGTGATGCGGCCACCCTGGGCGCGGACCACGTAGTCGTTCCACTCGCTTGGCTTGAGGGCCTTGGCGGCGACCTCGGCATCCGCTGCCGCCACGAATTTCCGCCTTCGCGATTCATCGTACAGGCTGCCCCAGCAATTCAGGCCGATGTCCGCCTGGTAGCCGATCATCTCGGTGCTGTTCGGCAGCCGTTGCGACCGGAACTGCACGCCGGAATTCTCCTTCGGGTCGTGCAGCTTGACCTCGAACGTCAGTTCGAAGTCGCCGTACTCGTCCGCGGTCACCAGGAAGTGATTCTCCTTGAGTCCGGGCGATTCGCCGACGATCGCGCCATCGACGACCTTCCACAGATCGGCGCGACCCTCCCAACCGGTGAGGTCCTTGCCGTTGAAGAGCGATTTCGGTTCCGCGGCGGAGGCGAGAGCGGACATCGCGATGAGCGAAACCAGACTGCACAGGCGAAACATGGTGCTTCCTTCCAGAGGGGAGTTGTCGATCGGAGATGTATGACGGAGACCGCCGCTCGCGAAGTTGCACTGTCAGCACGGAAAAATGCTATCCACAGATTTCGCAGATTCCACAGATTAAAGAGGTGAGATGGTCCTCCGCGATCCGGTTCCTTCTTGAATCTGTGTCATCTGCGAAATCTGTGGACAAGAATTCTTCACTCGCAACCGTTTGTTACTCCCACGCGGGGGTGCTGTCGCCCGATGTTGTCACAATCCACGGCGTCCACGCCAGCACGACTTTGGTGACGGTGATGTCGGTCTTCTTCGGCTTCACGAGGACTTCGTCGAACACCAGACCATCGGCGGCGGTGCCGTCCTGGAGTTTGGCGGTCTCGGTCTCGAACGCTTCGTTGAGGTCGATCAACTGCTGCTTGAGCGTCTCGATGTTCTCGTTGGCCTGGCCGACGTCCTGCCGCTGCTCAAGAGCCCTGCCGGTGCTGCGGGCAGCGGTCGCTGCACGGGTCAGGTTGGTCGTACTCGCGAGCTTTCGGCTGAACATTGCCCCCAGGATTGACGTCCCAAACTGAATGGCGGTACTCATCGTCGAAGCCGACGCCTGGGCCTTTTCTTTCTCCAGTTTCTGTTCGGCTTTGCGGATCTTCTCCTGCACGGTCAGGAGTTTGGGGGCGAACTTGGTCCGTAGTTTCTCGATTTGCAGGTCGCGCTGCTCCTTCAGCAACTGACCGAGCCGGACCCGGAACACGCCCTCTTCCTCGTTGGCTTTCGACGTTTCTTTGAGATCCTTGCACTTCAGCAGCCGCAGCCGCTGCGTGCGATAGAGGTGTTCCTTCAGCGAGCCGCTGATGTCGGCGAACGTCTTGGGGCGGGACAACGTCGGCGGCAGCGACGCGAACTGGGCCCCGGATTCGGGATGCGACTCCGTCTCCGGCGGTTCCTCCGCCGTCTTGCCGGCATCCCACACCGTCGTGGAGACTTCTTCAATCGTGGGGATCAGCAGTTGCAGGTCGTGCGCTTCGTCGATGCCCGCCGCGCGGTTCTCGAAATGCACGCGGGCCGATCCCAGCAGCCCCGCGCGATACACCAGCCTCGCCCCGCGCGGCGGCGTGGTCCGGCACGGCAGGAAGCATTCGCCGATCTCCGGCGGTAACACCGGATGCGTGTCGGTGTCCTCGGAAGGACCGAACGACGACGGCGTCGCCGCCGATGTTGACGTCGCCGGCCGCGCGCTCTTCTTCGCCGCCATCAACTGCTCGATGTGCGTGGTCGTCATCGGCCCGCGGAGATACGACAAGGCCCACCGCGTCTGAAACACCACCGGGGCGTCGTCGTGGACGTTGTTCATCAGGAACACGCGGTTCCCCAATGACGACATCGTCCGCTCCATCGTCGCCCGGTCGAACTGCGCGCCCGCGGCGGCGGACGCCCCTTCCAGGCCGTCGAGCAACCGGCCCTTGTCGCGCTCGGTCTGCAGCCGGCCGATGAACCACGTGCCGCAGTTCGAGAGACCCTTGTAATCGAGATCGACCGGGTTCTGCGTGGCAAGCATCACTCCCAGGCCATACGCGCGGGCCTGTTTGAGCAACGTGAGCATCGGCGTTTTGCAGGGCGGATTGGCCGTCGGCGGAAAGAAGCCGAAGACTTCGTCCATGTACAGAATGGCTCGCAGGCTGGAGGTGCCCGGCTGCTTTCTCATCCACGCCAGCACTTCGTTCAGCAGAATCGTCACGAAGAACATCCGCTCGGGGTCGGACAGATGCGCGATCGACAAAATCGCGATCCGCGGCTTCCCCTCCGGCGTGTAGAGCAGCTTCTGCACGTCGAGCGCTTCCCCCTCCCGCCACGCGGCGAAGCCGGGCGAGGCGAGCAGGTTGTTCATCTGCATCGCGAACTCGAACCGCTCTTTCGCCGGGAAGAAACTCTCCAGATCGAGCACCCCGAGCCGGTCGAACGGCGGCGACTGGATGCCCCGGATCATGGACCCCAGATCGAGATCCTGCCCTTCCTTCCAGCGGGCATCGAGCAGGTTCGACAGCAGAATGTGCTCGCGGCTCTTGAGCGGATCGGCGTCGATGCTCAACAAGGCGAGCAGCCCCGACACCGCCGATGCAATCCGGTCGCGCATCGCCGCCGCGTCTTTGCGTGTCGTTTCATCCGGCGCGGTGAACGACCGCAGCACCGTCACCTGCAGACCGGCCGGATTGCCGGGGGTGTAAATGGCCACATCAGCGGCGTCGCGGAAGCGTTGGATGCGCTCCGGCGTTTGGCCCCATTCCATGAGGCCCTGCTTCCACGACGTCGCCGTGTTCGTGACGAATTCCTCGGCGGTCATCCCGCGCCGCGTGGCTTCCGCCGGGTCGACCCACGGCCGGAAGTCTTCGGGCCGGAGTTGCGGGAACGTCAGCATCAGGTTGCCGAGATCGCCTTTGGGATCGATGCAGATCGCGGGGATGCCGTCG
>Ga0163151_10009046_pt1 | contig 10975 bp, 13 predicted proteins | sample OliLakLV19MP5IB2_FD_145596 | JGI IMG/M metagenome (GOLD analysis project Ga0163151, IMG submission 145596) | Freshwater microbial mat bacterial communities from Lake Vanda, McMurdo Dry Valleys, Antarctica - Oligotrophic Lake LV.19.MP5.IB-2 | ecosystem: Environmental > Aquatic > Freshwater >...
CAGAACAACCACCGTCCTTGGCGGATATCCGGAACGGCTTCCCGGCAAGCGATGGGTCCTGCGTGTACAACGCCTTGATCTTCGATATGGCTTTGTCCGTTAATGTCACACTCATCTTTAGTCCTCCCTTATTTATTATTTAGGTGTAATTTTTATCGCGAGCACGGGGCACACACTTTCGCAGGCCATGCAGAAAATACAGGCTTCTTCCTTGATGCAGATGTCGAAATCAACCGCGACCCACGTGCCGTGAATGCCCAGGTTTCTCTTCCGGCCCCCACACCGCATGATCGGCATGGTCAGCCGCTTTTTGACGATTGGCTTGAAAATCAAGATCAATACCAGCCATAATTCTTACCCCCTTCACATCATCCCCAACCCCAGCTTGGCCGCATCCGACATCATGTTGCGGTCCCAAGGTGGATCCATCACAATTTCCACACGGACGTCAGACACCTGAGGAATGCCTCGGATCTTGGTCTCGGCGTCTTTTTTAAGCACCTCGCCCATCCCACAGCCTGGGGCCGTCAAGGTCATGGCAACATCCACTTCGTACCAGCTCCCCGGCAAAGAAATCACCTGACATTTGTAAACCAGCCCCAAATCAACAATATTGGTCGGGATTTCCGGATCAAAAATGGTTCGCAGCTGATCCCAAACCAATTTCTCTATATCTGCTGAATTGTTCAACGAAATTCCCTGCACGGGTGAATTTGAGGGAGGCGCCTCACCCACCGCATCCGCATCTTTACCCGCAATGCGCAGCATTTCTCCACGATGCGTGACCACGGTATAACTCCCACCAAGGGATTGAGTAATCGTCACCGGGGTGCCCGCCGTCAAAAAAACCGTCTGGCCCCAGGGAATTTGGACCGCTTCACAATCACGACTCAAGGTTATGGTCTGGTTGGTGTTCATTCTGTTGAAACCTTTCCCTTTTTGTCTTCCAACGCCTCTCGCAAGGTATGCCAGGCCAACGTGGCGCATTTCACTCGAATGGGAAATTCACTCACGCCTTGAAAAACCGCCAGCTTGCCCAGCTCGGTTGGATCCAAACCGTCCTGGGTTCCCGTGAGAAACCGGTGGAATTTGTCAAAAAGGCCTTCAGCCTCCACCCTGGTCTTGTCTTTGACCGCGGCGGTCATCATGGAGGCGGAGGCCTTCGAAATGGCGCAGCCGGCACCCAGGAAACCGACGTCTCGTATCTTGTCGTTCTCCATGACCAAGTAGACCGTCACCTGGTCACCACAAAGCGGGTTGGACCCTTCCGCCATCCGGTTGGCGTCCGGTAATTTGTGAAAGTTGCGCGGACTGCGGCTGTGATCAATGATGACCTCTTGATAAAGTTCATTCAGTTTCGACATCGCTTGAGTCCCTCCGATCCGAAACGAGCCAGTTGGAGATAAACACTTCCATCGAAACACGAAGAGGTTCGAGCTCCAACCGGCTGATCATTTCACTGGCAAAGGCATGGATCAGCAGACGCCGGGCTTCCATCTCGCCCAACCCCCGCGCACGCAGATAAAACATCTGATCCGGGTCGATCTGACCCACCGTGGCGCCGTGTTTGCATTTGACGTCATTGGCGTAAATCTGGAGCTCCGGTTTGGAGTTCACAAGTCCCCGTTCGGACAAAAGCAGGTTCTTGTTTGTTTGCATGGCATCCGTCTTTTGGGCGTTGGGCCGGACGATAATCGTTCCGTTAAAAATGGCTTGGGACGACCCATCCAACACTCCCTTGTAGAGCTCGCGACTTGTTCCATGGGATTTGGTGTGATCGATGGTGGTGTGGTTGTCCACGTGTTGCCGGCCGGCGAGAAGAGTGAGTCCATTTAAAGTGGACTCGGTCCCTTCGGCTGCTTGGATGACATTGAGGTCGTTTCGAACCAAGGCTCCACCCGCTGAAATGGAGTGGGACGTGAATCGGCTGTTACGATCCTGCTGAACCTGAATCGTGTGAATGTTCAATGCCTTCGGACTTTCCCACTCGAGTTTATAGTGATCGATCCGGGCGTTTTCACCCACCGCGATCTCAGTGACCGAGTTCGTGAAAGTGATCTCGCCATTCTGACCGATATAGCTTTCGATGATGGCCGCCTGTGCGTCTGGTTCAGCTACGATCAGAACCCGGGGATGGGAGACAAGGGGCTCATGAAGGGCGGAAGAAACGAAAATAAGATGCACAGGGAGATTGACGGCTCTCCCCTTGGGAAGACGGATAAAAGCTCCGTCATGAAAGAAGGCGGTGTTAAGAGCCGTAAAAGCATGATTCTCGACATCGGCGTATCGGGCCAAATGAGATTCCACAACATCCTGCAGATCTGTCTCCAAGAAGGTGGCGAGGTTCCCCACAACAAAATCATCCCCACCCTGAAGGGAGGAAAGCTCCGGTGAGTAGTTGCCGTTCACGAAAACAAGTTGGTGAGACGGTATGGCGCCAAACGGATAGGCAGCGATGATCTCCCGGGCTCTTGTGACGTCAAAATCGACCTTCATGCCAAGCTTAAACGGGATTTCTGTAATCGGTCTTATGTCGGTGAATTGCCAATGCTCGTTCCGTCTGGTTGGAAACCCCAACTTAAGAAAACGTGACATCGCCGATTTTCGAATCGCTTTAACCCACGCCAATTTGCTTCCGGAAAGATCACGCTCAATGCGTTCAAATTCCGAAACGGTGTAGTCTTGTTTGTTGATCAGACCAATCATGCCACGCTCACAGGCCGGGCGCTTTTGACTTCTTCTTCAATCCAGCCGTAGCCTTTCTTCTCCAGTTCAAGAGCCAACTCTTTTCCACCCGACTTAACAATGCGCCCGTCAAAAAGAACATGAACCACATCAGGCTCGATATAATTCAAGAGCCTTTGATAGTGCGTAATAACCAGCATGGCGCGTTCCTTGTTTCGGAGAGCATTAATGCCTTTCGCCACAATCTGAAGGGCGTCAATATCAAGACCCGAATCGGTTTCATCCAGGATGGCAAGTTTTGGCTCCAACACGACCATCTGGAGAATCTCGTTCCGTTTCTTTTCGCCTCCCGAAAAACCGTCGTTCACAGAACGGCTCATCATGGCTTGATCCATCGAGACCAACTTGGCTTTCTCCCGAACCCAGGGCAGAAACTCCATGGGGTCCATCTCTTCAAGGCCCCGGTATTTCCGGATGGCATTGACCGCCGCCCTTAGAAAATAGGTGTTGGTGATACCGGGGATTTCGACGGGGTATTGCAAAGCGAGAAAAACCCCCTCGCGAGCGCGAGTCTCCGGCGTCATTGCCAAAAGGTCCTTTTTCTCAAAGAGCACGGACCCCGCTGTGGACACAAAGCCGTCCCGCCCCGCCAACACGTGAGCGAGCGTGCTTTTGCCGGAGCCGTTGGGACCCATGATGGCATGCACCTCGCCTGCGTTTACCTGAAGGTTGATCCCTTTAAGAATTTCCTTCTCACCGGCTTTCGCGTACAAATTTTTAATCTCAAGCATGTCCACCCTCCTGATGAAAATTCATCACAATTATCCGACACTTCCTTCTAGGTTCATTCCCAATAACTTTTGGGCTTCCACGGCAAACTCCATCGGCAGTTTGTTGAAGACCTGTTTGCAGAAGCCGTTCACAATCATATTGACCGCATCTTCCGTTGAGATCCCGCGTTGCCGGCAATAGAACAGTTGATCCTCCCCAATCTTGGACGTTGACGCTTCATGCTCCACGCGCGCGGTGGTGTTGCTCACCTCCAAGCGTGGGAAGGTGTGGGCCCCGCACAGATCTCCTACCAGAAGCGAATCACACTGAGAGTAGTTGCGGGCATCGGTCGCCCTTTTGAAGATTTTCACAAGCCCCCGATAGGTGTTCTGCCCGTGTCCGGCTGAGATCCCCTTGGAGATGATGGTGCTCCGGGTATTTTTCCCCCTATGGATCATCTTGGTGCCGGTGTCTGCCTGTTGATAATTATTCGCGACCGCCACCGAATAAAACTCACCGATGGAATTGTCTCCCTCCAAAATCACGCTGGGATACTTCCACGTGATGGCCGATCCTGTCTCCACTTGCGTCCAAGAAATTTTGGAGTTGGCGCCCCGGCAGTGGCCGCGCTTGGTCACGAAGTTGTAGATGCCGCCTTTCCCTTCCTTGTCACCGGGGTACCAATTCTGAATGGTGGAGTACTTGATCTCGGCGCCCTCAAGCGTGATCAGTTCCACCACGGCCGCGTGGAGTTGGTTTTTATCTCGCATGGGAGCGGAACATCCCTCCAGGTAGCTAACGGTGCTGTTCTCCTCCGCAATGATCAGGGTCCGTTCAAACTGTCCGGTGTCTACCGCGTTGATGCGGAAGTACGTTGATAGTTCCATCGGACAGCGAACCCCTTTCGGGATGTAACAGAACGATCCGTCGCTGAAGACGGCGGCGTTGAGACAGGCAAAAAAATTATCTCCATAGGGAACGACGGACCCCAGATACTTTTGAACCAGATCCGGATGCTTCTGCACCGCCTCGGAAAACGAGCAAAAAACGACCCCGGCTTTCCCCAGCGTTTCTTTAAAGGTGGTGGCCACCGAAATGCTGTCCAACACCGCGTCCACCGCCACGCCCGCCAACTGTTTTTGCTCGTCCAAAGGAATGCCCAACTTCGCAAATGTCTTGAGGATCTCGGGATCCACTTCATCAAGACTCTTTGGCCCTGCCTTTTTTGCTCCAGGCGCCGAGTAGTAGATGATGTTCTGGTAGTCGATCGGCGGATAATGGACGTTGTGCCACGTCGGCTCTTTCATCGTGATCCAGTGCTGATAAGCTTTGAGGCGCCACTCAAGCATCCAGCCTGGTTCGTTTTTCTTGGACGAAATCAGGCGAATGATGTCTTCATTGAGACCGCGGGGCGCCGCATCCGCCTCAATCTCGGAGACAAATCCGTATTTGTATTCGCTGGTCGTGAGATCTCGAATCGCATTCCCTTCTGTCTTCATGTGTCCTCCTCACAAAAAAATGACTTGCTCTTATTTCAAAATTCTATCCCTTACTAAAGGGTATGGTTTTTGCATAAAAACCACTCTTGCAGTGAAATCAAAATAGGCTACGCCGCCCGCACTTCGATCTCGGACGGCATATCAAGCTCCCACCATTCTCTCTTTTAAAATGCGATTTCCAGAACGCAAAGCCTGTTCTCCGAATTTGAGGCGCATCAGGTTAACTACAAACGGTTCTTTTTTTTCAACCAGATCTTCCAAGGTCATCTCACTCAAGACGCCCTCAATGTGCTCACTCAAGACGGACCAGACGGATCGGATGGTACAGGATTTGGAATAATGCACACATTGGACCCTCCGGCCGGTAAAAGATTTACAGAAATCCGGACTAAACAAAAGACCGTTCAAAGCCTTGAGCACATCGGCCGACGTGATTTTGTCGAGACCACGGCTGAGTTGATAGCCACCGTTAACCCCACGAACACTCATGACCAAGCCTGCCCGCTTTAAAATATTCAAGAGTTTGTTCACATAGGGGACCGAAAGCCCCTCCGCCTCTGCAATCTCAGCGGCGGCAAGGGGTTTCTCTCCCTTGTAAGCGGCGATCTGCAAAATGCACCGAAAACCGTATTCTTCCTGAGCTGAGATCTTCAATGATGCCGCCCTTTTTTTCCTATAGGATGTTGAGGTTTCTCAAACCGGCTATTCAACAAATCGCATTTAAAGTACTGATAATTTTACGAAACCATACTTTTTTGTCAAGTTTTGAATTGAATCTCGAAATCTCCCGGCATTTCTAGACGATCTTAACCTCTAGAAGACCTTGATTGTTCCGCGAAGATCCTCCACGGTCCCAGTCCTGATAGGTCAACTCTGGCCGAATCAGAGGAGGCTGGACAAACGGGCAAATTGTTATGCGATTCGCAAAGCGTTCCGCAAATGGTTGGCAAGCAACTATTTGGAATTTCTGGACAACGTCGTGATGTTTTATGTGGGGATGATACTTTTACTGATTTCGTGTGCTGAACTTGAATCGTTCAAATAATCCACTTCCCAGAGAGTTCGAATATCCTCTGGGTCAATGCCCCGAGGACATCGGCTTTGAATTTGGATTGAATTCAGTCGGTATCCCCTATTTCTAATCCGATCCCCATTCAGAATCTTTTGCACGCTTTCATGACAGAGAAGGGCAATCTCTCGTTCGATCTCCAATAATCGCGCCGCTAAATTCACCTGATTATTCGCTCATATCGAGCTTTAATCAACTTGATCCAATCGTTCTTCCTGAAAGCGCCGAGGGCGGAATCTTGGATCATCGAGATTAGTGTTGGCCTTATTTCTTTAATTTTTTCAAAAATATTTCCCACGCTTTTCTCTTCTAATTCAAGATTTTGAGCCAGCTTGTCGAAATCGAGACGGCTTAGCTTATTTTTCTTTCCATTGATTGTGAGAGCCGATTCGTACTCCCGTGGAATGAATAGTTTTGAGGAGACAAAGTCGTAGCAGGGGGCCAGCTTTATTTCGCTTCCCTTCTCCACAAGAGCCCAATTTTTTAGATGCATGTCCCCGTTTCCAATGAGAAAGTTAAAAACAACCCGCTCGTAGAAGTTGGTGAGTTCCAAAAAGACGTTCGTGGTATGCGTTCGTATCGCTCTCCCCACCTTTTCCAGCGAACCGTTATATTTTTCGTCCGTCGGAACTTGCAAGAGTTGAGCCATATCTTCTTTATGGAGTCTCTCCCCCTTAGGCAAATTGTCGAATCGCTTTATGAGATAAGCTGGCGTACCGTCCGCCATGGGAAGAACAGCGTGGGGAGGCACATCCATTTCCATCTTTTCTGCCATATCCATGCAGAGGTTTTCAACCAAGGCAATTTGGGGGTAATCCACGATGTCCGGTTTTAAAATATGAGTTCCCTTCCCCAGGGCAATTTCTATTTGCTTTGTTTTCTTATTTAAAATGACGGAGGCTTTCTTTTGGACTCCCGAAAGAGACATTTTTCCAGCGGCACGGCGAACTTGTTCGGGAAGGTCTTCCATCCCGAAAGGGATTTGAGGAACCCACGGCACATTAAAGAGTTTTCGAATTCTTTGGTTGAATTCTTCCGGCGCGGCCGCGGATGTTTTTGATTTCATGATGTCAGTCCTCGGGGAGAACCGTAACGGCGCCGACGGTATCACTCCCCGTGTGGATCAGCAGGTTGAACTTGTCATCCGGATCGATCTTAAGCGTCTGCGATGTCAATTCAAGCAGCCAGCCTTCAGGCAAGAGCCCTTCAAAAAAAGGGAAAAGCACCTTGGAATGGTATTTTTCCTTCTGTAGAGGCATAGCGAGGCTGATCGGTCTTGCTCCTGATTTTTGGAGATAGGCTGCGTCGTACTCAAATTCATAACCGCTGCGGGGCCCCTCCGGGTCTTTGCAAATCCGTCCCGCCAGATCCTTTCCGTAAAATACGAGGGCGGCTTGTTTATTTTTGTTTTTTCTCATCGTTGGCTCTTGGCAGATCGATCGGCCCCAGACATTTTCCAAAGAGGCGTAAAATTTTATTGACGGCATCCATCCGGATGGACCGTTCCGTGCCTTGCTCAAGGTCACGGATCAGTCGCAATCCAACGCCGGCTTTTTTCGCCAGTTGGATTTGCGTTAAACTGACACCCTTTCTTTTTTCACGAATGTAATCTTCTAATTTCATCCATTCCTCTCGTTATACCTCTGAAGGTATAGATATCCGCTTCGTGCCTTCGACCCTTTACGTTAATCCATGGGGTATTTCAATTAATTTATACCGTATTAGGTATAAAAACAAGCGAAATGTCAAGCTGGTTGGGATTTAAAAAATATACCTAAAAGGGTATAGGACGAATCAATGCCGATAAATTGCCGATAAATTTAAGGTCATTTTTCCATCGTCTCTCGGGCCGCTGGACTAAAGTAGAGCGCGATGGATCATTTCGTCGAACGTCTCCCGAGCGGTCGGTGACTGACCTTTCACCTTCTTAAGTTCACTTCGTGTGATGAGTCCTCGTTTGAGGCCTTCCCTGAGCGCTTGACCCACAAGGTCATGCGACAGAGAGCCGGCCTGAATAACGTCCGCTATAGTCCGCAGAGCTCGCGTTACCCGAAAGCCGGCCATGGCGGTGAGATCGGTCGGCGAGAGATTGAGTCGATGAAGCACCAGAATTTTGGGAATGGCGCTGCTCCTTCGAAAGTCGGGAGGCACGGTCATAGGAACAGATAACGATGAAATCTTTCGTTTCAAACGGACGGAAATTGCCAAGTTTGACGGCGGCGTTGTAAGACTTCGATTCCAAAATCTGGCAAGGCAGGAAAAACTTCTCGCTCAATTCCTGATGCCATTGTTTGCGGAGATTGGCAGGCGTGATAACGAGAATGCGCCGCTTTCGCTCGGCCCATTTCTGAGAAAGGACGAGCCCCGCCTCGATGGTCTTGCCGAGGCCCACCTCGTTCGCCAGCAAGGCACCCTTTGAAAGGGGCGAATTGAACGCAAACAGGGCCGCATCAACCTGATGCGGATTTAGGTCGACCTGGGCCCCTGCCACGGCACCGGCCAGCTTCTCTATGCTATCTGAGGAGCAACGCCTGGTCAGGACGTGGGCGAAGTACTTCGAGTGTTGAGGGGTCAGATCCATCGCCGGTGATTCTACTCAAACATGAAAAACAACGTGCTTCTCCCTGCGGGCCTTAATCCAGGTGTCAAATCGAAAATGGCCGTTGAAAGAAAATCTCTATAACGGCTTTCACCACATCCTTATCCTTGACTGGTTAATATTTAGCCATTCTGCGAGGTCTGGGACGCTCAGCAAGGGGTTTAACGTTTGCATTTGGCAAACGATCCTACAGAAAACAGAAAAGGGCCCCTGGTACGCCCAGGAGCCCCTTCGCTACTCTCAAAAAGACGATTCAGGAAAGTGTCCAAAAAGTGTCCACTCAGCAGCTCAAAATGGCTCTTTCGGACTTACACCGGCTTAAGGCTCGTCGACGGAAAGGGTATCGGAGCGGCGGGAATTGAACCCGCGACCTCACCCACCCCAAGGGTGCGCGCTACCACTACGCTACGCTCCGAAAAATTTTAGTCAGCGCTGAGGGCGCTGGGCGGGCCGAGTACGTCGAGGCACGCTTCGATCTCCCGCTTGAGGTCCTGCAGGAGCGCCACCGAGGCCAGGGGAGCCGGCCCCCCGCTGTCCGGTCGGGCGGAGAGCTGTCTCAAAATCTCGCGCCGCGCGCCGTTGAGCGTGAACTTTTTCTCGACGATCAAAAACCGGATGCGGTTGATGAGGTCGACGTCCTTCTGCGAATACTTCCGGTGACCGGAATACCGTCGGGCGGGGCGAAGGACCTTGAATTTCGACTCCCAGTACCGCAGAACGTGCGGTTTGGTCGCCGTCAGACGACTGACGTCACCGATCGTATAAAATAACTTCTCGGGTATCTGCATTCTTCCGTCGGGAGCTAGCTGAGGAGAAAGTCTTTGCCCTTCCGGAACTTGATGGCTGGCCGCGCCGGAATCAGCACTTCTTCGCCTGTCTTGATGTTGCGGCCCTTCTTAGGCTTGCGCATCACCACGTGGAAGCTGCCGAATCCCTGCACCACCACCTTTTCGTTGCCCCGCAGGGCGTCGCGCATGGCCTTGAAAAGGAAGTCGACGATCCTTTGGGCCTCCACGCGAGACCCGGTCAGTTTTGAAACGCCTTCCACCATGTCCGCTTTATTCATACGACGATACCCTCCATTTCGGCCCGCGTTTGGCGGGTCATCAAATCTTTGATCGAGTCCCGCGCCGGCTTACCTGCAAACAAAATCTGGTACATCTCGTTGACGATGGGCATGTTCACGCCCCGGTCCTGCGCGAGTTGCTGTGCGGCGCGGCACGTCACCACGCCCTCGGCCACCATCGTCATTTCCCCCAGCGCCTGGGCCAGCGTTTTGCCCGATCCCACCTTCTCGCCCAGCAGCCGGTTGCGGGAGTGCCGCGAACCGCAGGTGACGATCAGATCGCCCAGCCCTGATAATCCATAAAACGTCGGCGTTTTCGCCCCCATGGCGTTCCCCAGCCGCGTCATCTCGGCCAGGCCTCGGGTGAGAAGCGCCGCCTTCGTGTTGTCACCGAGGTCGAGGCCATCCACCACGCCGCAGGCGACCGCATAAATGTTCTTCAGCGACCCGCCCAGCTCGACCCCCAGGGCGTCGTCGCTCGTGTATACCCGAAAAAGATCCGAAACGAAAACATCCTGAACACGTTCCGCCGCTTTTTGAGATGAGCTCGCCGAGACCAGGGCCACCGGTTTCCGGGTCGCGACTTCCTCCGCGTGACTGGGCCCGGAGAGGATAACAATATCACCAACCGCGGGAAATGTTTCACGAATTATCTGACTCATGGTGGCAAACGTCCCATCTTCAAGCCCTTTTGAGGCGCTGATGACCAGACTGCCCGGTTCGAAAGTGCCGGTTTTGACCGCCGCCTGGAACGTGGCGCGTACCGTCTGAGACGGAGTAACAGAAAGAACCAGCCGGCGCCCCTTGAGTGCGTCGGCCAGCGTGTTGGTGATCTGGATGGACTCCGGGATCTTGAGCTCGGGCAGCGTCGCCAGCGAGCGGTCCGTACTCAGACGCTCGGCCACCTTCGGGTCGAACTCCCAGATCATCACGTCGTGCTTATTCAGGGCGAGCTGGGCGGCCAGGGTCGCGCCCCAGCTACCCCCGCCAAGGACGGCAATACGTTCGGGCGTCATGGAAATTTCACTTTTGGCTCTTCGCCGTGAGCCAGGCGCTTCATGTTGGGCACGTGCTTGACGAGAACCATGAGGGCCGCGACGGCCACGAGGGCGCGCAGCATGCCGTTGGTGCGGAGAAGAAAGGTCGTGATGAAGAGGGCGACGGCGGCGGCCATGGAGCCGACGGAGACGTGCCGGGTGGTCAGGAAAAACGCGAGGAACACGGCGAGCGCGATCAACGTGTGCAGCGGCATGAGAGCGAGGAAAACGCCCGCCGAGGTGGCGACG
>Ga0163151_10009047_pt1 | contig 10975 bp, 8 predicted proteins | sample OliLakLV19MP5IB2_FD_145596 | JGI IMG/M metagenome (GOLD analysis project Ga0163151, IMG submission 145596) | Freshwater microbial mat bacterial communities from Lake Vanda, McMurdo Dry Valleys, Antarctica - Oligotrophic Lake LV.19.MP5.IB-2 | ecosystem: Environmental > Aquatic > Freshwater > Lake...
CCTTAAAGTTTCCTTACTTTTGCCTATCAATTCGGAGGCTTCCGACAATGTTAAATATTCATTCATAACCATATAGTTTAACCTTATACAATGGTTACAAACTTACGACATAAAATGACACTTACAACACTGAACGAAAAAAAGAACGAACGCCTAACAGCACCTACAAAAAATTGGCGGTTCAGTGGTTAAATGAAGCTTTGTGCTTCGTATCAAGTTTTGTGGTGGCAGACAATTTTGTGCTTCGTAATCGCCAACTTCTTGTAGCTGCAAAACGTTATAAGCAAGCCTAAAAGACGACAGTGCAACCATTAAACAGACGACTAAAAACTGAACATTTATACAAAGACAAACCATTTTGACAGGTGACCCACATACAGACCATATTTCTATTGGACAGCGAGTAAGCCGACACTCATTGCCGACCCTTCTGTATTTTTTATTTTCCCCACCGCACATTTTTTTTAATTCAATTTTAGCCAGCCGCACAAACGGCACATTTGGTTTTGCCCCGACACACAAAACCGGCCCTTCGACAAAACCAAAAGAGCCGTTTTTTGCCCCCGCACCAAAGACGATTTCGGGTATATTAAAACTGTCTTTACCGACAGAAAAACAAATAATTATTAAAGAACGAATACTATAAATGGCTACACATAAACTTTCACTTTCCAGTTTACAAACCTTTCTTGAAGGTGCTTGCGAGAGTTTACGGGGCAACATGGATGCCTCTGAATACAAGGAATATATTATTGCAATGCTATTTCTTAAACGGGTTAACGACCAATTTGAGGTGCACCGTGACACAAGAAAGAAGAATATAGTTGACGGCAGAGGCGTAAGCGACCCCGAAATGATTTACGGAGAGTTAGAAAAACAAAATGCTCCCGAATACGACTTCTTTGTTCCACTGGCTGCCCGTTGGAAAAAATTAGATGGCGACCCAGAATTTTTTATTAATGAACAAGGAGAACAACAAAAGTATGCCTACATCAAGGATCTTCAAGAAGAAATTGGCGACCACCTAAATAAAGCCCTTGCTGCCTTGGAAGATGCAAACCTTGATAAGTTAGAAGGCGTTTTAAAATCAATCAACTTCAACCGAAGCATTGGTAAAAACAATAAACAAATTACCGATGAAGATTTAAGGGAATTGATTCGTGATTTTAACAAGAAAAACCTAAGAGACGAAAATTTAGAGTTCCCTGACCTAATGGGTGCGGCTTACGAATACCTGATAAAATATTTTGCTGACAGTGCAGGAAAAAAAGCAGGAGAATTCTACACCCCCAATGAAGTGGTGAAACTTCTGGTAAACATTTTAGAACCCAAACAAGATGCTGAAATTTATGACCCTACTGTTGGCAGTGGCGGTATGCTTATAGAGTGCAAAAATTATGTAGAAAGCCGTTATGGTTCTTCTCGTAATCTTTCGCTTTACGGACAAGAGAAAAGCGGTACGGTTTGGGGTTTGAGTAAAATGAATATGCTTTTTCACGGGGTGTATGACAGCAACATTGTGAATGGCGATACACTGATGAACCCGTTACATATTGATAAAGGTGAATTAAAAACCTTTGACATTGTAATTGCTAATCCGCCTTTTTCTCAAAACTACACCAAAGACGGAATGAAGTTTAAAGAACGCTTCAACTTTTGGATGCCTGTAAAAGGGAAAGCCGATTTTATGTTTGTGCAACACATGGTTTCTTAGCTAAACAATGAAGGTAGAATGGCAGTAGTAATGCCACACGGTGTTTTGTTTCGTGGTGGCGATGAACGCAAGTTTAGAGAATATCTTATCAACCGTGGCTATCTGGAAGCGGTTATTGCAATGCCTTCTGCTTTGTTTTATGGAACAACCATAGGTGCAGCAGTGCTTATTGTCAATAAAAAAAATGCTCACTTGCGTGAAAATATCTTGTTCATTAATGCCGACCGAGAATACAAGGAAGAAAAAAACCAGAATAAACTAAGACCTGAAGACATTGAGAAAATTGCCTTCACGTATCGCAATAAACAGGTAATTCCGAAATACAGTGAGTTGGTGAGCAAAGCCAATTTGGCTGCCGAAGAATACAACCTGAACATACGCAGGTTTGTGGACAATGCACCACCTGCCGAACCGCATGATGTGCATGCTCACCTGCAAGGCGGTGTGCCCGAAAGCGAAGTAAATGCTTTGCAATCTGTGTTTGCTTCTTATCAAGGTTTGCGTGATAAACTATTTGAGGTTCCCTCTCCTTTGGAGAGGGCGGAGGGTGAGGTGTATTTAAAATTTACCGATGTCATTTCGCAGAAAGAAGCACTCAAAAAACTGTTTGACGAAAGTGCCGAAATAAAAACGGCTCATGCACAATACACCGAAGCCATTAACCAATGGTGGCATCTGCAATTGCCCGTAATAGAACAATTGAATGACAGCACCATCAATGCCTTTGATTTGTATCATCAGTTTTCGAAAACCCTTACCGAAAAACTAAATGCACTCCCCATTTTGGATGAGTTTAAAAGCCGAGGCTCTTTTGCCGGTTATTGGGACAGCATTTATACCGACATCAAAAGTGTGGATGCCAGCGGATGGAATGCAGAATTGATACCAGATGATGAAATACTGGAAAGCCAGTTTCCCGAAGTGCTAAAAGAATTGCGAAACAACGAAGGCCGAAAAGAAGAACTGGAAGCGATGTTTGCTGAAGTAAACGAACTGGAAGAAGGTGTGTGGACAGAAGAAGATTATGAAGTGTGGCAAAAAGACGAATTGAAAGAACACAAAGAAGCCATTAAAGCCCTGAAAGGCGAACGCAAAGAAGCAGACCGGGACTATAAGAATTTACTGAAACGGATTAAAGCAGGAGCTTTGAATAGTGAAAAGTTAAAAGTGGAAAGTGAAAAGTTTAAAAAGGAAATTGATAAGTTGGATGAACAAATAAGCAACTTTGAAAATCGAATAGCCAAACACACTGCTTTGGAAGAAGAACTAAAACAATGCAAAAAGGTAATTAAAGAGATAAAAGACAAAAAGCTAATTGGGATATGAGTAATTGGGAAGAAACAATGCTGGGGGAACTTGTATTAAGTTCAAAAGGAAAATTGACTAAGCAAAGTGAATTCCTTGTTGAAGGATTTTTACCATTGATAAACGCTGACGCAATAAATGGCAGAGAAATGATATTCAGCGACACGAAAGGAGCCGTTTTATGTGCAGAAGATGATGTGTTAATGCTTTGGGACGGTGAACGTAGTGGGTTAGTAACATTTGGATTCAAAGGAGTTGTTGGCTCAACCTTTGCAAAACTTAAAACTTTAGAGGCACTTGATTCAAAATATCTTTATTATTTTTTAAATGAGAAGTTTTTATGGATACAAAACAATAGAACAGGAACAGGTGTGCCACACGTTCCAAAAGATTTAGAAAGAATTCTAATTGTAAAATATCCCAAAGACAAAACCGAACAACGCCAAATCGCCACCATACTTTCCACAGCCGATGCGGTAATAGAAAAAACGCAAGCCGCCATTGCCAAATACAAAGCCATTAAGCAAGGCATGTTGCAAGATTTATTTACCCGTGGCTTAGTAAGTGAAAAGGTAAAAGTGAAAAGTGAAAAGGGGGAAGAAGAAAAGACCATTTGGAAACTACGCCCCAGCTATCATGATGCACCAGCGTTGTATAAGGAAAGTAAGTTGGGTTGGATACCGAAGGAATGGGAGGTTGAAAGGTTAGGAAACAGAGCAGTAATTGAGTACGGTAAATCTCAGAAAACTGTTGTTTCAATTAATGGAACAATTCCAGTTTACGGTACAGGTGGTTTGATGGAATACGCAACTGACTTTTTGTTTGATGGGGAATCAATTTTGATTGGAAGAAAAGGAACGATTGATAAACCATTTTATATTAAAGGAAAATTTTGGTCAGTTGATACGGCTTATTATTTAAGTTCCTTTACTGGCAATGTTCGTTGGCTTCATTCTCAACTTGAATTCTACAATTTAAAAAGGTTGAATGAAGCAACAGGGGTTCCAAGTATAAACAGAGTATTGCTTTACAATATTCAATTATCCTTTCCTGATAAAATTGAACAAGATGAAATCGTAAAACGAATTTTATCAATCGACAAAAAACTTCAAACCGAGCAAGACTTTTTGCACAAGCAGCAGCAAATAAAAGCAGGGTTGATGGGGGATCTTTTAAGTGGGAGGAGAAAGGTGTCTGAACTATGATTTGTGTGATTAAATGATTGTTATGAAAATCAATGAAATCACAAAAATCTAATAAATCATAGTTCAGACAATTGAAGAAGAAGAAATAAATAAATAACAAATTTTAAAATGATAAATGAACAATATAAATATTCGGAATTAACAGGGAAGATTATTAAATGTGCCATGGTTGTTCATAGCACGTTGGGTAATGGTTTTCAAGAGGTTATTTACCAAAGAGCATTAGCTATTGAAATGCAGTTGGCAGGCATATCATTCAGCAGAGAATTTGAAATGCCCATTTTTTACAGGGAAGAACAAATTGGAACAAGGCGTGTAGATTTTTTGGTGGAAGGAATAATTTCTGTTGAATTAAAAGCCATTACAAAATTGGAAGATGTGCATTTGGCTCAGGCAATAAATTATTTGGAAGCATACAATTTGGAAATTGGGATGCTCATAAATTTTGGAGAAACCAGCTTGAATTTTAAACGTCTTACGAATAAAAAATTCAAATCAACCGAATCACACCAATCAAATAAATCATAGTCTAGACAATGGATTACACCGCAGAAGAATTATTTGAGATACTGAATGATACAGACGAATGTCCTTGGATAGAAGCCAAAGGCATCAGTGATACAACTACTTCCATAATGGAAACAGTTTGCTCTTATGCTAATGAGCCTGGTTTAGGTGGTGGCTATCTTTTAATGAGCATTAGTGCCGATGATTCAGAATCAGCGGCTACTCATTATAAGATTGACGTTATACCCGACCTTGATAAGTTACAAAGCGACATTGCTACTCAATGTGCAAGCATGTTTAATATGCCGGTTCGACCGAATATGACTATTGAGAAAATCAATGAATTGCCCGTACTTAAAATTTGGGTAGATGAACTGCCAGACAAACAAAAGCCTCTGTATTTTACCAAAAAAGGATTGCCTTCTGGAGCCTTGCGTAGAATTGGTAGCACCGACCAGCATTGCACCGATGATGATATGCATGTGTTTTATCAAGACTCAAGCAGCTACGACCAAACTCCTGTTAAAGGAACAACCCTTGCCGATGTTGATGAAAATGCACTCAAGCGTTACCGTACATTAAGAGAAAAAGTAAACCCTGCTGCTGAGGAATTAACATACAATGACAGTGAACTATTAGAAGCATTAGGCTGTGTGAATAAGGAGAACCCGAATGAGTTGAATATTGCTGGGCTGCTGCTGTTTGGTAGTTCAAAAATACAACGTAGTACTTTTCCTATGTTGCGTGCCGATTATATTCGTGTACCGGGCAACACATGGGTCGAAAATCCAGATGACCGTTTTAATACTATTGATATGAGAGGGCCTCTTATATTGGTGTTGTACCGTTTGATAGATGCCATCAATGCAGATTTACCAAAAGGTTTTTTATTACCTGAAAATGGTGTGCAGGCAACCTCTACTGGCTTACCAACGAAAGCACTGCGAGAGGCAATAGTAAATGCGTTGATGCACCGTTCATATCGTGAACACCGCCCTACACAAATTATTCGATACGATAACCGTATTGAAATACTCAATCCTGGCTTCTCATTAAAGTCAGAAGAAAAATTAGGACAACCAGGCAGCGAAACCCGAAATCCTTTTATTGCGGCTGTTTTTCACGATACCAATTTGGCTGAAACAAAAGGTTCGGGTATAAGAGCCATGCGGAGATTAATGGTCGCAGCCCATTTAGTTCCACCAACTTTTGAATCAAGCAGGGAGAATAATGAATTTGTTTCCCGATTACTTTTACATCATTTCCTTGATGAAAAAGATTTAGAATGGTTAAAGCAGTTTGAACAGTTTCAAATGTCTGATAGTCAAAAACAAGCTTTGGTATTTGTGAGAGAAGTCGGGGCTGTTGATAATCAAACCTACAGGCAAATGGCTGATTGCGATATTTTGAAAGCTAGTTCGGAGTTAAGAGTCCTAAAGGGATATAATCTACTAATATCCAAGGGTAAAGGGCGTGCTACCTATTACATACCTGCGGAAGTTTTAAACACACCACCTTCCGAGCTTAATACACCACCTTCCGAGCTTAATACACCACCTCTCGGTCTTAGTACACCACCTTCTGTTCTTAGTACACCACCTTCTGTTCTTAGTACACCACCTTTGGAATACATACCCGAAAACATACAATTGGAAATAAAAACGCTAGGTAAAAGGGTGAATGATGCCGTAATACTGAAGAATCTGATTCTGAAAATTTGCTTAATCAAGCCCTTTAAATCAACTGAATTAGCTGAGATTTTAGGAAAAAGAGAAGACTACATTAAAAGGAAATTTTTAGGAGAAATGATCACTGCTAAGCAACTAAAATATCTGCATCCGGAAATGATTAATCACCCAAACCAAGCATACCTAACCAATAATCGGGCATAATATGGCAGAATACACTAACATAGAAAAACCTTTTTTGGATAAACTTCAACTTTTAGGTTGGAAAGTAATCAACCAAGGGCAAGGCATTCCGCAAGAAGCCGAAAAGAGTTTGCGCAGTAACTTTAAAGAGGTGGTATTGCCAAAAGTTTTTAAAGCAAGTATCAAAGCCATTAACCTAACTGCAGATGGCAGAGAATGGCTTACCGATAAACAACTGGACGAAGTCTTTTTTGAGATTCAAAACTTTGGGGGTAAAGGTTTACATGAAGCCAACAAGGAAATGCACCGCTTCTTGCTGAAAGGCACTACGGTGAATACCAACGAACTTACAGGCGAAAAAAATCCAACAGTTCGTTTAGTTGATTTTAGAAACTATGACAAGAACAGTTTTATAGCTATCAATCAGTTTAGGATTGATACACCAGGCAGCACCAAAAAATGTATTATTCCTGATATGGTGCTTTTCCTGAACGGAATGCCTGTGGTGGTGATAGAAGCCAAAGATTTTGAAGTAGCCAATCCATTGAGTGAAGCGTATGAGCAAATAAGAAGTTACTCCAATACAAGGGATGATATTTACGGTGTGCTTGAAGGGGAAGAAAAACTCTTTCACTACAATATATTAAGCATCATCACCCATGGCTCCGAAGCTCGGGCTGGAACCATTAGTGCCGATTTTGATTTCTATAACAATTGGGTAGATATTTTTCCCGAAGAATACCGAACTATACAAATTGCCCCTGACGAAGAACGCCAAGAAGTATTGATTCATGGCATGTTGAACAAAGAAATTTTGATTGACATACTGAAACACTTTACACTTTTTATGGAAATTAAAAAGGGTGTGGAAGTAAAAATTGTTGCCCGCTACAATCAATACCGAGCCGTTATAAAAATCATCAAAAATTTCAGAGAAGGAAACACAACTCTTGAAAAGGGTGGAGTGGTGTGGCATACTCAAGGTAGCGGCAAGAGTTTGACAATGGTTTTTCTGATTCGAAAAATCCGCAGTTGCGATGACTTAAAAGACCTGAAAGTTATTTTCACCGTTGACCGTACCGATTTAGAAGAACAACTTTCGGACACAGCCATACTCACAGGCGAGCCTTGCAGAATTATAGACAAACGAAACAAATTACATTTGTTAGGTGATGATACAGGCGATGTGAACATGGTAATGATTCACAAGTTTTTGGATGAAAAGAATGTTTCGGCACAATCGCTTGTTGAAGCGGGAATTGTTCCCACTTTTGAGAAGTTTAATACCATCAACAACAGCGACAGAATTATATTGCTGATTGATGAAGCCCATAGAACACAAGGTGGCGATATGGGCGATAATTTGTTTTCTGCATTCCCTCATGCCGTTCGGATTGGTTTTACAGGAACACCACTATTAACCGAACGCCACGAAATAAAAACACATGACCGTTTTGGGAAATTTATTGACTTCTACAAATTTGACAAAGCTGTAGCCGACAGAGCCACAGTTGAAATAAAATACATTGGAAAAGTTTCAAAAGACAAACTGGGCGATAAGGAACAGTTTGATGCGGAGTTTGAAGATATGTTTGAACAACGCACCCAAGCTGAGAAAGAAGAAATTCAACGCAGGTATGGTTCGTTTATCGCTTATTTAGAATCCAAAGAACGTATTGCTGCAATTGCCAAAGACATCATTGAACATTACTACAATGATATTTTGGTAAATGGCTTTAAGGCACAAGTTGTAGCTTCCAGCATAGTTGCAGCAGTTCGTTACAAATACGAATTGGAATTTGCCATAAAAAACAAAATTACAGAGCTGAAATCTTTGCCCGATGAAGAAAGAGACGATGAACAAATAAAGCAATTGGAGTTTTTAAAAGTGGCTGCGATTGTTTCAGGTATTCAAAATGAGGCATCTTATATCCGTAAAGCAAGAAATGAAGCGTATGATTCGGATGCAAAAAACAGTTTCAAAAAAGATTTCGATTACGAAAAACCCGAATCAGGCATTGGCATCATTTGCGTTTGCGACCGATTATTGACTGGTTTTGATGCTCCTATTGAGCAGGTAATGTATTTAGACAAGAGTTTACGAGAGCATGATTTGTTTCAAGCAATTACCCGAGTAAACAGAACTAAAAGAGGCAAATCATTTGGTTTGATAGTTGACTATTTTGGCGTTACTAAACATTTAGCGGATGCACTAGCCATTTACACGGACAAAGACAAAAGCAACCTGAATGATTTTTTGGAAGTGTTTCGTGACATCAACAAAGAAATTCCCATTCTTGAAGCCCGCTACAAAAGACTTGTCGATTTATTTGGCGATAATGACCTAAAAGAAATTGATAATTTTCTGCAACAGAAATTTACCGATGCAAACAAAGAATTTGAGTTTGCAGAAGAATGTATTGAAAAAGCCAAGAATGTAAAATTTAGAGCAGAACTGCTCACCTATTCCAAAAGTTTCTTCGATAGTTTAGATTTGCTTTTCAATGTAGCAGCAGGAACAGCCTATTGGATTCCCGCAAAGCGTTTGGGTTATTTACTTTGGAGAATAAAAGACCGTTACAAAGACGAAACAATGGATTTGAAATGGGCTTCCGAAAAAGTCCGCAAACTTATAGACAAGCATTTGCTTTCATTGGGTATTGACACGAAAGTTCAACAGGTTTCCATTCTATCAGATGAGTTTAAAAACAAAGTTGATACACTCAACAAAACACCAAAATCAAAAGCATCGGAAATGGAACATGCCATTCGTTGGCATATTAAAGTAAACCTTGACAAAGACCCAACACTTTACAATCGTTTCAAAGACCGCTTGGAAACCATATTGAACGCATACAAAGAAAACTGGGAAGAAATAGTAAAACAGTTAGGTGAGTTAAGGGATGAAATGGCTTCGGGCAGAAAAGAAGAAACAGAAGGCATCTCGATTGTTGAAGCACCGTTTTTTGATTACCTAAAAAGCAATTTGACACCCGAAAACGAAGCTAATATTGAGAAAGCAAAAGAGCTAACACATACCTTGATGTTGATTCTAAAAGAAACTGCAAACATTACAAATTTCTGGACTGACAAAGCATCAGAAAGAAAACGCATCAGCGGTTTATTGGAAGATGAAATTTACTATTCAAGAATTGACGGACTTTCAAGCAAAGCAGCAGAATTAACAACGGAGTTAATGAAACTGGCAAAAAACAGAGAATCGGATTTAAGATGAGGTTAGAAGGAATTGATATAGCAGTTGAGAAAACCGATAGACGAAAAACGGTGAGTATCTTTATTGAACGTGATGGTTCAGTAAGAGTGCTTGCACCCGTATCAGCCACAGATGAAACAATTGAAAACGCAGTAAAGGCAAAGGAATATCAGATATACACCAAACTGGCAAAGTGGAAAGAACTCAATCAAGGAAAAGTAAAACGTGAATTTGTAAACGGACAATCGTTTCTCTATTTCGGCAGAAATTATCGTTTGGCAATTGTAGAAAATCAAGCAGTGCCATTGCGTTTAAGTGGTGGTAATCTCCAGCTTGACAAAAAGTATTTAGGTAAAGCAGACATAGTATTTAAGGATTTCTACAAGGAGAAAGCAGAGCAGAAAATAGCAGAAAGATTGAAACTAATTCAAGACAAATTTGAACTCAAGCCGACATCCGTAAAAGTTTCAGAATTGCAAAATCGTTGGGCTTCATGGACACCAAAGAACGGATTGAACTTTCATTGGAAATGTGCAATGGCTCCTGTTCCAGTATTGGACTATATCATCACGCATGAGATGGTACATTTAAAATTCCCGAATCATTCGCCAGAATTTTGGAATGAGTTGGATAAGAAAATGCCAAACTATAGGGAGCATGAAAATTGGTTAAAACAAAACGGAGTAAAAATGTCGTTATGAGAAAAATCCATCGCACAGGTGTAAGCACATTTGCAAGCCGCACAAGCCCAAGCTCAGACCAAAGCTTGCAAAAGAGCTTCCACCTTTCCAACGCTGACAAAATTGAATTAAAAAAAATCTCCTCCCCTTCTGAAAATAAAAAATACGCAACCACACAACCCGACACGACAACGACCATAGAACACAGTATTGACAATGGTTTGCATACACGGTGGAAAGAAGGCCAGCTTATAACAGCTAAGGTTTCGTTGCGTCCAACGGACGAACAATGAAACCTTACGTTGCACGGAACCTTCGATAGTTTTATTGTAGTATGGGGATTGGGTTTAAGTTTATGTTTATATAGTGTCTGTGCGAAAACTCCTCTTTTTTTATTTTCAATTTTTGGAATCAGTACTGTATGCTCCCAATGTTATGAAAAATCCTATATGCTCCTGTTTTTATAAATAAATTCAGAG
>Ga0163151_10009053_pt1 | contig 10968 bp, 9 predicted proteins | sample OliLakLV19MP5IB2_FD_145596 | JGI IMG/M metagenome (GOLD analysis project Ga0163151, IMG submission 145596) | Freshwater microbial mat bacterial communities from Lake Vanda, McMurdo Dry Valleys, Antarctica - Oligotrophic Lake LV.19.MP5.IB-2 | ecosystem: Environmental > Aquatic > Freshwater > Lake...
GGTGTTTTACCGCTACAAAAATTATTACCGCCAGGATCGAGGGTATCAGAAAGGTCAGACTTATTTCCAGGACTACAAGCGTACTTACTATTGCCAGCTACACATGCCCATATTTTACTTAGACGGCCGCACAAAGACACATCTATCTTGATGGTGGACTTTCCTGCACAACTAGGATCGCTAGTATTACATGAGTACCTATCATCATCTGCTATGCATGCATTAATCAAAGCCACCGGTTTATCCAAAGTAAATCTGGCCCCTTTAAATGCCACAACATCTACTCCATAACCAAGACGACCGAGTGGCCCATTCCACCCATTCTCTATAGCTGCTCCTATGGTAAATGAAGTATTGCCCTTAAGATTGAAAGCCACAGGAGTTCTTGTAATGCTTTTAGAAACAATGTTCTGGCCGTTACTTTTAACGCTAACTTCCTCAATCGTAATGGACATTGGAGAAGTGTCAAAATTATAATATCCAAAATCAAATATTAAATTCTGATCCAAACATTGCTGCGGAGCATTAACTGTCCACCTAAAAGAAACTGCTATCGTAATTGGTGTTGAGGCACTACCTGTCGCAGGAGAAATCGTGACTGTAACTTCGGAAGCATTAGGATCTTTACAACCTGGATCCATGGCCATAGAGTCAGATGGCAAGCTCAATAAAAACAAGCTTCCTAACATAACAATCAATGCCCCCCTTGGGAAAATCAGCTTTATTCTAGAAAATTTCATTAATCTCATTATAAGGTATTAGTTGTATTCGGGGGAGGTGGGGGTGTGGGTAAAGAAGAAGAACCTTTGGATCGTTTGAACAGCCACCAGAACAGACCTAGGAGGATAATTCCACCCAAAGTGTACAGGATACCAGACCAAAGACCACTTGATCTGGTTGAACTAGTGTCATTGTTTACGGGGACAGGAGTAGGCAGTGATGACTGCCGACAATCATTGGAACAACTCAAAAAATCCTCTCCCCTATCGGCGTCACAAATACCATCATCATTACAAAAAGAACTTTCAGATACTGGTATAGTTAAAATGGGCTGATTTTGAGTATCATAAAAAATTGCTTTTTGACCATCGGCCACATATGGAGCTTTAACTGAATTTTTACCAGCCTTTGGATCGAATTTAAAATCAGCTGACGTCTGGCCCAAAAAGTTAATTATTTCTCCGCGATAAGGGAATTGGCCTAATGAATCTTGGAGAAAAACATCGGGAACAACATCGTATTTAAATTGAAAATCTCGATCAGCGTTTAATTGGCCATTGTCATAATAAAGATGGAAAACATAATGAAAAGCGGGGCCCCCATTTGTGGTGGTGGTGTCAGCCAGAGCTGAAAAAGCAAATAGAGAAGCAATGACTATCGCCCCCACAAGTATACTTCTTATTTTTTTAAAAAATTTGTAATTCATATTTTAAAATCCTGGATTAACGGCACAGTATTGGATCCTGACTGCTCCTTGTCGAGTTTGATTATATCCCGCCAACATATCAGTACCACCATTACATTGGGTCTTGGCTGTATCGTCATAGAGGCACTCCCATTTTTTAACCGGCTCACCACTACAACTTGTTTCTCCCGCACAACTAACACTTGGAGCACAAGCTCCTGTTCCCCCATTATACCCTGCATACAGATTTCGAATAGAAGGACCGCACTGGCTTTGAGAAATTGCATTAATATATCGAGCTGAAATACAGATACTAGCTTCGGCGTTGGCTGGATTTGTTAGCCACACTTGATCTATGTCCACTGATACATTACATCGCGAAGCATAGATCTTGGCAGTACTTGGACTAAGTTGCATGAGACCATATGATGTTCCCGAAACAGCCCCAATATCGCAGGAGGATTCAACTTCCATGAAAGCCTTCAATACATTTTCTGTGGCTACACCAGTAGCTTGGTTTTTAATCATCTGAAGATACTGGGAACAACTAGGGTTGGCACACGTTGAGGCGGGATTAGCTTGGCACAAATTTAAACCGGTTTGCAGACATTGCACACCATTTCCTGGACCAGGGCCTGGGTTAGGGCCTGGACCGGGATTTGGACCAGGGCCTGGGTTCGGATTAGGGTTTGGGTTAGGATTAGAGCCAGGGTTAGTCGCCAAGACAATATCCTTTAGCGTCCCCGTAGTGCACTGGATTTGGTACCAAGGAGTACCAGCAACTTCGTCAGTGGCAATACTTTTTAAAATAAAATTCGTTATCAACCAAGCTCCGAGAATAATAGCAATCCCAATGGCTGTATTGGTCATAATGCTCTTCCCTTTGGCTACGCCATCTGCTTTACCGGTATGGGCATTGAGTAGGATAATAAACCCGGCGATCATAAACATGAGCGTGCCCACTGCTGGCACAATCGCAAAGAAAGTCATGTCAATAACATTTTTACCTAGCTCAATTAAAAGACACTGGTTGCAGTCTTGGGTATAGTCATGAGGTATTTGAGTCCCGTCAGATAACGTATCTTTTCTAGTGGCACCAGTGGGTTGAGTGTTGAGGCCACAAGGCACAAGAGGAAACCAATCTACGGCCGATGCTGTAAGAGGCAAAGCAAAAAGCAACGGAATAACTAGGATTAGAATTGTAAAATGTTTTTTTAAAAACACGACAAGATTTTAAACATCACCGAATCTATCTCCTTATCAATACATTGACCCTAGATTCGGCTCGACCCAATGCGTCTTTAATTGAAAAACGATTAAAATTAACATCCTCAATCATATCAGCAAAAATACCTTCAATGGCAACATTGTCAGGCTGGAACCATGAACGGGCAGTGAGAGCTTGCACCGCAAAAATACCAAGATCTAAATCACCTCTCTGAAGATCGATTAAATCGCGACGAGCTGATGGCCGATTGGTGGCATTAAGATATGTGGTCACACCTTCTCTTGAGGCTAAATAATTTACAAACTTCCAAGACTCAACGGGGTAAGTTGATTTTGCGGCTACGGCCACTGCCCAATAATTAGCAAAATTCCTAACGTCGCTAATTGACGCTTGAGGCATTGGTGCCACAGCAAAATTTAAGCGTGGGGCTTTTGAGCGAATAACGTTTAAATCATGAGCATAGCCAAGGGTCATGGCCAGATTGCTTTCAGTAAAAGAATCTATTGAAAAATGTTGGCTGTCATTCCATGAATAATTCGGATTGCGAGGATTGGCAAAATTTGTATAATACTGCAACGCAATCTCTCCGATAGGTTGCCCGTTTATATTAGAAGCAAAAGTAGCTGAAAGATTATCATCTGATGTCATTCTCACTCCCGACTGAATCATCATGGTCATGAGAATATCGGTCGAACGTTTGATATTACGGGCCGTCCCTAAGGAAAATCCAGATTGGATAATATTGCCACTGTTATCAAATTTAGAGAGTAGCTGGATGTAGGCATTGACGTCTTCCCATGTTTGAGGAGGGCGCGTAATGCCCGCACTATTTAAAAGATCCTTATTGTAATACAAGGCAAGAGTATCCGCGTATAAAGGCATGCCAAAAATCTTGCCATCATAGACTAGATCCTGTTGGGCCACATCGACAAACTGATCCCGAAAACTCTGAACCGTGAATGAATTCTTAGTGTCAGGAATACCTACTGGCATGGCCACCAATTTGTCACCATGTTTTGGTAGCCAAGTGTTGTGAATCATTAAAATATCGGGACCCGTGCCAGAAGCAAGCGCATTCACAAAGCCTTGCTCATACTGTTCAAAAGTAAACATTTGATATTTTACATCAATACTTGGGTTCTGGGACTTAAAATCACCAATGACTTTATCGAAAGCATTGCGATCGTCAAATACGCCCCAAAATTGAAGGGTGGCCTGTTGGGATCCCCCACCTCCGATATTTTTCAAAATAAAAACAATAGTAACCAGAACAGTTACGGAAATCACACCAATCAAAATATACATTAATCTCTTTTGATTCATAATATCAAATGATTACTTTTTAAAAATAATCCCATAATGGAACTGGCCGGCGTCAAAAGTATGACTCAATGTAAAGCCAGCTTCAGTAAATAAACTCTGCATCACTTCTGGATCTGTCCGCAATTCATCGGGTGGACCAAAGCCATGCTTACTACCAGACTGAGCGCTAGAAACACCTTTTTTCCAATCAACTACAATTATCGTGCCGCCGAATTTTAAGACCCGCTTTGCTTCTTTTAATATGTCTGGTTTCTTGGTTGATTGGAAAAGAATATTAACCAAAAGAACCATATCTTGTGTTTCATCTGCAATTTCTGTGTTCCCATAAACTTCTAGGTTGGCCCTTCTTGTTTCTATATTTTCTAGACCTGAAGCTCGAGCTCGAGCTTTAATACTCTCAAGCTTGTCTTCCATTATGTCGAGGGCAATAACATATCCATTTTGTCCTGTTTTTTGAGCCACAAGAATAGCAATGTGCCCTGCCCCAGAACCAAAATCAGCAATGCGTATACCCGGCATAATCCCAAACTCCCTGACCACCGAGTCGGGATTTAGAAATCCTTCTAATAAGTTTTGAGCTAGTTCCACCTCTTAATTCTATCACGTAAAGCATATGTTTTGGCCTCAAGTTATCCACCAATAACAAACGGCTCACCTAGTGAGCCGTTTGTTATACCTTAAAACTCTATTAATTATATTAAAGATTAACTCGTAATATCAAGAACCAAGCAATGGCAAATCCAACAAGTGTAAAAAAGACGCTAGCCATTATCCACCAGCGAGTCCGAGTTTTACTGACAAAAGTAAAACGTTTATCAAAATTTTGAACGAAGGTGGCCACACTTTTGTCTATTTCTGCTTCGGTATTGTGTTTTATATTAATACTACTATCACCAAAAAACTTTAGTAGATCAGAACGACTGACAATCCCCACCAGATGCTTCACCTCATCTACGATTGGGATCGGATTAACAGTATGATGCTGAGAAAATGCCTCCGAAAGTTTTTCAATTGGTTCGGTTTGGGACAAAGCCATCGGTTCCTTGTTCATGACATCATTGACCGTCAGCATCAGGATTTCCTTGAGTTCGTTTTTGATTAAATACTGATCTTTTTTATATGAATCCAATTGGTCTAACAGCTTAACTAGAGTTGGCAAATGAATAGCCGATCCACCAACAATAAAGTCATACTCAGTGACAATACCCACCAGAAATCCATTATTATCTACAACTGGCAGACCACTAAAACCATGCTGGATCAGAATACCAATTGCTTCCACAATCGGAGTTTGAGGAGAGATAGTAATGACCTCTTGCGTCATTATTTCAGAAACGAGTTTCATGTAGTATTACTATGCACTATTTATTGTTTGCTTGAAACAGCCGACATTTAAGCCTACGAGACCACCACTGAGGCTAGTTTGTCGCTGGGGTCTAAACGCATCACTCGGACACCTTGAGTGGCTCGACCAAGAACCGAGACACTACTGATTGAAGTTCGGATAACTTGGCCCTTGCGAGAGACGGCGATAATTTCTGTATTTTCTTCTGAGGTAATATGGGCTGAAACGAGTTTCCCTGTTTTAGGTGTTAATTTAGCTGTCATAATGCCATGGCCACCTCGTTTTTGAAGCTTATAAGCTTTAATGTCGGTTCTCTTGCCATAACCGTTTTCCATGACCACCAATAAGTTTAGTCCTTTTTCTACACCTGAAGGAATAACATCGGCCCCAACCACACGTTGGTCTTTATCTAAACGAACACCAATAACACCAGAAGCTCCCCGACCCATCGGACGGACGTCCTTTTCTTTGAAACGAATGGCATTACCGCCAGAGGTCACCATTGAAATCTGATCATCGCCAGAAGTTGGCAAAACCCAACCCAGTCGATCGTCTCCGTTAAGCTTAATGGCAATAAGGCCATTGCGACGGACGGCCTCAAAAGCATCCATCTCCACTTTCTTAATTACCCCGTGCTCGGTCGCCATGAAAAGATACATCCGTTTTTGACCTTTAGGAATGGGGACAATAGCGGTAATGACATCGCTTGGAGAAACCTGTAAGAAATTTACAATCGCTTTTCCTTTTGATTGCCGAGATGATTCTGGAACCTCATAGCCCTTGGTTTGAAATACTTTCCCAGAGTCAGTAAAGAATAAAATATTATCGTGAGTATTGGCCAAGAAAAAATGAGAAACAACATCTTCTTCTTTGGTGGCCATACCAATCAAGCCCTTACCCCCTCGTTTTTGAGCTTTCAAAATATCTGGAGCCATCCGCTTTACATAACCATCTTTAGTGATCATAAAGAGAGAACTTTCTTCGGGAATTAATTCTTCTTCTCCAATTTCTCGAAGAGCTGATTTAACAACTTTGGTCCGTCTTTCATCACCAAATTTTTCTTGAATTTCTTTGAATTCTTTTTTAACAACGTCTAAAATTTTCTTTGGGCTTTTAAGCAATGCTTCGAGATAGGCAATAATCGCCAACTTTTCAGCCAACTCATCATTGATTTTTTTACGTTCTAGTCCAGCTAGAGTCTGAAGGCGTAAATCCAAGATAGCCGCTGTTTGAAGAGTGGAGAATTTAAATTTCTTTATCAAATTGACCGACGCGTCTTCTTTAGAAGACGAAGCCCGAATGATTTTGATGATTTCATCAATGTGGTCGAGAGCCTTTTTGAGACCCTCCAAAATATGGGCCCTGTCTTTAGCTTTTTGAAGCTCAAACTTGCTTCGGCGAATAACAACTTCTTTGCGATGGTCAATAAATTTTTCCAACATAGTCTTCAAGCCCATGATCTGAGGCTGAATTCCTTCCGATAAAGCGAGCATATTAAAGTGGAAAGACTTTTGAAGTTCGGTATATTTAAAAAGGTTATTTAGGACCTTGCGGGGGAAGGCATCAGATTTTAAATCAATAGCAATCCGCATCCCATCTTTATCAGATTCGTCACGCAAATCTTTGATCCCGTCGATCTTTTTTTCTTTAACCAAATCCGCAATCTTAATAATCAATTCAGATTTATTCACTTGATATGGAATTTCCGAAATGATAATCTGGAATCCCTTCTTGACGCTCTCTACTATTTCGGCCTTGCCACGCATGATAACCGGGCCTCGACCTGTAGCGTAGGCATTGGTAATGTCCTGTTCATTGTAGATAGTTGCCCCCGTCGGAAAATCTGGACCCTTAACAAACTCCATCAAATCTTTGAGGTCGGCATCAGGCGTATCAATCAAGTGCATCATGGCTGACAAAATTTCAGTTAAATTATGGGGTGGGATATTGGTAGCCATACCTACGGCGATACCCATAGACCCATTAATCAAAAGATTTGGCACCCGAGTCGGTAAGACCGCTGGTTCTTGGTGTGATCCATCATAGTTGTCTTTAAAATCAACAGTGTCTTTATCAATATCAACCAAGAGCTGATCAGCAATCGAGCCAAGACGAGCCTCGGTATATCGCATCGCGGCAGGATTATCACCATCAATTGAGCCAAAATTACCCTGGCCATCAACTAGTGGGTAACGTAAGGAGAAATCCTGAGCCATACGAGCCAACGTGTCATAGATAGCAGAATCACCATGCGGGTGATAGTTACCCATGGCATGACCCACGATTTTGGCTGATTTCTGATATTTAGCAGAATGACGCAATCCCATCTCGTTCATAGAGTACAGGATACGACGACCACCTGGTTTCAGACCATCCCGAACATCAGGCAAGGCACGAGAAACAATAACGCTCATCGCGTATTCAAGATAGGACTGCTGAACTTCCTCTACAATTTCTCGGGATTTTATACCTTTAATATCCATGAATTATAATTATCTATTCCCCGATACTGGTAACGGATGAATTGAATCACTTGGTGCCACACTAGAATTAGATTTAGTGTTCACTATATCCGTTTGATTGTTTTGACTAGAGAAGATGTTGGTAATTTGAGCCCTACCATCACTGACTACTTGTAGCATAGATGCAAATAGAGATTTTGATTCTTGGGTAAATAATTTATCCCGAGCCCCAACTTGATCTTCTGGATTCAATAACGCATACATATTATTCTGAAACGAATTGAACCACACGACACCAATAACCGCAACTACGGCAACTGTACAGCCCAAAGTAACAAGACCGCGAACGTGGTGGGGCTGGCTACGAACATGATGGATAAGTTTTTTCATATCTAAATATTAAACATCACTAATTTAATTTCTTCTACTGGTAACAATTTCTTCGAAATTTTGTATTTATCTACTTTTTCTGGAGTTAAGCCCAACTCTTTTACAAACTTTTCTGGCCCTTCTAATTCCTTGGTTAGTGAGCCATCGGCTTTGTAGTGCATGGGAATAACAATCTTTGGTTCAATTTGATTAATAACACTGACGGCCATTTTAGCATCAATTGTATAAGTTCCACCCACAGGAATCATTAAAATATCAATGTTCCCAATATCTTCAACTTGTTTGTCAGTGAGAGGGTGCCCCAGATCGCCCAAATGGCAAATGTTTAAATCTTCGGCCCTAAAGATATAGATAGTGTTCAATCCCCGCTCAGCGCCCTCTTTGTCATCGTGAAAAGATTGGAGGCCACGAATGGCAATGCCGTGGTTTTCATACTCACCAGGATTTTGAATTATAAAAGCTTCAGGATTCGCGTCTTCAATAGCATTGTGGTCGTGATGTTGATGAGTCACTAAAACAATATCGTCTTTAATTTTAGGTGGCTTAAAACCTGTTTCTTTGTCAAAAGGATCAATTAAAATGCTCCCCTCCTTAGATTCAATCCGGAAACAGCTTTGTCCAAACCAAGTAATCGTCATATGGCTAAATTGTAGCAAATTTAATATAAAAAATCAATGTCAAAAAAGACGATTGATTAAAAAATTTTGGCCCCACTTATTTGATTTTTGCAAAATAAATACCGGTGGCGCGCGATCGCGCCACCGGCTCAAACCGTCCTACCTGGGGACCCACCAATCTAGAAGGCTAATGTCGCCAGCTCGGGCCCACCTTTCCACGTCGTCCCAAACCACATCTGGGGGAAGATCGAGAGAGAGCATTACTCTTTCGGCGTAAGCGTCGAAACACTCAGAGGCGGGGCACGGAGAAGGTTCCGTGAGGGGCTATTTAGCGAGGAACTAGTTGCTTTTTGAACAGGTTTGGGATATACTCATAGCACTTGAAAATAATCTTTTAACGCAGGGGTTTCCTGCCAGCCGGCAGGCAGGCTGATGGGCTGTGCTTTAACAGTCTGTCCAAGGAAAGTCCAGCACAATATAAATGGATCTCAATTCAAGCGGTGAAATTAAGTCAATGAAGGACCTTCTTTTAAAAGAAGAGTTTTTCCTTCCAAAGCCGGGTAGTATTTTAGGGGGCACTATTATTAACGTCTCGAAAGCCAATGTTATTGTAGACCTTGGTCCAGTTGGTATCGGCATAGTTTATCCTGGAGAGTTCTATGACAATCCAGACAGGATGAAGACTCTTAAAAATGGAGATACTATTTCGACCATGCTTATTGAGTTAGAGAATGATGAGGGTTATCGCGAGCTATCTTTGAAAGCAGCCCAAGTCACAACTGCTTGGCAGGATGTTAAAGAAAAAAAAGAATCTGGAGAACTGATCGATACTATCATCGTCAACATCAACAAGGGTGGTTTGATTGTTGAAGTGAGTGGTATCCAAGGATTCCTTCCCCTCTCTCAACTCTCTGGTGAACATTACCCTAAAGTAGATGGCGGTGACACGACTAAAATCGTCCAAGCCCTCCAGAAATTCAAAGGCCAAACCTTCAAGGTTAAGATTTTGGATTTCAACGAAGCTGAAAACAAACTCATTGTTTCTGAGCGAGCTATTCAAGAAGAAGCCGCCAAAGAAGAATTATTGAAATTGACATTAGGAGAAACAGTAGAAGGCACTATTACGGAGGTAACTGATTTTGGGGCATTCGTAAAAATCACTGACACCTTAGATGGTTTAATCCACTCTTCTGAAATTGATTGGAAGTTTATCGAAAACCCAAGAGACATTCTAAGCATTGGCGATACTGTTTCAGCCAAAATTATCAGCCTTGATGGTGGTCGTGTTTCCTTATCTCTCAAAGCCCTCAAAGATGATCCTTGGATTGGAATCGATAAGCTATATCAGGTCGGTCAAAAACTTAAAGGCAAAATTTCCAAGATTCGTAATTCCGGAGCTTTCGTTGACCTCCCCGGAAATATCATTGGCTTTATCCCTCTGGTTGAATTGAATGGCCAGACGGCCCAAGAAGCATTGGTCGAAGGACAAGAATACGACATGGCTATTCTCAGTATCGACGCTGAGGACCACAAACTCACCCTTACTCTTGATAAAAAAGACTAGCTCTCCCAATATTGCATCAAAAAACCGGCCCATTTTGGGCCGGTTTTTTGATTTATAGGCACCCCGCCAAACTATTGACAATTATATTGATAGGGTGTATAATACAAAAACGAGCATTCTTGACAACTAGATACGAGTTTTAACCACATTGGACACTCAGTCCACTGTGAACACGCCCTGCGGGGCGAGAAAGAGCACGACAATGGGGAAGGCGAAGAAGACGGTCGCAAAGCCCGCGACGACGAGGCGAACGGCCCCGCCGAGGCCGGATCAGAAGACGGTCGCAAAGGCCGACCGGACGTCGAAGATGCCGGCCCGGCGGGCGCCCGGAGGACGGAACAACCGGGACACCCCGGTTGCCCAGCTCGGGATGGCCCGAGCGGCCCTCGCTCGAGTCCAGGACGAACTGGCCCGACAGATGGGGTTCCGCGAGAACGGAAACTGGGATGCGGAAGGCAACGGGATCTACGACCGGCTTGGGAGCCTGACAACCATCTTCGACGCAAAGGGGTTGGTCACGCCACGGGACATGGAGTACGACTGGGGCACCTTCACCGCCGAAGTACGGCAGGTCGGCGACGACATTTTCGAAAGCGTCGCCGAACATCTGGAGGCCAAGGCCGAACGCATGATC
>Ga0163151_10009057_pt1 | contig 10964 bp, 11 predicted proteins | sample OliLakLV19MP5IB2_FD_145596 | JGI IMG/M metagenome (GOLD analysis project Ga0163151, IMG submission 145596) | Freshwater microbial mat bacterial communities from Lake Vanda, McMurdo Dry Valleys, Antarctica - Oligotrophic Lake LV.19.MP5.IB-2 | ecosystem: Environmental > Aquatic > Freshwater >...
GGCTTTTTCTACCCCAGATTTTGTCTTTTCCAAATAACACACCAAAAGTGCTTGAAGCGGGGTCTCCAAAAGCCAAAAGAAGCATTGAAAGTACGGCGACTGGTTTAGGAAACAACAGTAGAACTAAAAATGTTCCGACTATTAAAAATGAAGTTCCCGTGATGGTTCCCACTTCTTCAATACGGATGATTATTTTAAAGAAACTAACTATGCGATGATTCAGGTCGGGGCGTTTGAGTCTGAGAATATCAAAGGGAATAATAACTAGACCTGCGATAGAGAGATAAAAAAGCCCGTCACGAGCTGAGAGTTGAGACATGAATATGGCCATCATGACAATACCGCTGATATGCCAGATCTTTCGTGTTAAATGCAGATCAGTGCGTAGCTTTAGTTCCATTGTCTGTAGAGCTCTAAACCTAAATAGTGTCGATGCGTCTTGGCCTGACATGGTTTGCCCCCTTGATTATGAGTTTTATGCATTTCAGTGCCTCCCCAGCGCCCTAAAACGTCAGCGGATATGTATACACGATAATCATCTTAAGTTATTGAAAACACGAAACTTACACTAATTCAATGGGCATTTGCTTGAGTTGTGAAATTTGAATACCGCGACCTGCAATATGCTGGATCTAGGGATAGTCTATGGATTGCAATAATCTCTCTATGTGAAGAAGTATCAAGTGCTTGCGAGCATTCTAATTATCATGGGTCTAGGCTTTAACCAAATGGCAAAAGCTGACATGAATTCTTTTGGGGCACTACCTGGTTATACCGACAACGTGGCCGAAGAAGTGCCACTCGACCCCCAAGAAATGTATCTCATGGAAAAACCAATCTCTCTTCGAGGTCCAACTTTGCACCGAAAAATCTTTAACGATACTTTAACTGAAGAGTTTCAGTCTCGATATCGCGATGAATTTGGACGAACTGAACAAGAAGAAAATTATTACCTCATCAATAAACAGGGGTATTATCAAACGCCAACAGGGCTTACGACGACACAAAAAGATCAGCAGCGAAGAGACTTCGCACAGTACATGGTCAAACGTTTAGTTGAATTTCATACTGAAAATATTCTTAAAACTGAACCTCAATTTAGGCATGTCTATGAAGTGAAGCAAGCTATCAGTAATTTTAAAGTAGCTGTTACTGAAACAACTCGTTTAGATATGCAATATAGTTTTGTGGGAAATTTCTTTACAGCAACGGTTACAAATCCTATCTCGCCTGTGATCATCGGAATAAACATGGACCCCGCATCACTTACACCCACATCTCCACGAGAAATTGACGTGCACACTTATCGACCCCTCACTTCATCGCTTATAGGTGAAATCGGTTTTCGAATTTATGATCGGGCTTTGCGATTGTTACTTGGTAAAACTTTAACACCTAGGATGTCTGTGAATGTCTCACAAACTGTGCGCGTAACTGAAAAGAGAGATATCATTGATCAAAATCGAGAATCTTTGAGTCTAGTTGGTTTTAGTTATGTTTTTTAGCAGAAGCGGGTAGACGGGTGACTGTGAGACTTTTTTCTACAGTGCCTTTGTTGGTTTCAAAACGTACATCAATCTCGTTTTTGCCTTCTTTGAGATTAATATAGTCAGTTGTAAAATTCAGTGGCGCTCGGTGAAACACAGTGGCCACATATCCATTTGTTTTATTGCGAATTTGTGTAGTGATCGGTTGACTATCTTCAACAGCACAATTTTCACCTTTGAGCCGAAACCTTGGGCTGAATGTCTCTAGTTCTTTAGTATTATCACCACATGTAAAATCAAATAAAGTTTCATATTCAGGTGTGGTGTCTACACTGGCAATTGTTCGAAGTGTTGAGCCATTTGTAGAAAAAATATCAGCATTTTGTATTTCTGGTGGAGGAGGATCAGTGATTAAAAGTGCGGTAGAGCTTATGCCTAAAGCACTCACGGCCATCAGCAAGATCTTTGTAAATTTTTGTCTGGCTTTACTCATCTTGCGCACTTTCACCTTGAAGTCTTCTTGATAACTTCTTCTCGGCAAAAGGTGGGTCAGACCTTAGGACTCTTGCATAAATAATTAAAATTTTTTGAGAATTTTAGTGTCTAAAAATTAGACAGAATTCTTTCGGTTTTACTTCGCACTTTCGCGAACAAACCGAGAGAGATAGTAACGAACAAGATACTCTGGGTTCACATGTGTGCCACGATAGGCCCAAGTGAGTTCTCCAAAGGGGCCATATTTTGCCTCGAGATATTCATCATTAGCGGGTGTTTGGGCATGACCTGGAATGGGAATAAACTGTGTAGATTGTGCTTGTAATGTCATTGCAATGCGTCCGGCTTCTATTGCTGAAAAGAGAAGTTTGTAGCCGTTTCTAAACAACATAAAGTCAGCAACCGTGTTTGAAATTCCATAGATTTTTACACCACCGATGGTTGAGTTTTTCATGTTGTTAAATGCGGTTGAATATTCAATGAAGGCTTCTTTTATTTGTTTTAGAAATTCATTTGTCTTTGCTTGAAGATCGCGGGTTTCATCAGGAATAGAGGACAAATCGATGATGCCCGTTTCTTCCATCCGTTGTTCAGATTCTACAAGATTTTGAATCCATTCTAAATTTTTCATAAACCCCCACTTTGTTCACGCAACATGACATGTGGTATCATTCTCTCCAAATTATCCGTTGAATGTCAATACTGTCTTTTGAGGGGGTTTTTGAAGACAAATCACCAAGTGCCATCCATGGCACCGGTGAAAAATAATTAATGCGCCGTTTCTGCGGTTTTTTTGCTTAAAAAGTGAACTTCATCGGCAGAGATTCCTGTTTGCCAGCGTTTTTTACCTTCTTCTTCCACCTCATAACTTGAAAGAAAACCCTCAACACAAACTGAAGCGCCTTTTTTAAGATACTCCTGGCAGAGGAGTGCCTTTTTTCCCCAAACAGAAACGCGGTGCCAGTCTGTTCGTCGTTCAGTAACACCTTCTTTTGTTTTCCAATAACGATTTGTTGCAAGAGACAACGCAGTGTAGGGTTTGCCGTCACGGCTTGTGAAATTTCCGGGGTCAGCACCCAGGGTTCCAACTATAATTACTTTATTAAGTCCGTTCATGATTTTCTCCTTTTTTGACTCACAATTGAGCCTTGATTGAACATGCATGTGTTCAATGCAAAGAAGAAATACCCATCAAATATGTTTTAAGGAATTTAGGAGATAAATATCCGGCTTACTGAACAGAACCTAGTCCGATAAAATAACTTACTCCACCAAAGGCTTTTTCGGTGTGACCATAATAAACACCAAAGCGAAAGGTCACAGGAACGCCATAAAAAAGTGTGGTGTCTGCTCGTACTTCAGCGCCGCTGCCCATATAAAACGTTCCTAGTTTTGTGGCCATGAGTCTACCGGGGGTGAAGTTATCATCGTAATATCCGCCATGAAGAGTTGCTGCGTCGGCGAGAAGGGCTCCATGCCATTTATTAATAAATAATGGAAACGTATCAGAGCCTGTGTACTGATATGAAAGTGGAAATCGATATTCAAAAGTTCCAGTATAAATAGTCGAACCGATGAATTCTCCGACGGGGTAACCGCGAACCATATACGGAGAACTAAAAAGAGTTCCTGCGTATTCCCCTCCAGCTTGTTGATGCCCTACGAGAATCGTATTATGCTCAGGGGAAATCCAAGCTGCAGCTTTTAAAAACACGACATGATGCTCGGGCAAAAAACCACCTGCTAAAAATAATGATCCAGTTCCGTGTACATTCGGATAAGCAGTGTTTCCCCAACCGGGCAAATAGTAATCATAACCGATGGAGAATTTTTCACCCGATTCAGGGCTGATCTGATAATCTTTTGCAGCTGAGATATTGTTGTAATACAAATCAATTCCAGGGCCAAATTCTGTAAATAAAAGATTATAATAATTAGTTTGTTTGTATGTAACGCTTGGGCCGATCATCCATTTATTTGAATTGGGTAAGAGAAAATGTCGAGTCGACAAACTTCCTGACATTACATGCTGAGTAGTATTGGCACCTGCAAGGTAAACATGGTCATTTGCAAAACCTGTGTCGATGAAAAAGCCAAGACTTGAATTAGAATAAATAAATTCTTGTCGGCCTTGACCGGGGCGGGTGTCATAGCCCGCACCAATTGAGTATTGATGATGATTTAATGGGTCAGAACCTGATGTTGAAATGTCAAAAATCGCCCCGCCAGGTACGAAGTACACAAAGGGAATCCAATACTGCGGAAATAAATAACTTAAGCCATTGTATTTATCATCGTCGATAATTTTTGCAGGTGCAGCGTGGTTTTCATCGGCATCTGGATATTTCTGAAGCGGGCCAATAGCTGCTGGATTTGAATTTCCGATTAGACTTCCAGCTTCAAGTTTAAAGCCCTCAGCAGTGAGGCGTGAGTAGATCACTTGTTGATTTTCTACGTCTATAGTTGGCGCGGTAATATAAGTTGTAACATTGGTGATTGCTTTCCATTTACTTTCATCACCGCGGTATATGTTCATGACGCCAGTGTCACTTCCCGCAAAATAAAATCCTTTAGGCACTTGTGGGTCAGCAATGGGTGTCACATGCATTTGACCGGTTTTTTCAACGCTTGTGAGTTTGCGAATTTTTTTTGTGGTCAATGAAACAGCCTCGATCCACTCACGGCCCTTGTCGTCTCGATGAGAATAAATAACTCCGTCTTGATAGGGTCTGGGTGATGAAACGCGGTGACCAAAAGGGGGTGAATAAAGATCTTGTGGGTTCTCGCCGTCTTTTTGCGCATGCATGAGTTTTGTGTTGGTTGAACTCACTGAGACGTAAACAAGTGTTCCATCGTTAAGCACAGTAGCTTCGCGAGCACGCTTACCGTAGGTGAGGCGTTTTTCGTCTTCAGTTTGATAATTGATTTCGTAGAGGTCACTGTACTGATTAAAGTGCTCCCAAGTATCACTGTGATCATAAATTAAGTGTACTGAATCACTGCGCCAGCTGAGCTGATGAATATTTTTATTATTCGTAAGGGGCTTAGGAATGTCTTGTTTAAGTGTAAAGGGTTCTTTGGTTGAGCCTCGAGTCCAGATGCGAATACTCGGGTCATCATTGACCTGGGAAACGATGGCGGCCATTTTTAATTTATCAGGAGAAATCTGAGCTCCAAAATTAAAGTAACCATCTTGTGGAAGTAGTTGTCCGTTTTGGGCTTTACCATTTTGAAGTGTTTGCAGTTGTGTTTGTGCTTTGGCTTCTAAAGAGTCATATGTTTTTGAGAGAAGACTTGAGTAGTCCATTCCAAAATATTCTTCTACTGGGGCATTGAGAAACCACGGAAAGCGTCGACCATAACGATGATTTAGAACACTGTAGATACTATCTTTTGAGCCCGAGTTGTTAGCGAGTTCACCTAACTCATGCATGAGAAAGTAACCGTAAGAATAAGGTCTTTGCCCTCGCGGCCAAGCTGGAATGCTTGTTGAATTGATGCGAGAAATATTTTCTCGACCCCAGGTTTTTTCTTCTACTTGAGAGCGCACAAAGGCTGTGTAGTAATGACTTCGCCCTCTGCCAACAGGTGTGAAACGGCTTTCCATTTCAACAGCTAGGCCTTCAGTGTACCAGCGGGGTAAAAACATTCCGGGTTTGATGATGCTGCCGTAAATAAAACGTAAAACTCCCATTACACCTGATGTTGGTTCAAAATTTAGAATATGAGTGTATTCATGAGTTACGACTTCACGATTCCAACTGAAATATTCTCCAGTTGGGTCTGTTACTGACGGCATTACTGGATAAATAATGATGGTGGGCCTTGGAATACCAGTGGCTGAACCATTAGAATCATCAGTGACATCGGCTACCACTAATGGAACTTTACTTGGCATTGGGGTTTTTAAAATCGGTTGTAGAAGAGTTTCGGCTCTTTCTGCTTCAGCTGCGAAGTCTTCAGCTACTTTTTTATTATTCTCATCGTAAATGATCTCAAAATGCTCGGTCTCAAGTATACGCCATCGTCGATGGGGGTCAATGGGTAACGAAGACTGAGCACCCGCCGCGAGAGAAATGAAAAATATTGATGCGCAGAGTAAATGTTTGGTTTTTATATTGAGCATAGGGGTAACAAAAGCATAATCAGTGACATTGAACAATCACAAATAATTGACTTCGCAGCTGTCAGAGGTAGGATTAGTAATCAATTGAACTTATTTAAGTACGAGCCTTCACTAAGGAGATTTAAAATATGACCAAAAGAATACTGATACTATGTGTAGCATCTATGATGGTGTTTGGCTGTAAAGGTAAAGAGAAATTGCCTGAAGAAGTAGTACCAGACCCAAATGCAGCTGGTGCTCAAGATACAAATATTCAAAGTAAAGACATGACCTTTGATGCCTCAGGAAGTGACAGCGGCAACATCTCTGGTCTTTACACAATAACTTTTGATTACGATAAATCGAGTCTTTCAGAAGAAGGCCGAAGCCTTGCACAAAAAAATGCTGAATGGATGAAATCTCACGAAAACACAACCGTTCAGATCGAAGGTCACTGTGATCGTCATGGATCCATCGAGTACAATCTAGCATTAGGTGAACGTCGTGCAAAAACCGTGAAGTCATATATGCAAAATCTCGGTATTCCTGATTCAAGATTAGCTACAATTAGCTACGGAAAAGAAAAGCCTTTAGACCACGGTGAAAACGATGGTGCAGATCGCAAAAACCGAAGGGCAAACTTTGTCGTTTCGGGCAAATAAGCTCCTCCCATTTATTTTGCTATTCATGCTTGTGGGATGTGCTCATAAAAGACCCAGCATGGAATATGTTCTCGCGCGTGAAGCATTTATGGCTGCGCGAGAAGGAGAATCTGCTCGTTACGCCCCCGGTTATTATCATAAGGCTGAAGAATCATACCGTCGTGGTGTTCAGGCCTATCAAGATCAGTCATATAATGAAGCTGTAGATGAGTTTATCCAGGCACGCCTTTATGCTGAAAAGGCTGAAAATGCTGCCCATATTCAGCGTCAAAAATCAGGAGACGAAGCTCTGTGAAAAAAATCGCACTATTTGTACTAATAGGTATTGGGCTTACAGGTTGCGACATGATGATGACCCGTAAAGATGTCAAAAAACAAGAAGAAGAAAAGCAGCTTAAAGACTCAGTAGCAAATATTCAAAGATCTAAAGCTGATCATGAAATGCGATACAGTGATTTGCAAAATGATCTTCGTGTTGTAGCAGGGCGAGTAGATACTTTAGATCACAATCAACAAACATCTCAGCAATCACATAAACATGAAATCGATAATCTTAAAAAAACAATTGATGCTCAAAATGAAAAAATGAAATTACTAGAACAGCATTTAGATGCCACAGAACAACGGTTAATTGCCGCAATTAATGCGGGGGCGGCCTCAGGCTCTGTGCCAAGTTCTCAACCAGTTGTAAAAGATGTTAAAAAATCTGAAATCGATATTTTTTCAGAAGCCGATGCGCTTTTAGCTGCGAAAGAATTCAAAAGATCTATTGTGAAATATCAAGCGTATCGTGAGAAATTTCCAAAAGGCCCCAAAGCATCTGAGGCAACCTATAAAATTGGTGTTTGCTTTTCAGAAATGGGTCTTAAAAAAGATGCTAAAGAATTTTATAAAGAGACCATAGATATGTATCCAGGAACCCCATCAGCCAAAAAAGCAAAATACAGGCTTCTGCAGTTGAAATGACAAAGCTTGATAAACAATTTAAACTCATTCTGGCCATCGAAACCAGTTGTGATGACACGTCTGTGGCATTGGTAAATGCCGATGAGTTTGTTGTTAGTATGAAAAGTCAAAATCAAGATGATGTGCATGCACCCTATGGTGGTGTTATTCCTGAGCTTGCCTGTCGTAATCACACATTAAGAATTTTGCCACTGCTTGATCAGGTGTTAACAGAAACAAAAACTAGTTGGTCTGATATCGACGGTATCGCTGTCACTTCAAAGCCTGGGCTTATTGGTTCACTGCTTATTGGCGTAACAACGGCAAAAAGTCTCGCTTATCTTCATGATCTTCCATTAATTGGAGTGAACCATTTAGAGGGGCATCTACATGCGCCGTTATTAAAAAATGAAGACTATGCTCCTTCTGAAAATTTTGATTATCCATTTGTGGGTCTTTGTGTGAGTGGTGGGCATACGAGTTTACATCATGTGAAAAATCTTGGTAAATACACCTTACTTGGCAGAACACTTGACGATGCTGCGGGTGAAGCCTTTGATAAATTTGGAAAAATATTGGGCTTGGGGTATCCGGCAGGGCATAGAGTGGATCATTTGGCAAAAGAGGGTAATAACAAAGCTTTTGAATTTCCTCGGCCTTTGATGAAAAACAAAGAATTGAGTTTTAGTTTTTCGGGTTTAAAAACTGCAGGTGCAGTAATGATTGAAAAAATAGTAAAAGAACAAAATGTACTCAATGCCGATGGGTTATCAAAATCAATAAAGGCAGATCTCTGTGCCAGTTACCAAGAGGCGATTGTTGAAGTTTTATTATCAAAACTAAAGAGAGCTGTTGAAAAAACAAAGTCCAAACGTGCAGTGGTCACTGGCGGCGTGAGTGCTAATTCGCGATTAAGAAACCAAGCTTTTGAATGGGCAAAACAGGCGGGTGTTGATTTATTAATTCCACCTTTAAAATATTGCACAGATAATGCAGCGATGATCGGTATTGTAGGGCTTAGGCGTTTGCAAAATGGAGAGCGCAGTGATTTGAGTTTAAGCCCTGAGGCATTTATGAAAGTTTCGGAGTTGGTCTGATGCATACAAAACAAGAACTTGATAAAAGACTTGCTCAGGCTGGAATACAGCCACTAAAAAAACTTGGTCAAAATTTTTTACTAAATCCTAAAATTTGCACAGCACTTATTGATGAAGTGAAAAGTTGTAATCCGCAATCTGTGCTTGAACTTGGCCCAGGCATGGGGGCTTTAACTGATGAACTTTTACCGGGCCCATGGAAAACAACGTTGGTTGAACTCGACGCAGGAATGGTTAAGTATTGGCATGCAAAATTTCCTGAATTAGAAATTATCCACAAAGATGCTCTCAAAATTGACTGGCAAACTCTTGAGCTTTTAAAACCTTCTGTGATTGTGAGTAATCTTCCCTATTCTGTTGCGGCTTCATTGGTTGTTGAATTAAGCAGCCTTAATGAAATGGTTTTTCAAGATATGATTCTCATGTTTCAAAAAGAAGTAGCTGAGCGTATTGCAGCAGATTTTCACGCTGATGATTATGGAATGCTCTCGGTAATGGCACAAACTGCTTGGAACATAACAAAAGTTATTGATGCGGGGCCTCAAGATTTTTTTCCTGTGCCCAATGTGGGTAGTCGCGTTTTAAGATTTACTTGGAAACAACCTAGTTTTGATCGTGAGAAATTTCTAAAATTTATTAAAGCGTGTTTTGCGCAAAGGCGTAAAAAACTCAGTACGAATTTGTCTTCTTGGTATCCAAAAGAAAAAATTAAGGCTGTTTATGATTCGATGGGGCTGAGTACTGACACGCGTGCACAAGAATTAGATATTGCGCGATTTACCGATTTGTTTAAGGCTTTAAGCGAGTAAGAAGGGGTTTTGATGAATCAATTTGCAGCATTGTTAATTTTTTTAAGTTTTACTTCTCAAGCCAATGCCAGTCTTTGGAATCAATACGGTTATGGTGCTCGAAACATAGCACTTGGAAATTCTACTGCATCCCTACCAACGGATGCATTCTCTCAAGCGTATAATCCGGCGTTGATGGCATTCCAAACCAAGCCACTTTTTTCAATGGGTCTTCAAGGTGCCGTACATCGTTTTGAACCGATTAAACAAGTTCTCGTTGATCGAACAGATCTTGGTGGCGCTTCAAATCAAGTGAGTGACGTAAGTACAAACGTACCCGATGTGTTTTCACTCACTTTGGGTTTGCAATCTCCGTTATCTAAGTCTGAGCGTCCATTTCATCTGGGTGCCACATTATCTGCACCTGTACAAAATCTTATGCTCGTTGATACTCAAGATGCTTATTTACCTCAATACGTGATGTATTTGTCTGACAGCCAAAGATTAACCTCTGGATTTTCACTGGCCACAAAATTTTCAGATCGGTTTGCCCTTGGTGTGGGTGTGAACGCCTATTTGGTTCAGGGGACATCAGCGCGAACACGACTCATAGCAGGTGGAAATTCTTCAGCACGTATTAAAATGGAAATCACGCCTGGTTTAGCTCCAACAGCTGGTATGATTTTTATTCCCGGTGAAAATCCAAAAGAGAATCCATGGAAGTTTGGTTTAAGTTATCTAGCTAAGCAAGAATCCCGTAGCAAAGTTGATTTCACAAACACTATTAGTTTGCTAGCTCCAGCAGATTTAATTATGACGGGAAAAAACACTCTTTATTATGACCCTGAAACATTTATTTTAGCTGTGAGTCGTAAAGATGAGAGCGATAGTATTTCTTTCTCTGCAAATTGGGAAAAGTGGGGAGGCTATGAAGGTACGGCTATGGTTCTACAATTCACAACCTTCACTGGAAGCTTTCGTCAGGTGTTACCACCTATGAAGTATAATGACATTATCACTTTACATTCTGGTTATGAGCACCGATTTGAAAATTTTGATTTAAGATTGGGATATGCTTTTTTGCCAACGCCGGTACCAGATCAAAGTGGCGAGAACAATGCTCTTGATACTGATAAACACCAGGGCTTCTTGGGTGCTGGAAAATCATTTGACGTTGGTTTTTTAGATAACCCCTTACAATTAGATTTGTGTGGCTTTGCCCATTACTTAGTACCTAAAGATGTGCGAAAAACGGTGAGTACTTTTATTGGAGCGCCCGGATATAAAATCGGTGGCATGATTTACGGTTATGCGCTCACTGCAACCGCTGAGTTTTAAAAAAAATTATTTTTGAAGTGAGATAAAATTTCTATGATCAATAGCAT
>Ga0163151_10009065_pt1 | contig 10962 bp, 10 predicted proteins | sample OliLakLV19MP5IB2_FD_145596 | JGI IMG/M metagenome (GOLD analysis project Ga0163151, IMG submission 145596) | Freshwater microbial mat bacterial communities from Lake Vanda, McMurdo Dry Valleys, Antarctica - Oligotrophic Lake LV.19.MP5.IB-2 | ecosystem: Environmental > Aquatic > Freshwater >...
GGGTTGCGGAACGCGGGCGAATGAGAAGGGTGGAGCAGCGCGCCAATGCTTGAGTGGCAGTGTGGCCTTCGCAAACACCCGTCGCGCGCGCGGCTGATGTAAACTGGCAAATCGATTTCAGTTCTTTATTCAGCAACGCCACGGGGCGCGAAAATAATTCCGGCTCATGACGCAGCGCGGCTTGCAGGAAAAAATCTGGAATATAAATGACCGCGAACATCAGCCTGCCTCCACTTTTGCCTCTGGAACATCGCTGACATGCAAACGATACTGGGCCAGTTCCGCTTTCAATTTCGACGGGAGCTGGTCCTGGTCGCGCTCCAGGTCTTCCAATACAAAGCGGCTTTGCAAATTCAAGCGAACATCCGCGCAACCAACGAGCGGATGAGGCGTTGCCACCAGGAAAATGGTTGAAGAGATTCCGGTGATGCGTTGCAGGCGATACCAGGTGGACGGGGGGATTCTGCGCAGTTGCTTTGCGGGGTTGAGCGCGAGATCAAGCAAGACCAGAGGCAAATTGCGGTCGCGCAAGATTAGATCAACCGCTTTCATCGCTTCCGACGCGTTTTTGCAACGCACCCAAAGCAGCCGGGACAACGCTTCCGGGCCGAAGGCGCAAGGATCAAAGGAATCCTGGCCATCGATGAGCGTGACGATTTGGTTTTCTGCCGCTGCCTTTCTCAACAACGTCGCGATGAACAGTGCGCTGCCGGAATGGTTTCGTTCGTTGACGATCTCCACCATGCCGCCTTTTGGCAAACCGCCGTGGAGCAAAGTGTCAATTGGCGTGATGCCGGTGGTCCAGATGTTCGGAGATTTCGCCGCTGCGGCGGAGAACCGCGCGCCGGGGAATCGCTCCGACAGCAGCCGGCGCAGTTGAATGATTTTTTCAGATGATGACATTGGCTCTCCTGGCTTCAAGGGCAACGAACATTGTAAGACTTTGTTCGACCAAGGAAACCGGAATTATTTTTCAGCCGAATTATTAGCGGGTGCGATTGGACAAAGGCCGTCCAGGTTAATTTTTTTCTGTCAGAATCAATCGCGGGGAATCTGCGATTCGTAACGAGGGTTCGCGCTCAACCGCGACGAAAAATACCGGCGTGGACGAACAAGTTCCAGCGCCCTTCTCGCGCGTTAAGCGCATGGGTCCGCTGCGATTTACCAAGCCATTTTTCCTGACAAGTTCATTGGAAGCCCACTTGTAACGTGACCAAATCGCCTCACCTACCCTGATGGTTGCTTCACTGAGAATCGCATCAAGTTCAACGTTGCATCTTGGAATCCTATTACAATCCGGATCGATGACACATTCGCATGCAGGCTCGATGTGGCGTCTACCGTCGATCATCATCTTTTTTTCCTGAATCCTCGTTGGCTTTCTGCGAGCATTCTTTCGGCACGGGCTAAATCACGAAGAACACTTTTCTTTCCGTTCGAGTCACGGGCTTTAGAAAGCCAGTGAGCGGCCCTCTTGTAGTCGTTGGTATACAATAAGGCACGTCCCAGATTAGCACAGGCCCAGGAGGCACTGGGAAACTTTTCGAGGAATTTGGTGAATAAAGCAATATACGATTGAACGTCTCGCATCTTGAAATAACACAAACCAAGTTTGTCGACGGTATCATCAATCTCAAAGGTGAAACCGGTTTCGAAACATCGGGCGAGATAATGACTAGCCTGGAGCCACCGATGCCGGTTAAAATAGAGCCGACCGATATTAAAAAGCGTTTCGGGGCTGTTTGGGTTGCGTGATAATTCTTTTCTATAATAAGACACCGCACGTCTGTCATTTCCCATGCACTCGTAAATCAATCCCAAATTAAGACAGGCATTTGGTTCGTTAGGATTCAGCCTCAACGTGCGGCGACCGTGAACCAATCCGAGCCGAAACTGCTTTGTGCGTCGATAGACTCGGGTGAGGTGAAAATGAGCAGGAAGACAATTTGAATCTTGCGCCAGCATCCGCTTCAAGGCCCGCTCCGCCCGGCGCAAAGAACCACATTCTATCAATTGGATAGCCGTGTCTTCCATCGCAATCCATTTGTTGCCATTTCGATTGCTCATCTTCCTGGTCGGGGACGAGGGGGGCCTCCATCTTTTGGAGGGCCATCAAATGGGGGAGATGGCGGTTTGACTGGAGGATTTTCGGGCGGTTTCGGCTTGGGGTCTCGGTCGCGCTTTCCGTCGACAGTGGTATGCCGCAGGTCGAGATTATAGAAATCGCCGCTGTTCCAATACTGAACAACCTGAATTATGTCGCCATTCGGCAGTTGTTTCTCTGCGACGACGCGTTCCTTTCCAGTCAGGACGTCAACGGGAGAGATGAATGAACTACACAATGCGGCCAAACCAATGATCACGGCAACGACGAGAATGAATGTAATAATCTTCACTGTGGTGGCCACTGCGGTGGACGATTAATTGGCGGATACTCAGGCGGCTTGTTATCGGGAGCCCCGCGTTGCTTTGGGCTTCGTTTCTTCTTGGGCATAACGAGAAGATAGAATTTTCGTTTCATAATTTATGCTTTGGTTGCCGGCATCATGGTGGTCCCGGCCACGGTCAGGGCATTCGTGGCGATGCGTGTCACATTCGAGATTTGATTCAAGCTGTTCACGTTGAAATTCTGGACCAGCGCCTTGTTGATGCGATCATTCAGATGGCCTATGGCATCTCGGTCAATAAATTTTGTTCAAGGCATCAATGCTTGCCACGAAATGGAGAAAAATTGGTCGCTAAGAATACACTTGACGGAGCCATTGTTGAACACGACAGCTACGAGTGCAGGAACAACGCCAGCCGGAACATTTGGAGGATTCTTGTGACCAAACAACCAAATAATGTCGCCTCCCTTGCCGAGTAATGATGCGGCCGGTTTGCCGAAAACCCTTTCTACCTCAGTGGTGCTTGCTCCAAGCTCCACCAACAATGGGTCATACTTTCTCCGCCATGCCTCCACTTGCTTGACTTCGGCAGCCATTTTTGGGGAGAGCGCGATCCAAAGAGGGGCTGTCAAAAGAAAAGCGGGAGCTATATTCAAGGGGTCATGTCGTCGATTTCGTTGCGAATTAATCTCTATGCGAGAGGCGATATCGGAAGGTGATAAAGCTGATTGGAGCAGCGTCAGACTCATTCGTTCGTCGGGATCCACAGGAACCGGTCTCTGCCACGGCTTACCCCGGAATGTCGCGTTGGTCCAAACGACCGCCGGTGGTTCCGTAATTCTAACGAGGTTTGAATTCGAAAAAATCAAATAAAAACTGGCCGGAGGTTCTGTGGAGAGTAAGCCCATGCACCGGAATTGATTGGTGCCCGAGCGCACCGTGAACTCGTGTCGCAACTTTATTCCGAGGTGTTTTTCCACTTCACCCACGTTAACCCCGCGCGGCAGGTTAATCAGCCGTTCGCTTGAAACACCGACTTTGTTTGTGGCAGCCATACAGCCCGATCCAGCAAACAGTAAAATCAGCAACGGCAGATAATGAACAAGGTTATCCTTCATCGTCAACGGTCTGTCGTGTGGCCGAAATGCGGATTTCTTTCGGGGTTATTGACGTCGTTTCCTCCGATATCGAAATAGACGCCGCATACCGCACAATAAAAATTAGGCCGATCGGGATCATCCGGAGTATTTGGAGCATCTATCAAACAAGCAGTGACATCAGCATTGCAGCCAGCACAGGCCCACCGCCATCTGAACGCACACGTGAGCCACGAACGAGATGTGCATCCGTTATGATCAGAACATTCGTCATGAATTGCGCAACACTCGAGAACGGCAGGTGAAGCAGGCAAAATTCCAAAATCGCAACCCGGAGAATCCAACCCCCACGGATCCCATCGCGTTACAGGTTGGTTGAATGAATATGAGTAAAGATGTTTCAGCGATGGCCAAACCCGGTGTTGAGCTCTCCTGTCAACAGTTGGTCGCGAAATGATACGAGAACCAACATTCACGAGCTCTGTAAAACCACGCTCGCGCAGTGGATCCCTGTTTAACCACCGCTGAATCTCCGGCGCATACCAGCGGTAGAGGTAATCATAAAGCCCGGAACGGTCGTGCAGCGGCTTGCTGGAAAACTGGTAGCGGTTCGCGTCCGCAAGCGGGCCGGATTTCGAGAGCGTTCTCCCAAACGGATCGTAAATGTATCGGGCGGCCGCATGTTGATTCGTGTCGATGAGCATCGTCACGTTGCCGTTGCCGTCCGCATGGAAATAGTTATGCGCCAGTGATGAGTTTTGAAGGTTGAGTTTTGAGTTCTCCGTCATCGCCAGCAACCCGCCAATGCCGCCTGCGCCTTCCAGACTGCCACTCAAATCTTTCCCTCGGGTGAGCGTGACCACCGGCGTATTGTTCTCATTGCGTTCTTGAATGACCACGTTGCCGTCGTAAACGAAGCGTGTCTCCGAGGTCTTCACCCAAGCACTGTTGCGCCATTCATAATTCCGCTCGATCCGCCGGCGCATTTTGCCGTCATAAACGAATTCCGCTTTCCATTCGTTGCTCACCACGATGCCGGTCAATTGATTCTCGTCGTCGTAGGTGAAGACCCGTTTGCTGTCGTTGGTCAGGTTGCCGTTTTGGTCGTAGGCGTAAACCGCGTTGGTGGGCAGATAAACCGTGATGCTATTGGTGTCGAGCCGGCTCAGACTGTCCTGCGCAATGGCGGTGTAGGTGTTGTTGCCGTTGACCGGAGTGAAGCCGCTCTTGGCAAACGTGCTGTCGCTGTAGAGTGTGGCGTTGCTGCCGTTGACGGTGACGCTCGTGGCGGGCAGGGTGGTGGTCCCGGCCATCGGAACAACGCCGTGCCGAACGTCTCGCCTCCACTCAGAATTACCTCTCATAACTCCAACAAATTTAACAATTCCTCGACCGTCAGCCGATGATGCCTGGCCAGGCTTTTCAATATGCTATTCAAAGTCCCGCATTTGATTGGGTTGTGGTCGGGAACAACCTCATGATGTTCTCCGTCGCGTTGACTCGTGACGCGTCTCGACATATTCCAGCTTGCGAAGTGCCTTAACCAACTGTCGCCCGGCCACGTCGCGCGGCAGTTTCATCGTGCTAAAATCTCGTCCCGCACGAAAGGCAGCCGAATCATCCGGGGCGCGTTCTCAGGGTCATTGTAATAACAATCCACCGCCTCACGAACGTTGCGCCGCAACTCGTCCAGCGTCTCTGCCTCGGCGTGAATGCCCCCGCTGACGGCGGAAGCGATGTAGCCGCCATCCGTCTCGTCTTCCCGCACCTCAAGGATGAGAGGAAACCGTCATTTCCGCTTCTGAGGGAGGGAGGGACAGCAATGTCACTCCGTTACCCGACGATCATTTCAATCCCGATAAGTATTTATCAATGACATTTGCCATTTCGATTATTTTGGCGTCCCCTTCTGTTTGAACTAAGGATGATATCAGTAGTGATAATAAGAAAACCGAAATGAATAGACTATCGATTTGGTCTATCCTAAACGACAACAACCAAAAGAAATGCAAAAGCATTAGAATAGTCAGCGCCATCCGGACGTTCTTGGAGCGCCGATTCTTGCGAGAAGCACGCTTCAATTCTTCCCTATTTTCTAAAAGTTTTTCGAACTTGATCATAGTTTTCCGTCCATTTCTTTATGTGTCCTATCTTGATCGCGATTTCTGAATTTCGATTTGTTCATATGATTTAGTTTAGGCGGAGCGTAGGATAGGAGGAGAGGGCGGAAGGGGCGGAGGGGGAGGCCCTTGGATAATTATTACAGGGGGCCTGTTTCTATAGGTTGGCGGTCGCCCACCGGCCGTGGGGGCACCACGCGGGCAAGTAGGAGAGCAATGGATAATCATACCTCCACAGGTATAAAAAGCGGCCGCCGTTGCTGCGCCACAACTAATGCTAATCGGGCCATCAAGATTACACGCATCATATGCAAAAGCGAGGGCAACCAAACACAGGAACTGTGCTTCAAGACAATCGGAGCTGATAAGGCCCACGGAGTCAACCTTGTTTATGGGATTATTGTCGAGAAACAGATAACGATTTGATCCACCAGAAACAAGTGAGGACAATTGCTTTCTAAATAATTCAAATCCTTTCTCTCCGATGGGGTCTCTGTTTGGCCATCTTTGAATCTCCGGCGCATACCAGCGGTAGAGATAATCGTAAAGCCCGGAACGGTCGTGCAGCGGTTTGCTGGAAAACTGGTAGCGGTTCGCATCCGCCAACGGGCCGGATTTTGAGAGCGTCCGCCCAAACGGATCGTATAAATAGCGAGCAGTAATCTGTTGTCGGTTATCAGTTAAAGCGGTGACGTTGCCGTTGCCGTCGGCGTGGTAATAAGCGTGCGCCAGTGATGAGTTTTGAAGGTTGAGTTTTGAGTTCTCCGTCAAAGCCAGCAATCCCCCAATGCCGCCTGCGCCTTCCAGCGATCCAGACAGGTCTTTCCCACGCGTGAGCGTGACCACGGGCGTGTTGTTTTCGTTGCGTTCTTGAATGACCACGTTGCCGTCATAGACGAAGCGGGTCTCCGAGGTTTTCACCCAGGTGCTGTTGCGCCATTCATAATTCCGCTCGATCCTCCGGCGCATTTTGCCGTCATAGACGAATTCCGCTTTCCATTCGTTGCTCACCACGATGCCGGTCAATTGATTCTCGTCGTCGTAGGTGAAGACCCGTTTGCTGTCGTTGGTCAGGTTGCCATTCTGGTCGTAGGCGTAAACCGCGTTCGTCGGCAGATAAACCGTGATGCTGTTGGTGTCGAGCCGGCTCAGACTGTCCTGCGCAATGGCGGTGTAGGTGTTGGTGCCGTCTGCCGGAGTGTGATTGGTGCTCGCGAATGTGCTGTCGCTGTAGAGCACGGCGTTGCTGCCGTTGACGGTGACGCTGGTGGCGGGCATGGTGGTGGTCCCGGCCACGGTCAGGGCGTTGGTCACGTTGCGTGTCACATTCGAGATTTGATTCAAGCTGTTCACGTTGAAATTCTGGATCAGCGCGTTGTTGGTGCGATAATTTAAATTTCCCGCCGCATCGTAGGCATATCCCAACTGTTCGTGCAAGCGGCTTGTCGCCCCGCCCGATTCCTTGCCCAACGCCGTTTTTAACTGCCCAATCGGGTCATACGTGTAATCGACGAAATCCCCCGCTGCGCGCGTCTGTTTCGTGCGTTGATTTCCCGCGTTGTAGGCATATTCATGTTTGTTCAAAAGAGCATTTGTGCTGTCGCGCAAGTAGGTCCCGAGCATCCGCCCCGTTGTATCAAACGCATTCGTGATGTTCGCCCCGTTCGCCAGCGCGATCTTTTGGATCAATCCAGAAGCGGTGGTCACCCCGTCCAGCGCGGCAAGATACGTGTAAACAGAACTGCCCGCCGGAGAGACGATATTCGTCAGCCGACTGGCGCCGTCGTAAGCGTAAGTCTGAGACTAGGGCGAGCTGAGAGGCGGTTTTCTCCGTCTTAGGCTTTTTCTTCGATCAACTCCCGGCGCGCGCCGCCAAGAAGCTGTTCGATGAAATTCGTGGAGTACACGCCCCGCCGAAAGTTTGGATCCTGCAAAATGGCTTGCTCGAAGGCGATGGTTGTCTTTACGCCGGTGATCATATATTCGCCGAGAGCGCGGCTCATTTTATCCATGGCGTCGCGCCGGTCTTTTCCGGTCGTGATCAGCTTGCCAATCATGGAGTCGTAGGTGGGCGGAATCGTGTAGCCGGAGTAAACGTGACTGTCGAGACGCACCCCGCGTCCGCCCGGCGGATAATACATTTCGACGCGGCCGGGGCAGGGGCGGAAGTCATCGAAGGGATCTTCGGCGTTGATGCGGCATTCGATGGAGTGCCCTTTGAAATGGACGTCGCTTTGCGAAAGGCGGAGCGGTTCGCCCATCGCGATCATGATTTGTTGTTTGACCAGATCAATGCCGGTGACCTCTTCGGTAATTGGGTGTTCAACCTGGATTCGCTTGTTTACCTCGAGGAAAAAGAAGTGCCCTTTGTCATCGACGATGAATTCCACCGTTCCGGCGTTCGTGTAATGGGCCAATTGCGCGATTTTCACCGCGGCCTTTCCCATTTCTTTGCGCAATTTCGGGAATTTGTTTTCGATCAAAGGGGACGGAGTTTCCTCGATGACCTTTTGATTGCGGCGCTGGATGGAGCAATCCCGTTCGCCCAGATGAATGACGTTGCCCCGCGTATCCGCCAGGATTTGAAACTCGATATGGTGCGGGTTCTCGATGAATTTCTCGATGTAAACGCCGGAATTACCGAAGCACTTTTCCGCTTCGCTGCGCGCGGTGTGGTATCCCTTTACCAGCGAAACGTCATTGTGCGCGACGCGCATCCCTCGTCCCCCGCCTCCCGCGACTGCTTTGATCATGACCGGGTAGCCAATTTTTTTTGCGATAACGAGCGCCTCTTTCTCGTCGTCAACAGTTCCTTCGGAACCCGGCGGGGTGGGGACTCCGGCCTTTTTTGCCAGATTTCGGCTAACTGCTTTGTCCTCCAAGGCGTTCATGGCGCGCGAGCTGGGGCCGATAAAACGGATATTGCAGCTCTCGCAAACGTCGGCAAAGTGGGCGTTCTCGGACAAAAAGCCGTATCCGGGATGGATCGCGTCCACATCCGCAATTTCCGCTGCGCTGATGATTCGGTCGATACGGAGATAGCTTTCAGAACTGGGTGCCTTGCCGATGCAGATGGCTTCATCGGCCATCTGGACGTGGATTGAATTGGCGTCGATTTCTGAATACACGGCGACCGTGCGAATATTCAACTCCTTGCAAGCGCGAATGATTCGAACCGCAATTTCTCCCCGATTGGCGATAAGAATTTTCTCGAACATGGCTTAAAGGATTTGGATATCTGACGATCTAAGAATTCCCGAACAAGCGATCAAAGAGGCTTTATTTTGAACAAAGGCTGGCCAAACTCGACAGGTTTAGCGTTATCGACAAGGATTTGTGTGATAACACCTTTGACCTCTGCCTTTATTTCATTCATCACTTTCATCGCCTCGATCAAGCAAACGACGGTGTCCGGATTTACTTCGGATCCGATTTCTACGTATTCGTCGGATTCGGGGGATGGAGATCGGTAAAAGGTTCCGATCATTGGGGACTTGATCTCCAAGCCGCCTGTATCCGCTGGCGTGGGAGATTGAATCTGAGGAAGGGAACCCGGATTGTGGGTTGCGGTTGCGGGCAACGCATAGGTTACGGACGGGTTTTCATCCGATGAGGTGGGAACAAAAACACCCTGGCCGCGCTTCAACTTTATTTTAAAATCCTGCTTCTCCAATTCAAACTCGGAAAGAGAGTTTTTCTTCATCAAATCTATGATGGCTTTGATGTCTTTTAAATCCACAGCCCCTCCTTGTTAGGGTTGAAGTTTCGATTTTTTTCTAAGTCTCTCATCAGCAAAAAAGCAGCAGCCGAACTTCGGCCCTGCTTCAACACGTGTTACAAATTCGTGACGACACTAAGCTGGCAAAAATTGAGAGTCAAGGGGTAAAAAATCCTGAAACTCGATAACCGCAGGTGTCGTGGATGTTTCAAATTGATGGAAGTTTTACCAGCTATTTCGTGCCGTTAACGCTAATAGAGGCGTCTAACGCCAGAATATAGGATTCCGCTCCAAAACCAGTGATCTGTCCCCGGCATACCGCCGCAATCAGGGATTTGTGGCGGAATTCCTCGCGCGCATGGACGTTTGACAGGTGAATTTCTATCGTCGGCACATTGGCCGAAGCGATGGCGTCCCGCAAAGCGATGCTCGTGTGAGTGTAGGCTGCGGCGTTTAAAACAATGACGTTAAACTTGGACCGAGCCTCCTGAATCCAACTGACCAACTCGCCCTCTAAATTCGTTTGGCGAAAATCGATTTCGAGGTTCAACGTTGCGGCTTTCTCTCGGACCTTGGCCTCGATGTCGGCCAAGGTCGTCCGGCCGTAAATCTCGGGCTCCCGCTGCCCAAGCAGGTTTAAGTTCGGCCCGTTTAAGAACAAGATTTTCATCGTCAACTCCGCGACGTTACGGAACGGGCCGGTGGTTGTCGATTCGTTTCCTCGCGGGTCCAGAGCCAGCCCAGGAACAAAAAGGTGGGCCAGGAAAGTGCCGGGATATAGAGATTGAATTCCACTAGCGAGTGCAAGCAGGTTCCGACCAGCCCGAGCCAGATGGCCGACTTCATCGGGTCCGCGGAAGATTTTGGCCGCAAGATCAAAAGCGAACCGAAGATGAACGCGGTAAAGGTCAGAAATCCAGGAATCCCCGAATCTGAGGCCTGTTGGAGGTAGTCGTTGTGACATAACCGGGTCATCTCTGCCTCGGGCGCTTTGATTTTTTGGTAGGGAATAAAAAATGTTCCCGGTCCCGTTCCAAGAAGCGGATTGAGCTTTGTAATCTCCACCGCCGCTCGCCAATAATCGAATCGGGCGACCACGCTGGTGGCTCCGCGCTGGAAAAAAGATGCGTATTTCAGGGCAAATCCCCCCAGGCCGATAACAAGCAATCCGATGACGAGACCCTTTTTTACAGAAGCCTTGAACGACAATTGGAGCAGCCCGAGGAATCCCAGGACCAAGAACAAGAGCCATCCTGATTTGGATCCAGACCAGACCAGGCAGCCCACGGCACCGGCACCGAGCAAGGCCAGGAGACAAATCCGCGCTGCCAGCGAGGCCATGGCACTCAATGACCATAGGCCCCAGAGTGAAATCGGGAGGAACAGGAGGATCGCCGCCGCCAGCGTGTTGGGATAGAACAGTGTCGAGTAGATGCGAGTGCTCGCGACCCTTTTTAGGAACTCTGGCGGATAATCTCGCCAATTGGGCTGTTGATAAAAAAACTGGCGGGTTTCTTCCAACCCGCCGAAATGTTGCTGCCAGCCCGCGAGAATGACCAGGCCCATGCCGGACAGGATGCCGAGGATCACCGGGCGATAGTTTTGTACCTGGCTCAAGCAAAACCAGCCCAGATAAAAGC
>Ga0163151_10009086_pt1 | contig 10938 bp, 5 predicted proteins | sample OliLakLV19MP5IB2_FD_145596 | JGI IMG/M metagenome (GOLD analysis project Ga0163151, IMG submission 145596) | Freshwater microbial mat bacterial communities from Lake Vanda, McMurdo Dry Valleys, Antarctica - Oligotrophic Lake LV.19.MP5.IB-2 | ecosystem: Environmental > Aquatic > Freshwater > Lake...
GCGGAGGGAATCGAAAGACGGGTCGATACCGATCAGCACCGAGCCCTGCGGACGCTCATAGTGAACGGTCGGACCACAGCCAATATCAACGATTACATCACCTTCGCGGATCAATTCTGCGGCGACCCGTGACTGTTCCGAATAGCACAAGGTCATGATTTCCGGCGAGGTGTTGCCGACCTGCATAACCTGGTGCTTGGTATCAAAGTAATGCTGCGAGCTGCGTGCCCTGGCGCAGAACACGCCATCCTCAAGATCATACTGACGCTGGCAAGCAGGGCAGGAATACCTGCCTTGACTGAAATCCAACGCCCCTTTGCATTCAGTGCAGACTAGATGTTTCTGGACCAGATCAAACAGAGCAGGGCTCGGCACTCATCATCTCCAGCGCATGCTGCTCGTCCGGATGCGCACAGGCGCCTTGACGGCTCAGGCAAATGGACATTGCGGAAACAACCGACCCGAGACCCAAGTCTTGTTATTCTTCCGCGAAGCAGGCGGTTGTAAAAATATATACTACGCGACATGTTTGATTCTACACGAATTCCGTACAAACTCAGTGACGCAGCACCGACACTCCGGCAGGAAAAACCTGCCGCTGTGGCGTGACCCGTTGTCGCCGGCCCAGACCGGTTCACGATAGGCGCGGGCTGTTCTTTCTGCCCTGCCAACGCCCCCTTGAAACCCATGCTCCTTCCGGAATTCATCAGATGCAACGAGGTCTGTGTTGACTGAGCACGCAATAACCTCCACGGCGAGAACGCACGTCAAAGCCTATTGGCCATCGGCACAGGACTGGATCGCGGTTGTCATCCTGGCCTGCCTCGCACTCTGGTTGTTCAGGGGCCATGTTTTCGGCGATAGCCTTTGGATCGGCAACTCGGATCGTCTCAACAGTGATCTGAAGATCTTACGCCATTACCTCTCCGGCCATGGCGGTGCTATCTCGGCGTGGAACGAAAACGAAATGATGGGCTATGACAGCTTTGCCCTGCCATACACCTTCCCTAATCCCCTCGTTTATCTGATTTCGTGGCTCTCACCAGCCAATCCTTATGTCGCAATGGGATTTGCCAACATTGCCATGATGTTTCTTGCGGGACTCGCTGCTTATTGCTTCCTGCGAGCTCTAGTGCCGCCGGGCATTGCATCTCTGACTGGTGCAATTTGCTACGAACTTTCATCACTGACACTGCTCAAGCTCAGCCAAAACAGCATGAGCTTTGCGGTATTCATTGTCATTCCATTGATCATGCTGGCAATTCGGCACATCCGTCGCGATACAGCCGCTTTGTGTTTTCTTGCACTCGCCATCCTTCTGGCTTGCATGATGAATTTCATGTTTCTGCAAAAAGCAGCTTACGCGGTGATGCTGGCGGGCGCCTATGGCGCGTGGCGTTCTTACAATGAGAAATCCTGGCAGCCGTTGCTGATATTCGGCTTGGCCCTCTTGGTGGCAACCGGATTCGCCTTTCCGCGGCTCTTCAATATCAGTTTGGCACTGGGCGAATACAAACGGGCAATAGCAGGATTAGACCTCAAGGATTTTGAAGTTCTCTACAGTTTTCAGAATATCCACCCATACGAGATCCTGCGCTGGCTCGACAATTCAATCTTCGGGCTTACGCCTTCCGACTCGCATGCCATAGGAAACAACATCAACCTAACCGAGGGGTTTTTGCTCTATACCTCAAGCATCGTACCCTTTCTACTACTTACCGGGCTGGTGCGCGATCGCTTTGCTTGGCTAAATCCTTTCCGTTCCTCGAAAAACGAAGCAAGCTTCTTTTTCTGGATACTGGTCATCTGCATCTCCGTAACCTTGGTAAAACCAGTTGCCCACCTCATGTTCCTGCTTTTCATGCGCCTGGATTTTACGCATGCACGAATTCTGATCGCCGCGTTGCTGCCGCTGTCCTTACTTGTAGCACTTTCCCTGAACCGGTTTTTACCATCGCCTGACGCAGCCCGCGGCGCACTTGGCCGAGACACGGCAGGGCTGGCGGTCGGCGTAGTTATTGCCCTGCTCATAGAAGCCATAGCGCTGCAGTTCACAGGAACAGTCTCAATTGCGCACTGGACAAGCCCGCCGATTCAAGCCCCTCATCTTCGCATCGAAGCATTGGTCAGGATTTTTTTGTCCGCTGTATTTTTCGTGCTTTTATTGCGTACGGTGTTGACGGGAAACGAACGCCTGCGCCGCGGTGCCTACATGACCATTTGTGCACTGATTGCGGGGCAATGCTTGCTGGCTGCGAACAGACAGGTCAACGGTCCAGAGGCCATCAATTTTGCCCAGCCGTTCCACTGGGGTGACTACTATCAGGCGCGGCGCGACGAATTTTCGCCGCCCAGCGAAGAACAGTTGCGCGCGCTGCACCAGCGTATCGAGCCCCGGAAATATCGTGTAGCGCTGGTTTGCGACAAGGATATTGCCGACGGTTTTTGCGCCGGCCATGTACCCGAGTTCTGGCAATTGCGGGCCATCGATGGCTACTATGGCCCCGGTGTTCCACGCCGCCTGCGCGCCCTGCCCTGGCCAGCGGGTGTTAGCCTGCGCACCATCAGCTTTACCAGCGTCGATACGGTGCCGTGGGATCTGCTCGGCATCCTCAACGTGCGTTCGGTTCTGGTGGCCAGCGACGGTGTATTCCGCAACATTGTCCGTGACGGCGAGCGAATTACCGGCCGCCCCGACCCTGCCACCTTTGAAATTGTCACTTCACCGGCCCGGGTCACGCCACGGGCCTTTTTCGCTGCAGCCATTGAACCGGCGGCATCGCCGGAGGACGCAGCAAGATTGCTGTTCCGGCCGGAGGGCGTCATCGACCCCTTAAAGACTTCCTTCGTGGAAGGCCTGGATCGGGCACGAAGTTTCGGCAATGGCGGTGCCGTCGAACTCCAAGGGCGCAACGATGCCCTGGAGCTTCGTTTTGCCGCATCAACGTCAGAGCGTTTTCTTGTGCTGAATGATCTTTATTACCCGGGCTGGCACGCTATGTCTGACGGACGCGAATTGCCAATCCTGCCAGCCAATGCCGTGATGCGCGGCGTGGTCGTGCCAGCAGGAGCAACAAGTGTGAAATTTAGCTACGCCTCCTATCTGGATTCCACGCCAGCTTGGGCGTTTCGCATATCCGCGCTACTGATTATGCTGATGTTGTTCATCGCATTGCACCGACACGCCAGATCATGAGCACGCTCCTGTCGCGCCTGTCGCTGTCTTCTGACCGGCGTCATGAAATGAAGATCGCCGCAATCGTGGCCGCGCTGTTCTCGCTGGAGTCCTGGGCGTTGGGCCCCCTGTCCTGGATATACGGTTACGGCAGCGGACTGGAAACCATTCCCGCACTCAAGGCCTTGTCTTTTGATGGACGCAACCTGTCACTGTGGTCACCATTCGTTGCCGGCGGCATAGACCGCCTGGCCTTCTGGGGCAATGCCAATCCGTTTGGTCCGGAATACCTGCTGTTCAGTTCGCTGCCGGCATGGCTGGCCAACGGCCTGCACCGTTTCCTGCAGTATTTCGTTGCGGTATTTTTCACAATTCGCGTCGCCAATGAACAACTCGGCCTCAAGGGCAATTGGGCTGCCCTTGCCGGTGTCATGTTCGGCTGCTTTTCCTACTTCACCGTCGGCGCGCTATTCACGTTGCCGGGCGTACCCGTGCTGCTGTGGTTGTTATCCCGCTCTGTCGGAACTGCGGGAAGTTACGGAAAAGCTGTCGGCAGCGCCATTCTGCTGTCCTTTGCGACCACGTTCACTTTCGGTGTGCCATACCTGCTCACCTTCGCAGTGTTGTGGCTGACTCTGTTGCAACGGGTGAGCTGGCGCAAAGCTGCCGGGCACTTTGCCGTCTTTTCACTGACATTGATGATCGCCACGGCACCGCAACTGTTAGCCATAGCCTTCAATGGCTCGGCATCCCACCGGGCGGGTTGGGACCTGGAACCGATAACCGCTTCCATCGACGGATTATTCTATCGACAGTTGCAATTCGATTTGTTTGGACAAAACCGTGCACTGATGTGGGTGACGATGAACATCCCCGCTCTGGTTTTTTTCGTCGGCCTGGTGCTGGCGTGGCGTGCCCGGCGCATCGGCGGTACACCGTGGACCGTAGCAGCGACATTGCTCCCGATAGCGGCAATCTATTTTCTGCTGTCACAAAAATGGGCATGGTTGCTTTTGCAATTGGCGGTGACTCAAATCGCACCCGTTGCAAGCGGAATCTATATGGGTCGTTTCTTCCAGATTCCCGCACCGTTCCTGATTGCCGTTGGCATCACTCTAGTGGTACGTCTCGCTTGGCTCATGTACTGTGAGCAAACGGCAATACGACGGACACTGTTCGCAGCGACTGCGGCCCTGGCTGGATTCATGCTGGTCGCGCCCAAAGTCCATCTTTTTTACGATCTTGGAGTCAATGACTGGGGGCAAGCCAACTACGAGGTGCGCGCGGTCGATGCGCTGCGAGCGCAGCCCGGATTATTTCGTGTCGCCAGTGTGCTGCCACTGCAGCCAGCCTACGCCTATGCCCAAGGGCTGGAAACCGTTGATGGCTGGGCAAACGTTTATCCCGCCGTCTACCGTGACCTGTGGCTTAGAGTATTGTCGCCTTTGTTCGCCGAATTGCCGGCCCACCGGAAAATATTCGGCGCGGACAGCGGTCGCGCTGAGGACAATTTCATTTTTCTGGGTGTTGATTTGGTTCATCCCAGCGTCGGTCTGCTGCCCGGCGAGAATGTGAAAGAGGCGCTGCGCACCGGATTTGATGTCGACCGGCGTTTTAACCTGAATTTGCTGCGGATGCTCAACGTCCGCTATCTGCTTTCCCAATATCCGCTCCGCGGCAACGGTTTAACCATGGTGCATGCGCCTGATCCATGGCCCACCTGGCCGGAATATCGTGATCGCAACACCGGCCTTGTCGTCGGTGAACGCCGCCCTCCCGACATGGCGCTCAGGCCCGGCCTGCGCCTGTTCCAGCCGTTCTGGGATTACTTCCAATTTAACCGGCGCAAGCTGAATGGTAAGGATGTGTTCGTATACGAGCTCGCTGACAGTATGGAGCGCTTCCGTCTGGTAAGAACGGTAATGGTTGAACCGAACGGCAAAGCAGTGCTTGACCGCCTGTCATCAATGAACGCGGTCGCTCTCGACACAACCGCCGTGCTTGAGGCGGTCGACGCGACAAGCTTAGCCCATCGAGACGGACTTGCTGATGGCACCATTCAGGTCACCTCATACAAACCTGATCGTATTGAGCTCGAAGTCAGCTCATCGGGGAACACCTTTCTGGTCATGGCCAGCACCTGGAGCCCGTATTGGACTGCGGAAGTGAATGGGCATAAAACGCCTTTAATTCGATCAAATCACGCCCAGTACGGCTTACAGCTTGGGGCGGGAACACATCGTGTGAACCTGCTTTATCGCCCCCCTTATACCTTCGGTTACTAACGCAACTCCGTCAAAACTTGTCTTTATGCATTGAATCTTACTAACAATCTGCGCATAGCCAAGTACACCCTTTAACACGACGCCAAAAGTTTAAGTTGTGGCTGAATTTGACGAATGCAATGCAAGTCTTTTCTGACGCCAGTTTTCCATTGGTTTTTCTATTAGAAAGACCAAGGGAATTGAAAACAATATCGTTAGCAGCAGCAAGTACCAGGCATTCGATAAAATCTGTGCTGAAACCAAGGATGTCCCCAGGAAAACGTGCCACAGATAAATCGGGTAACAGAACTCCCCGATAAGTCGGTCAGCTTTAGAGTCCTTTGTAGCCGCAAAGACAGACGGCAAGATTACAAACAGCACAGCCGCCAAGGCCAGGCTAATCCAGACGCCATAACGTGTGATCCAGTGACCCCCAAAGATAACCAGTAAAACGCCCATTATCACCACCCAGCGCCCCAGATCATTCTTGAATCGGAACGAGAGCATGCCTATCAGAAAAAACATCAGTTCCGCCGGAAAGAATCGTTGCTGCCAAGGGAAGAACGGCAGCTCAGAATTAACAATCACCGTTCTGATCAGCAGGCTCGCCACCAGAAGTATCAGGATTACCCGCTTCCTTGGAGCAATAAACGGAACCAGCAGATAAAACCATATCTCTGTTCCCAAAGACCATCCTTGCGGGACAAGTATCCAGCCAACCTGATTGAGGAACTGGATGCTATCGGCACCAAATAATGTCAGGTTGGCGACTAGCGGAATGATCGGCGCCCCCCCCCTGTATTGGGGGAAGTCAATGTACTGGGAGGCTGCAAAGGTTACGGCGGCCACAATCCAATACGACACGATCAACCTTGAGTAGCGATTGATGTAAAACACCATCTTATGCCCGGCGTATTTTTCGTGAATCAGGGCCATATAAAAACCCGAGATCACAAAGAAGGCTTGAACGGCATAGTACGGTGGGATAAACCCTTTACTTATTATGTCCGGAACCATCCCCCACCCCGGCGCATGTCCAAGGACGACCGCGCAAGCCAGCAGGAATCTGAGTAATCCCATAAAGTCTTTGGGCAATCTTATTTGTACGGTCGGAGCATTTTTTGCATCGACTAGATTCTAGGTGATGCCACGATTTTTTTGTTTGATTAGGTTACGTATGGAACTATTGCCTAGAGCCAAGGCGAACTGTCAATGCTATGGCTCAAGCAATACTTACCTTACAATGCTGTACCGTAGCACACCAGTGGAAAAGCGGTTTCGTTTGCTTGGGATTTTATTGATTGCAAGCTTCTATTTTCTAATACTCGGGTAACCACGCCATGGAAGAAAAAAAATCTAACAATTCGCTTCGATCATTCTGGATGTTTGTGGCCAAGGCCGTTGTCATCACAATCCTGCTGGCCTTGTTTCTGGATGCATTCATTCCGGATTTCTCTCAAATCAGGGAAGATTTGTCCCAGCAAAAAGCTGCACTGAAAGTCAAGGTGGCTAATGCGCTGAAGGATGAACGGACCAAGCTTTACGTTCTGAGTTTCGTCCAGAACCCGGCCGCGCTGTACAAGACTTCGGAAATCGCCGAACGTGACGGTAAACTGGAGAATGCCATGCGCGATGTTGAATTAGCCATCGGCCTGCTGGAAATGCATGGCGCCGACAAACAGGTGATCAAGCGTTATAACGATCGTTTGGACAAGCTGAAGTCCGCAGCAAAATCCAAGAAGTAGTTTGGCCCCGCTGCCGCTTGCCAGATAAGTTTAACTTTTTGCTTTCAGCCGATAAGCTACAACACTATGTCCGCCGTCGACGCGTTCCAGTATCCAGCGCTGCTGCAGGTAAGCATAAATTTCCCGCTCGATTGCCTGCTGGGCCATATCTCCGACCAGGATAATCGTGCCATCCGTGGCGTTCATCGCCGCATCCATTGCCCGCGCCCGCAGGATCGCAGAACGGTCATCAACCATGGGGTGCGTCAACCCGAGCGCATTGCGTTTTTTGAGGGCAAACAAAACTGTCGCGGAGTCTTGAATGAACAGGAAAATCCGGTCCTCCCCGGCAAGCCACTTCTTCGCGATCAGGTAGGCCGACATGTTCTCCAGCGTCATTCCGGTGGGGATCAACTGCCACGCAGCCTGATTCTTGTCGGTGACTCCGGCATCTTTGGGCAGAACAAAGCCGACCGGCTGTCGAAGTTTGTCACGAATCCTTTTTGTCAGTCCGGTCCAACAATGTGTGCGGCCCACATGCCAGGTCAGGCAGTCGCGCAACAATGTAGCATTCGACCTCAGTACATACGGTTCGCGAAAAAAACGATCACCTATCACTCCGCCGCAAGCCACTAACACGGCGGCAGCCAATACGGCATACAGCCACTTATGCCGTGGCGTCGCTGATCCGTGTTCTGAAAATTCGTGAACGAGTTCATCAATGAACAAGACAAACAGGATCAGCAGCGGAAACGCCAGAAACACCAGCACCGGCGTTACCGCTCTTCCGGCGTAATAGGATAACTGCACGATGCCGAGTGCTGCCGCACAAGCCATTGCCGCACTACGATAGCGTTTCTCGGGACTTGCGCTGGCCCAGGATTGAAACAGTCCGTAAGCCAGTGCCAAGGCATAGGCAAACCCAAAAATCACCCAGGTACGAATAGCCGGATCCGCCGGTGCCGTCCAGACAGAATTGGTGGTTTGTGTCGCTACGAGCTGTAAATAGATGTCGTAGCGCGGCAAGGTGCTAAAGACCAGCAGATAACCCATGGCGAGCACAGCATGCGGCGCCAAAACGACGACGGCCAAACGCAGAAAATCCCGTATCAGATGTCCAAATACGAAAGGGCGTGAGCCCAGCTTGGAAGCGAGTAAAAAAACAAAAAAAACAACCCCACTGAAAATCAATGCTTCCAATGACCACAGGCTGGAAATCACCAGCGCCGCAATTGTGCATTTGTTGTATGTGCGCCCGTTAGTGACATGGGCAATCGCCAACAATACAAGCATAGAGGGCAGATATCGCATGGCACCTGCAGATGGCGTGTAAGCAGGGTTATACAGAGCAGAACTGACGAGAAACAGAACCAGGACCGCCGAGAGAACAGCAGCCGCAGCCTTGTCACGACATAATCTGACGCAGATCAGAGCGACGACAAAGTAGTAAACCAAATCAAGCAAAGTGATCAGCAGGCTGGCGCTGTACATGGACCACGGCAACACTTTCAAGCCGGCGGAGAGCAGTAAATAATTTAGTCCGTATTGGGAAAATACGTCGATCAAGGGGATTGAGCCCAGCACAACAGCGCTTGCCGGCCCGGTGTAGGGATCATAGGACAGCGAATCGTGGCCAATGTCGAGTTTGAACAAACTGAGAACGAATAACCCCAGGAACACATACTTGAGATACGGTGGCACATCATCAGGAAACAAGGCGGGGGCACGCGTCCGCAGGCTGGTGCGCATTGCAGTCAGGTAACCAATCAACAGGGTAGCGGCCAGGCAACCCAGAAAAAAACGGCGTGGCGATGAATCAAACCCGGAAGGGTCGATGATTGACTCATACGAAACATGGTATAGCGCCCGATCTATGCCCCACAGGCCGTACAACAGCACCACTGGCGGTAGATACGGCCCGACCCGCGCCAACCAACGATTAATGGCTGCGTCGCGCCCGGCACCCAACTTCGGCAGCATCCCGCACAAAACTGCAGCACTGGCCAATACCGGCGCCGCGGGAAAAAAGACCAGATAGACCATCAGCGGACTTAGGTTGATACCGATTGCCGGCATGGCTTTGAGCAAGACCAATGCGAGCACAGCAAAACCAATAGAAACAAAACCCACAAACCACGACTGATTGATGGATTGCGCCTTTCGCCAACTGTTCGCTATATCGAAGCGTTCAAACATTTGTAACTCCAAACCTCGCTGTTTCAAGTTGGCGACGCTGCCACATTTTCACGGCCCAGCCGAATCAGGAAAACCGACAATTTTGTCAATTCAGGTTTGAACCGATGCCTACGGTCCAGGAGGCAAAGGTTAGGGCTTCGCACTTAGCTTTAACCAAATCGCAAAACCCGCGGACAACACCACCACCAACAACGGGATAGCCAGCGCCGCCTCTGCAATAGTGTGAGGCGCCGCATACCCGACGATAGACGGCACAGTACTCCCCGCTGCCAAAACCCCGGCTGTGGCAATGACCGGCATCAACTCATCCCTCCGCGGGCGCAATATGGCCAACACTGCAAATGCCGCAATCATGGCCGACATATAGCGCAGCCACATGCGACCGCGCTCCTTGTTACGGTCGAGCTGCCTAGTGGTCTCGATGAACTGTTCTTTGACGACTGTACCGATTTCCGGAAACTTTGATACGAATATGTCCATGTCTGGCGGAAGTTTGATCCATCCGATGACCCAAAGCACATTCTTGATCATGGACAAGGGCTTGTAGTAGATGAACGTGGTCATGCACTCGCTAAAATGTTCCGTACAGCGTGCGATAAGCATGTCCCTGACGGCATCGTCATAGGCTTTCCAGCGCATGCCGGTGTAATTCGGCGAATTTCCACCGGCGGCTTCCCACGCATCCGCCCTATTGTTCTCGAGCAAATACTGCTTGGTAGCCAACAGCACCGTGAAATCATCTACTTTCAGCTGGTAACGTTCCGCCATGGCAGGATGGAAGGCAAATCCCGAATAGATGTTGTGCCAGAATGGGCGGGTAACGGCTTCGCCATTGCGGCGATACTCCTCCGGGAAACCATAAGTACGGTGGATATTCAGGAGCAGCAGCAGAAAAATCATCGCGGTCAGCGGAGCGGCGGAAGGCCAGCGATTTTTGAGAACCGGCAATCGCGTCAACTGTTCTGCGGCGGGGCCTTTTCGCCACAGCAAGGCCATCACACTGACGCCGGCCACCAGCGCCAGCTCCCACATGGTAGTGGACCGGATGTGCAGCACAAAAACCATGATAGCGATCTGCAGAATCAGGGCTGCGATTTTTTTACCATCCACCCTGGATTCAAAAAAATACAGGATGCAATGCATGCAGGCGATCATTGCCAGCACCGGCATGCAACGCAGAGCCGTGATGCCTCCCAGTTGCGCGTCGTATTTGATCATCGGCAAGATCATCCGATGCAGCAGCAGAAATGACGCCAGCAGCAGCAGTGCATGGGGATTTCGGCGATAACTGTATGTAAATAAAGCCGCGGATAGGCCGAGGATGATGTAATACATGTACAGCACGCCTTCCACCCTGTAACCGAAAAACCGGAAAGCTATCTCCGTCAGCACGACGATTCCCTTGTCATCACTGGGGAGAATTCGATCGGAACGATCTTCCGCAACCGGGTGTTTCGCCAGAATGTCGGCAACGATGCGATTGATGTCCTTGGCGTAGTTACTCGTCAGTTGTCCGAAGTAAATGTCATGGACGAAGTTCAGAGACTTGTAACGCTCATGTCCGTATTCGACCTTCGAC
>Ga0163151_10009088_pt1 | contig 10937 bp, 10 predicted proteins | sample OliLakLV19MP5IB2_FD_145596 | JGI IMG/M metagenome (GOLD analysis project Ga0163151, IMG submission 145596) | Freshwater microbial mat bacterial communities from Lake Vanda, McMurdo Dry Valleys, Antarctica - Oligotrophic Lake LV.19.MP5.IB-2 | ecosystem: Environmental > Aquatic > Freshwater >...
GCGATATCAGAAAATGCTTTTTCATCGACGTGCTCGCCGGAGAGTTCATCTGGGTTGCCTCCGAAATCCTTGAACACCTGCATCAACACCCCATGGAACGCTGCCTCGGTGCACCGAGTTCCGGTAATTTCCAGCGCTTTGGTGAGATTCCTTTCGTTTCTTATGTAAATGAGACGCCCGAGATTGTGCGCTTTGAGGTGGCAGTTGGGATTTTCCTCGAGCACATCGAGCATAACGTCCGGTCCGAGAATATCATAATAATACTCCGACACTTCGTACGAGTCGTAGGAAAAGGGATCACTCTCAGTTTCGCGCCGGAATTCATCGATGTCATCAGCGTGGACGGCTTTGAAAAACCAACGTGAGGCACTATCAAAGTAGTCTCGTTCAGGGAAGGGAGATTCCATAGCATACTTGTGTGCGGTTGCGTTCTCTCCCGACTTTGCGAGCGGTAGGATGTCTTCGGCAAAAGTCAGTGCTCCTATGGCGACACTGCTCACGACGAGCCCTATGAATATATACTTTCTTTTCACACGAACATTTTAACACCAGTCCATATCTTCACTGCAATTCATCAAACGAGGAACCGTATTTGGCTATATCACGACGGCGCTGTTCCGTTTCGGACTTCGCTTCAGTCCGACACGCTTCAGCACCGTGTTCGGGCAGTCCGTCACATGCCCGGAGCGATTCAGCGAGTGAATGATAGAAGGTGAATCGTTTCGCCGAGCGAGTATGGCATGTGTATAGTAGATTCGAATCTGACGTTGCGGCACTGCAGATTGCAGCAGTCTGAGACGGTGTATCTTCGGTAAGGCGTTGGATTTGATTTCCGATGCCGTTAAAGCAATTCTCAATGACCGATTTCGATGCGGAGAATTGCAAGCACCATTCGCCCATTTTCCGCGCCATGAGCGTATGGTTCCGTCGATCGGGATGACTCTGAATCCACCATGTTGGTTGCCAAAATACACATGACTTGAGATAGCCATCGGGAATACTTACGCATGGTTCAAGCGCAATCTCTGAACGAAACTGTCGGGGTGCCGCCGTGCCAGTATTCATCGAATGTACGCCGAATTCCATGAAAACTCCTCCCGCGCAACCGAACGTCGGATCTGATTGCGGAGTCAGCGAATTGCAGACTGCTAACGCCTGTAGAAGCTCGGAGGTGGTGTACTCATCACTCTCCAGTATTCCCAGAAGCCCATGTCCTATACCGTGTTCGCATTGGCTCGAAGTCTCTCCGAGCGCTTCTCGACAAGCGTCGTACAATTGCTGCACGCCATCAGTACCCAATTCCTGAACGCCTCGTATGCTGAACGCGTGGAAGCACGCGTAGAGAAACCGCCCATCGCACGTGGCTATACCTTTCAATCCTTCGACTCTATAGAGCGCATCACCGAACACGTGAACTTCACCGTGCTGCTCATACACAACAGGGTACTCCTTAATGGCTTCGGCAATTTCTCGGTAGGCTGCGGGGCCTCCTACTATTCGGATTCGACTCTCCCAATACGCGTTTTTCTCATCAAATGACATCACAGCAAGATCGAGGGCGGGTCGTGTCGGTGACTTTGGGACACCCTGCACATACAAAGAAAGCATCCCGAGACTTATGATTCCGACTACTATCACAAGGGGAAGAAGCGTTTTCCGCATAGGAATGAGATGGCAAACCAAGTATAACACCGTGACTTTCCTGAATTTTTGTGGTGCGGTCATCGTGCGGGGTCGCAGATACTTGTTCGACTCGTGGGTGACTCGACACGGTTGAATAGTCCTTGTTGTTCAGAGTATGCAAATAGGGGATAATCACTATGTTCGAATGCATTCTGCTCTCTCGATATCGAGACAAGGGGAGTCGAAATTTGTAGAGATAGTAAGAAGATAATATCCTGCCATACAATATGATTACAGAATTTCTTATAAAGGTGAAGACTTATTTTGCGAAGACCGTGAAAAAAAAACGGCAAAGGCGTACCGAGTATTGTGTACTCGTCGATTCCAGCAACGATACCTTGATATACGCGGGAACATTTCCTTCGATTATCGTTTTGTTGTCCGAAATAACGATGGATTCTGTGTACGCTGTTGAGATGTCATCTCCTGATATTCCAATGATTTTACAGGGAGCGCCACGTACATACCCGGAATGGTCGTGCGATCGAAAAAAGAAGATTTTCTTTAGAACCAATCCTTCTATTATTACCGAAGACATGCGTGATCGCGCAGAGCTCGTTACAAAAAAAGGAATTGCATTTTACCGCGCAATTTACCTGACGAATCGTTTGCGAGAGAAGCTGTATAACGGACTTCGATATCAAGAAACTATTTATGCCGCGAAACAACGACAGGCGCAGATGTTAGTGGATTCACATTTTGATCCGAAGTATGAGCAGAGGGCGCCATTTGTTGTGCAGTATGCTGATGTATCCGGAATGACCGTGAAGGATGCAGCGGAAGACATTCTGCTCCACGCACAGCTTTTCAATGAACATTTGGAAAAAACAGAGAGATTTCGTCTCTCATTGTTCCGTATGATCAAGAGCGCCAAGACGCCTCTTGAGGTTGATCGCATCATGGAGAATCCTTTTGGGGACACATTGGTATGACTCGGCTCATATATTGTCTTCCATCCGTTTTTAACGAACCTACCGCCAAAGCTTCTCCCGGGGTTACGCGTTTTTCGAAGATATTTACTCTGTACGGCAATTGGGTTCTTCCTGTCGACAGGACAGGTGTGATACGTATGCCATTTAAGGATTACTCGCTTTTTCCGCTGCCGGAATTTCGAACATTCAATACAACCTACAGCGAGCTCTGTAACCATCGTGCAATCGAGATTTTAAAGAATGCCGAGACTCTTGGCACGACCATATACGTTCTTTATTCGGGCGGGATAGACAGTACTTGTGTTTTGGTGTCACTTCTTACACACGCGACGCCGGCGCAGAGGAAAAACATAGTCGTTTTACTCTCACATGAATCTATAGCGGAAAACCCTCGATTTTACGCTGACTATATTAGGGGGAAACTGCGAGTGGAATCCAGCATCATGTTTCCTAATCTTCTTGGAGGTAAGGATATGCTGGTTTCGGGTGAGCATAACGACATGGTTATGGGGTCAGATAAAATCGGTCAGATGATGACGCGGTACGGGGCGGTCACGGCGCATGCCCCATACAATCGTGACTTGCTCACCAGTTATTTTAGTGACTCGCTTGGAGGCGATTTGGAAACTGCATCATTTTATATTCAATTATTTGAACGGGTATGTGCGGCGGCTCCCGTACCAATTCGTAGCAATCTCGATTTCCTCTGGTGGACAAATTTTGCGATCAAGTGGCAGGCCTGCTACGCATATATTCTCTTGCTTACGCCGCCCCGCAATGCTTCTGGGATGACGAAAGACTACCTTGACTCTCGATTTGTTTCTTTTTTTAATACCGAGGAGTTTCAATTGTGGAGCATGAATAACCAGGATAAACGGCTTAAAGACACGTGGAAAACGTATAAATGGGTTGTAAAGGATGTCATATACGAATTCAATAAAGATGTCGAGTATCGCGATAATAAAACGAAAAAAGGATCGCTTACACCGCTCACCGGTAGGCTCTTTCACAATAAGTTTATTGATGAACGATTACATCTTTGCAGTGAACTCGCCCCCGCTTCGTTTCTGGAAGCAGAAAATGATTTCACTTGAATATTGTGAAAGTAATCTCGCGGAGTTGTTTTATTGAAATGAGTTTGTATACCTGTTAGTGTGACGGTACGTTGTATGTCGCACGAAAGTGTACTTGGTAAAAAAGGATGGCGTACCGATAGTATATGGACGCGAAGTGCGGCGTACAACACTATTTTGAATAGGATTCCTCTATTTTTTGATTTAAAAGCTCTCGAACGTAGTCAATATTGGCCGCGACCTCAACTGCGGAAACTGCAAGAAGACAGATTGCGTTCTTTGCTGAGTGATGCGAAAAAGGTGCCGTTTTGGCGTGAACACTTTGCTCGTCACGCGATTGCGGAAGACGATTCTCCTTGGGAAGTTCTGGCTCGGCTTCCGATAGTAAAGAAAAGCGAGCTCGCGGCAGGAGATATCAACTTCATAACCGATAGCGGCCTAAGAACTTTGAGCGCGCCGGACCATACTTCAGGATCTACGGGACGCCCGTTTAATTTCTTCTTTGATCGACATGCAGAATTACGGAGTTTTGCGATTACGGAGCGATTACTTCGAATGGCAACGGAGGGTGTGCGGTATCCTGTGGTGTATTTACGTTCGCGACCTCGTAATGGCTTCACGTATCTGAAGCACATATGGTTTTACCTGCGCGGATACAATGGCGTAAAATATCGAATTGATGATCTTATAGAGGTAGTGTCAAAATGTCCTCAGGGTGTCGTGTTGTACGGCTATACATCGTCGATTGTGGAGCTCGCGCGATGCATGAAAGAGCGGGGGACGCGTTTACCTGTTCGTGCGGTCATGGCCACCGGAGAAGGAATACGGCAGTCTGAACGGCAATTCATCAAGGATGCACTGAATACAGATTTTTATCATGTGTATGCGTCAAGGGAGTTGGGATGGCTCGCGAGCGAATGTACTGAACACGCGCTTCATTTGAGCGAAGAGTGGGCGTACATAGAAATTGTTGACGATGATGGAAGGCTTCTTCCGGCAGGTACCGAAGGTAGAATCATTGTGACAACGTTTGATAATCGGGTGATGCCATTTATTCGGTATGAAATCGGCGATCGGGGAATTATTAATGATGAGCCTTGCGTATGTGGCCGAACTCTACGGACAATTCGCCTTACCGGACGAATTCCTGAGTTTATTCGTCTCGATTCAAGCCGTACCGTCTCGTTACTCGATATATTAGCCAATATAGATGCGTACGCCGATGCCATACGTCAATTCCAAATTATTCACGCGCAACCATTGGCGTTCGTAATCAAAGTGGTGCCAGGTGTCACCTTTGCACATGATCGGGATCGAATCGAGAAGCGGCTTATTAGGCTGCTTCATCCGTCGGCAAAAATAATTTGGGAGGTAGTTGACCACATTCCTGCCGCATCCAGCGGAAAAGCACGGTATTTTGTACCGTACTCAAATATCACATGATGTCAGCATTGATTTCTCGGGTTCGTTTTCTCCGTTTTCTTAGAGTTCATATGCGATCTCGCATCGCAATTGAAAGATGGCAGGCGAAGCGTTTAAAAAAATTGCTGGTTCATGCTCTAAAGAATATTGCCGTGTACAAAAATATCTATGGAAATCGCAATTTTACCGATGCACTACTGTCGGTAGCGGTCCTTGCTGAACTTCCGACCGTCAGCAAGCATGATTTCATCGGAAAAGTTATGGAAGACTACACGGATAACAGTAGCGCCCTTGAGGGCGTATGGGCGTCGACGTCAGGTACAAGCGGGCATCCCTTCACCGTTCTCAAGCGTCCGATGATGTACGAGCCGCTGTATCGAGACGTTCTACAGTACCGATTCCTGCTTTGGAAAACACCGTGGCGATTCGATTTATCCGGCGTAAAAATTGCACGCATTAAGGTACGCTATGCTCCGAGAAAAAATCGACTCTCGCTTTCTGTACGGGACCTCTTGGTATATGAACAGAAAGTGTTCCGCCAGTTAATGAGATTCCAGCCCGAGGTGATTGAGTCGTACGCATCAATATTGTATTTGCTTGCACAAAAAATCGTGGAAAAAAGATTGCCGATTCGGCCTCGGTACGTAGTCTCCATGGGCGAGCAGATTTCAGCGGGTTTACGGGCCTACATCACGCAAGCGTTAGGGTGCGAAGTCTTCGATCGATACGGACTTGAGGAATTCGGCGTTGTCGCAACCGAATGCGATATTCATGATGGAATGCACATCAACTGTGAGTCGCTTATCGTTGAGGTAGTTGACGATGCCGGGCGTCCATTACCGGATGGCGAGCGCGGCCGCATCGTCGTTACAGATCTTTTCAATTACAGTATGCCGTTTATACGGTATGAAACTGGCGACCACGGGTCTTTATCATGGGACCTATGTCCCTGTGGACTGCGAGCCCCGCGTATATGGATTGAAGGTCGATATGCCGCGTATCTTTCATTTGGAAATCGTCGGGTGCATCACCTCGAGTTTGATGCGGCTTTAGATTCTTTCATGAATGTAATACTTCAATATCAAGTAGTGAAGCGAACAGAAGATGAGGCTGTCGTTCGGGTAGTTTGCGGCAATGCGTTCGATGATGATGCTTGTACGCGCATTATACTGGCTGTTAAAGAGCTTGTAGGAAATGAAATAAAGGTCTCCGTTGATCGCGTGGAGTCAATTCCATTGACGCCGCGCGGGAAGTCAAAAATCGTCGTTGATGAGACTGTCGTATGATGCAAAAGATTGTAGGGGGCATGTGGTAAAGTTTAGGTTCACTGGTATGCCAAACACAAACCAAGAACGGCCAAAAGCGTACACTGACGCCACTATCCCTACAAACGATAGCGGGTCAGGGAATAGCGAAATATTCTTTCGTCGTAGACGTCTCATGAGAAAATTGCAGCGTGATTGGGAGCGCAGTCCGGTACGAATCCTTGTGCCTGCATTGCTTGCGTATAGCGTAACAAGCGGATATTACTGGATAAGTGGTTTTTCTGACCCGTGGATGCGCGGTATTGCACCAGTTTTAGGCATCATTACGTATTCCATCGCCATGCCGATGGTAAAGAATGGCTGGTTCAGGCGATCGCGTGAAAAAATTCCAATGAAACGCGCGGAGAGCGTAGCCACTTCGGAGGATGTGAAAGTAGTATCTTCGGAAGAGGGGCAGATGCCCCAGAGGACATCCAAGACGTTGTAACGCCCTCAAAACCCTAGAGCACGCATAAGTTCAAGTATTGACAAGTGGTCATAATGAACCTATATTGTTAATAGTGTCAGCGTCGAGGAATGCTGGCCCTTAACGGTCAAGGAGTGACCCATGAAAAAGTTTGCTGTGATAGCTCTGATGGCGATTGCCGGCATGTTCGCGTTGGCAGGGCCCGCGTTAGCACGCGACGTTGCGCTCAACGTCTTCGTCGGAAAGTCGGTGAAGCACAGTCCGTGGGCTTTCTACATGTGGAAGGGGTGCCTTTTCAAGTACCTCCCGAAAATCACCATCGCGGAACAGCCGCAACACGGCAAAATCGAGATCGTGCCCGCAAAGTTCACGCCTCTGCACAGCGAGTGCAAAGACAAGGTGATCAATGGGCTACAGGTCGTGTACACACCGAATCCTGACATCAAGGTGCGCACGACCGATACGTTCTCGCTTCTGGTCGAGTACCTGCCGCAAGCCCCCGACGGGTGGGACTCGTTGCACGATTTCACGGTCAAGATCCTGCCAGCAGTCGCAACTGCACCGGCGGGCGGATAACTCAAGCAGCGCTGTTTGGTTTAGCGGGCGGGACATGGATGTGTCCCGCTCTTTTTTTATGGAAACGGATGCGGCCACGGATTGAATTCTTTCGCCGCTTCACGTCCAATTTTTGCGGGGACCTCACGTATGCGGCGCATATTGAGGGGCGCAGCAAATTCTACAAGGTAGAGGGGGATTAGTTCGGGCACAATGGCGCGAACGACATGATAGCCAAGTTTGTCGAGAATTGGATGCTGAGCATCGTAGGTATACAGTTCGTAGCCGGTACCGCGCTTCTCGAGTTCATCGAGCATATACGTGAGCCGTTTCGCTTTCGTATCAATGGTTGCAGCAGAACCGATAAATTCTTCAGCGCTTTGCAAGGGACCTGAGAGCAAGAATTTGAAACGCTCCATAGATTTTTTTCCTTTGGCTGAGAGTAGTCGTTCATGTCTCCTGATTTGTGTGTTGGTAAACGGTTGGTAGTCGTCGGGTAAGACAAATGTCTCATTCGACCCCGCAAAGTTGTTGATAATCATCGCTTCGATTGCGCTCGGGATTATAGTGCTTTCGAGATCGAAGCCAGCTGCACTTCCAATTGAAAGTACTGGCGCATCCTTCGCGTAATGGTCGACGACGATACATGTTGCAGTCGGGACACCGAAGTCACTCGTCGTATTCACAAAGGTGACTTCAAGCCGGTATCGCTTGAGGTACGCGAGGAGTCGTTGTATCTTCTCGTTTTGAATCGTCGTGGTATCAATAATTTTTGGCGTTAGTGAATTGAGCCAGTAAATCACAAACGCATCACGCTCGATAGCTTCAAGAAGCGCTCCAAGGACAGCTTCGTCTTTGGTGAAATGTCCGGCGCTTCCGCTTGTCGTCTGAATGATTATGGATTTCTCTTCTGAAATTTTTCCATGGTCACCGGGTTGGTAGTTCCAAAACACCATTTGGGCGGGAAGATAGGTCGGTGCACCGCTTGTGTATTCACTGCCTTCGACCCAGTGAAAGTAAGTATCCGCATCGTGGACGAATTGGGGGAAGCGTTTCTTTTGCCAATCGAGAAAATAATTCGCCCCCCGAGGGTCAAGTGCGCGGTGTCCGTGGCGTGTTAATTCGGCGTAGGAAGTATTCGTGAGCGAAGAGTGCTTGTACGTCGAAAGGAAATATCTCTCGAGCAATTCTCCAACGGATTTCGACATAGCATCTTCCATATCAAGCGATCCTCCGAATCCGCCGTATTGGACTTCGCGGCCATCGGAAGTTTCAGCTGATTGAACAGGCACGAGTTCGAAGTTGTAAACGAGGGGGCGGTCGTTATGGCGCAAACGTGTCGCAAACGACGGCTCTTGTATGATGCCTGCGGCATGTAATTCCGTGAGTAGGTATTTCCAGTTGAGCGGAGTGCCGTCGTTCGAAACGAGGGACGGACTGCCGACCGCATCGCGGTCCAGCATTCGTTCAGCAATAAAGGCTCGAAGTTTATCCTCACTTGAAAGGAGGGACTTGAATCGGTTGCATCTCTGTTGGAGTTCCTTCAAGGCATGGGCACGCGTAGAAAATCTCGGCGCGTGCATGCGCATAGCGCTATATGAGTGGAATTCCTCCCGAAGCATGGCCGTAGTATAGACCTTTTTGCCGTTTACTCGAGCGGAGCGTATTATGCGGGTATCTATGGATTTTTCAGCCTTCTTCCACCGGTCATCAAAGGATTTGTTGGGAGGTGGGACGGTATATATACCGCACGACGATACACAGTGGCCGGTTGAATGGAAAACCGCCTATTACAAGGCATATCCGCGGTTTCCGAAGATTGCTCTCCCTACCTCTGAATCATCAGCAGATTTCTTCGAGTTGATGCGCGTGCGCAAATCGCAGCGTGATTTCTCTCGCCAAGCACTTTCTCCTGAAAAACTCTCGACACTGCTTAAATATTCAGGCGGCCTCATTGAGGAGTTCACTGACAATAATCCGCGTCGCGCTCAACCATCAGGCGGAGGAAGGTATCCGCTCGAAATCTATCCCATTCTGTTCAATCCGGCGGGCGAAATACCTGCGGGAGTGTATCATTACAATGTAAAGGAGCACGCGCTCGATTCTTTGTGGGAGCGTCCATTTACCGCAGAAGACATAGCAAAACTAGCGGCGTATGAATGGGTACAAAAATCTTCCGGTCTCATAGTGATTACGGCAATGTTCTGGAGGTCACAGGCAAAGTACGGGGAACGTGGCTACCGGTACATCCTGCTTGAAGCTGGGCATCTCGGTCAGAACATCTATCTTGCGAGCACGGCCCTTGGACTGAAATGCACAGGTCTCGGTGGTACACTCGATTATAGTATTGAATCTCTACTTGATATCGACGGGGTTACGGAGTCTGTTGTATACGGTCTCGTAATTGGCTGATTACGGCTTCGCATTGCGATCACCGTGTGTATATACATATACGAGGGTTAACCCGAGTACAATGCACCACACTGTCCATATGAATGGGACCACATAGGGCATGTGGGTGAGGAGAAAAACTTGCAGCTCAGAGACGTGGGGAGCGCTGTTACCCGCAAGCTCGGTGAGGACAATAAGTGTTGGATTCATAATTTATAGCGTGAATTCCGCGTACGCATTCTCAACCGGATAACCGATGATTGGTGCTTCGGGTGGTTCCTTGATCCAGCTGTTATGCCAAAACGCCGCATACGATAGCGTACAGATATTTGTTTCGTCAACGATACGAAAAAACGGTCCGCCATTTATCGAGTGGTCAAACGTCATCGCAATCGATGTGGCGTCAGCGCACGCGCGTTGGTACTGTACAAAAGGTGCGTAGGGTGAACAACGCGACCACGCTTTAGGCGATTCATAGTGCTCTTCAACAATCCATGCGTCTACTTCTTTCCGGACAGTTCGCGCCGTGAGGCATGAGAATCCGATGCACGACGAACCGCGGGGAGATTGCCATGAAGTCTCTGTAATTCCGGTGCGCGAAGCAGGGTAACGAACGGTCAATCGGGCGACGCACTGATGATTCGCATCAAACATCCACGCGCCATAACGGTAGCCTTCAAGCGTTATTTTCTGGTCACCGGGTATCGCGAATGTATACAGCTGGAGAAGAAGCATGACCGCAAGCAAAGCCCATCCGGCGACTGCTTTCCGCACGAGTGGCGGCCGTTGGTATCGGTAGAGCGGGCCGAACAGTATCGTGAGCGCGGGAATCGCAATCAAGGGATACATATATGCCACGAAAAAACCGGAATAAAAATGGAAGAACTCAAAAAAGAGAAACGTAATCCATTGCCGTGTACGGTTTTCGCTCAAGAGGAACCAACACCCCACAACTTGCGACAGTACGACGATATTGGTTGCAAATGGTATGAGCGCATCGGGGACTAATGGCAGCCCCGCGGCAAGCGACGAGAAATACGTGCCTGCAATCCAAGAGGGGTATATCTTGATAGTTGCAGAGACGAAATACAACATGACGAATACCGCTTTCGCGAAATATTCTTTGAAGGGGAAAAAGAGGAGGGGAATG
>Ga0163151_10009090_pt1 | contig 10933 bp, 10 predicted proteins | sample OliLakLV19MP5IB2_FD_145596 | JGI IMG/M metagenome (GOLD analysis project Ga0163151, IMG submission 145596) | Freshwater microbial mat bacterial communities from Lake Vanda, McMurdo Dry Valleys, Antarctica - Oligotrophic Lake LV.19.MP5.IB-2 | ecosystem: Environmental > Aquatic > Freshwater >...
CTGACCTACGCGAGGCCCTACCGGGGCCGGATGGGGCTCGCGTTGGTGGCGATGGTGTTTTACGCGCTGGGGACCCTGGGATTTTCCCTGCTCATCCGAGAAATTTTCAAGGAAGTGCTCGTGCCGAACGCCAGCAATGTGGCGCTCGTTATCTCCACACTTCTAGCGGTGTATTTCATCAAGGGACTGGGCGCGTATGCCTCGTCGTATCTGATGACCGATGTCGGCCAGCGCGTGGTCATGACGCTGCGCAATCAACTGTACGGCCACATGCTCGACCAGTCCGCTGCGTTCTTCTCGCGACGCACGTCAGGCCAGTTAATCTCGCGCATTACCAACGATGTGGGGCAGATTCAGACGGCGGCGTCCGAAACCATCGCGGACCTGACGCGGGAATCCCTCACCGTGGTCGGCCTGGCGGTCTTTCTTTTTTTTCTCGACGCCAACCTCGCCATCATCTGCATCGCGGTTATCCCGCTCATCGTGTATCCCCTCGTGCGCCTTGGCCAGCGCGTGCGGAGCACCACACGGCGTGGGCAGGAACACCTGGAACATCTGACACATTTGGCCAACGAGGGGCTCACCGGCCATCGCATCGTCAAGGCCTTTGGCGCGGAGGCGCGGGAAACGACACGGTTTGCGACCGCAGGCCTGTCGCTGTATCGCACGAACATGCGTATCACTGGTGTGATGGCTGCGTTGCCACCACTGATGGAGTTTATCGGCGGATTGGGCGTGGCCGGAGCCCTGTACTATGCGTCGCTCAAGATTGGTTCCGGCGCGATGATCATGGCTGATTTTGCGGCGTTCCTTGCCGCCGCGATCTCGATGTACGCGCCGATCAAGAAACTCAGCCGTGTGAACGCCGGTCTGCAGCAGGCCATCGCGGCCGCGCAGCGCATCTTCGAGATGCTCGACACCCACACCGAGGTCAAGGAACGGCCCGGAGCGCAGCCCCTCGCGCGGGTGCAGAAGGGCGCCGAGTTCCGCGATGTCGGTTTTGCGTACGACGATCGGCCGGAGACATTCATCCTTCGGCATGTCTCGTTTTCGGTGAAGGCGGGGCAGGTCGTGGCCATTGTGGGTCTGAGCGGCGCTGGTAAAACCACGCTGGTGAATTTGATCCCGCGCTTTTATGACGTCACCGAAGGCGCGCTCCTCATCGACGGCGTCGATATTCGGGACGTGACCCTCAAGTCGCTGCGTGACCAGATTGCCCTCGTCACGCAGGAGACGGTGTTGTTTGACGACACCATCGCCGCCAACATTGCGTATGGTGCACCGAACGCGTCCCGCGCCGAGATTGAATCGGCCGCACGCGCAGCCAACGCGCACGAATTTATCGTGCACCTCGCCGGGGCGTACGACGCGCGGATCGGTGAACGCGGGCAGCGGATCTCCGGTGGACAGCGGCAACGCCTGGCAATCGCCCGCGCGATCCTGACGAACTCGCCGCTGCTGGTGCTCGATGAAGCGACATCGGCCCTTGACTCCGAATCAGAAAAACTCGTGCAGGGGGCCCTGGTGAATCTCATGCGCAATCGCACGACGTTTGTGATCGCGCACCGGTTGTCGACGGTCCGGAATGCGGATTTGATCGTGGCGCTGGAGCATGGCGTGGTGGCCGAAGTGGGCAGCCACGAGGAATTGGTGAACCGTCAGGGCGGCGTGTACGCGCGACTCCACGCGCTGCAGGTCCTCGACGATCGGAACGGTGAGGGCACGACGTGATTCGATCCATGACAGGGTTTGCGTCGGTCAGCCGCGAGGCGGATGGCGTGTCTGCCGGCGTGACCATCAAGTCGGTGAACCATCGCTTTCTCGACATTCAGATCAAGGCACCGTCGTCACTGGCGGGACTCGAAGGGCGCATCAAGACCCTCTTGCAGCAGCGCCTGACGCGCGGCCGCATTGAGGTGGCGCTGTCGTGTGATGACACGACCGAGCCGCAGCGCGTGGTGACGCTCAACGAAGCGCTCGTCGTCCAGGTCAACGCGGTTGTGGACGCGGCGCGCGAGAAGGGCCTCGTGTCGGGCGCGCTGACGGCCTCGGACCTGCTCAGAATTCCCCACGCGATCGAGATTCGGCTCGCGCCACCGGAGGACGTGCCCGACACAGCCGCGACCGTGGTCGACGCGGCGGTGGGCGACGCGATCGAGGCGCTCGTGGTGATGCGCGAAACGGAAGGGCAGTTTCTCGCGGCTGATTTGGACCGGCGTCTTCACACGCTCAGCGTGTTTGTCGACGCCGTCGAGGCCGGGGCGGCAGCAGGGCAGACCGCCATGGAGCTGCGCCTGCGTGAGCGGCTGGCGGCGATGCCGTCGGATCTGCAGCTCGACCCCGTCTCAGTCTCCCAGGAGGTGGTCCGCTTTGTGGCGCGCTCGGACGTCCACGAAGAAATCTCGCGCATGCGCGGGCATGTGGAACACTGGCGGGGGCTGGCTGACGGCCCCGAACCCTGCGGACGCAAGCTTGATTTCCTTGTGCAGGAGATGAATCGCGAAATCAATACCATCGGCTCCAAGGCCGAGGGGCTGGCTGTCACCGAGCTGGTCGTGTCGGCCAAGGCCGAACTCGAGCGGGTCAAGGAGCAGGTGCAGAATGTCGAATAACCCCCCGCCAGGACTGCTGTTTGTCGTCTCGGCGCCCAGCGCCACGGGTAAAACCACAGTCATCGAACAGCTCGTCCGGCTGGTGCCTGGACTGCGGATGTCCCGGTCCTACACCTCACGGGCGAGTCGGGCAGGGGAAACCGACGAGGTCGACTATAATTTTGTAAGCCGGGAGACCTTCGAGGCGCAGATCGCCGGCGGTGGTTTTCTGGAATGGGCTGATGTGTTCGGCCACTACTACGGCACCAGCCGAATCGAAACCGAGCGTCGGCTGGCCAGCGGCGAGGATCTGGTCCTCGTGATCGACGTCCAGGGTGCCAGGCAGGTCCGCCAGCTCAGGCCGGAGACGATTGCGGTGTTCATGCTGCCGCCGTCGTTCGAGGTGCTGGAAGATCGCCTGCGGAAACGCAGCAGCGACCCCGAAACGGAAATGGCGCGCCGGCTGACGACGGCGCGCAGGGAAGTGACGGCGGTTGACGCCTACGACTACGTCGTCGTCAACGACGTGCTTGAACGGTGTGTGGGAGAACTCGCCGCCATTGTGATGGCCGAACGCGCGAAGCTGGCACGCCGCCGCGACGCGATCGGGCCAATTATTGAATCGTTTCAGAGAGGGTCTCATGACTGAATCACCGAAGATCAACAATCCCGAAAGCCGTTTTGAGTTCGTGGCCATCGCATCGGCGCGCGCGCACCAGTTGCTGCGTGGCTGCCTGCCGAAGGTCGAAGGATCGGCCCAGCCCGCGCGGCGTGCGCAGCAGGAAGTCGCGGCCGGCGCCGTGGCCCGCGTGGACGAACCCGTCATTCTCGAAGAACCCAAGGAGTAACACCGGTGTCCCTGGTGGGCCTGGGAGTGTCGGGCGGCATCGGCGCGTACAAGTCCGTCGAGGTCGTGCGCCAGTTGCAGACGCGCGGCTACGAGGTGCAGGCGATCATGACGCGCAACGCGCGCCGGTTCGTCGGTGCGCTCACGTTTGAGGCCATCACGCGGCGTCCGGTCATCACGTCCCAATGGGCGGCCGGCATGAACGCGAACATCGAGCACATTGCGCTCGCGACGGATATGCGCGCGCTGGTCGTCGCACCCGCGACGGCCAACGTCATCGGCAAGTTCGCCCAGGGGCTGGCCGATGACTTTCTTTCGGCGCTCTATCTCGCCACACGTGCCCCGTTGGTGCTCGCGCCCGCCATGAACACCGTCATGTGGGAACACCCCGCGGTCCAGCACAACCTCGCGACGCTCGCCGCGCGCGGCGCCACCTTCGTGGAGCCCGGTGTGGGCTATCTGGCGTGTGGCTGGGTGGGCAAGGGACGACTCGCCGAGCCTGAAGAGATTGCTGCGGTGGTCGATCACGTCGTACGCGGACGTGAGTCTGACGCGGCGGGGTCGCTGCGCGGACTGCGCGTGCTCGTGACCGCCGGGCCGACCTGCGAGGACCTGGACCCCGTGCGGTTCCTGGGGAATCGGTCGAGCGGCAAGATGGGATTTGCCGTCGCGCGCGAAGCCAGGCGTCGCGGCGCGCAGGTGCACCTGGTCGCGGGGCCCACCGCGGTGGCCGCACCTGACGTGACGACGCTCACTCGTGTGCGCAGCGCAGCGGAGATGCACGCGGCGGTGATCGCCGCCGCCGCCGGCGTGGACATCGTCATCATGGCCGCCGCCGTGGCGGACTACACCCCCGCGGGTGGCGCACAGGATCTGAAAATCGACAAGGGCGCAGACCTGTCGCTGAAGTTGGAGCGCACGGTCGACATCCTGGCATCGCTGGGGCAGGCCCGCGGTGTGCACACGCGTCCGGTGCTGGTGGGCTTCGCGGCGCAAACCGGCGATCCCGTCGCGCGCGCCACGCAGAAGCTCGCACAGAAACGTGTCGACCTCATCGTCGCCAACGACGTCTCTGCCGACGGCAGTGGATTTGATGTCGACACCAATCAGGTCACGCTTGTGGATGCCGCCGGCAGCGAGACGTTGCCGCTGATGTCCAAGGACGCCGTGGCGTCGGCGATTCTGGACCGTGTCGCACGCCTCGTGTCTCATTCCCCGGTGCCAGTCAGCACGGTCTCGGTTCCAATACAGGCATGACCGACCGCGACAACCTCCGCGAACATCTGAAGTATTACCGCGACCTCGGCGTGGTCGGTCTGACGACGGATCCCGCCTGGCGCGCCCGCGCCGACAGCGGTGCCCGCGAGTCGGCGAGTGAGGCGCCGCTCACTGAGCACGCCGCACCGGGCACGGCACCCATGACCCTTACAGAGATTCGTGCCGATATCGGCGAGTGCACACGGTGCAAGCTGCACGCGGGCCGCCAGACCATCGTGTTTGGCAGCGGGAACTCCGACGCGCGGCTCATGTTCGTGGGTGAGGCACCCGGCGCAGATGAAGACGAACAGGGCCTGCCGTTTGTCGGACGGGCGGGGCAGTTGCTGACGAAGATCATCGAAGCGATTGATCTGAAACGTGACGACGTGTACATCGCGAACGTGATCAAGTGCCGGCCACCGGCCAATCGCAATCCCGAACCGGATGAGATCGCGACGTGTGAGCCGTTCCTGTTCCGGCAGATCGACACGATCAAGCCCAGAGTGATCGTCGCACTCGGCACCCACGCCGCGCACACACTCCTCAAGACCGATGCCCCCATCTCGCGCATCCGCGGAAAGCAGTACGACTTCCGTGGTGCCATCCTCATCCCGACATTCCATCCGGCCTACCTGTTGCGCAGCCCTGAGCGGAAGCGCGAGGTGTGGGAAGACATGAAACTCGTCAAGGCCCTCCTCGATCAGGCGTGAGCGAGCGCTGCGTCTCGGTTGGGGTGCCCGTGCCCGGCCTGGGGCGCCTGACATACCGGGTGCCCGACCATCTGCCGTGGCCCGTGCGCGGCGCACGTGTCTCTGTGCCCCTCGGGTCGCGCGTGGTCACCGGGTGTGTCATCGAGGCGCCGGTGCTGCCACCCGAGAGTGGCATGCTCAAGGACGTGGTCGAGGTCCTCGATCAGGACGCGTTTCTACCCGAGTCCGTCGTCGCCCTGGCGCTGTGGGTGGCCGACTATTACGCCGCGGGTCCCGGCGACGCTCTGCTCAACGCGATGCCACCCAAAGCACGGAAAGGGGAGGCCACGTCGTTCCGGCGTGTCTCGATCGCCGAGTGGGTCGAACACCTGGCGCCCCGGGGGGCCGGCCCTGGCGACGACGCAGGGGCGCAAGCCCCAGCGCTCCGAGGCGACAAGCAGCGCGCCGCTGCGGCGTTGCTCAAGTCCACTCCGGAAGGTGTGCCGCTGTCCGAGCTGCGCAAAGCCGGCGTCGGCCTCTCGACGGTTCGTACGTTGGAACGCGCGGGCCTCGTGCGCATCCGCGAGGACATCGTCGAGCGCGATCCCTTCGAAGCAGTCGGTGGCACGGACCGATCGATGTGGACGCTCGAGGGCACGACGCCTGCAGGCCGTGAACTCACACCCGAGCAGGCCCACGCGTACCGGCACATGGAAGAGGCTGTCCTGGCGGGACAGTTCAAGACGATGCTGCTGCAGGGCGTGACCGGGAGCGGCAAGACGGAGTTGTACTTGCGGCTCGCGGATCTCGTATTGCAGCGAGGCCGACGTGTGCTCGTGCTGGTGCCTGAGATCGCCTTGACCCCCGCTGTGGCCGGCTTGTTTCGCGCGCGGTTCGGACGCCGGGTCACGATTCAGCACAGCGGGCTGTCTGACGGAGAGCGCCACGATCAGTGGCATCGCATCCGGCGCGGGGACGTCGAGGTGGTGATCGGCACACGCTCGGCGGTGTTTGCCCCGATGGAGCACCTCGGTCTCATCATCGTGGATGAAGAACACGATCAGGCCTACAAGCAGGAAGAGACGCCGCGGTATCACGGGCGCGACGTCGCGGTCGTGCGTGGGCGGATGGCTGGTGCGGTCGTGGTGCTCGGCAGCGCGACGCCGTCGCTGGAGTCCGCCTCCAATGCCGCAGCGGGCCGGTACGGCCATCTCACCTTGACGCAACGCGTCTGGAATCGCCCGCTGGCTGAGGTGCGCCTGGTCGACATGCGGCAGGAGTTTGCGACCCACGGCGCGGATGTGATGATCAGCCAGACCTTGTGGGACGCGCTGGAATTGCGCCTCTCACGCGGCGAGCAGTCGATGATTCTGCTCAATCGTCGCGGGTTCGCGACCGTGGTGTTCTGCCGGCAATGTGCGGCCACACTGGAGTGTCCGCATTGCTCGGTCACGCTGACGTTTCATCGTGCGATGCGAAAGGTGCGATGCCACTACTGCAATTACGCCTCGGTGATTCCCAAGGCGTGCGGGACGTGCGGCGGTGAATTTCTTGAACAGTCAGGGTTCGGCACCGAACGGGTGGAGGCGGAGGTGCGCGCCAGATTTCCAGGGGCACGCATCACCAGAGTTGATCGCGACACGATCCGCCGACGAGGGGCCATAGCGAACGTGCTCAACGCGGTGACGCGTGGGGACGTCGACATTCTGGTCGGCACGCAGATGATTGCCAAGGGGCACGACTTTCCGTCGGTCACGCTGGTGGGCGTGGTCTCGGCCGATGTCGGGCTTGGTGTCTCGGACTTCCGCGCGGCGGAGCGGACGTTCCAGTTGCTGACGCAGGTGGTCGGCCGGGCGGGGCGGGGCGACATGCCCGGCGAAGCGATCGTCCAGACGTTGTATCCCGAGCACTACAGCGTGAAGGCCGCGGCCGCCCAGGACTACGCCGCGTTTTACACGCAGGAGATCGACTTCCGGCTCCGCATGCACTATCCGCCGACCATCGGTCTCATCAACGTGGTGGTGCGGGGCACCTCGCTGGGGAAGGCGCTCGACGATGCGCATGCGCTGGCGAGCCTCACCAAACAGGCCGGGCCGCGTGCCACGGTGCTCGGTCCCGCGCCAGCGCCGATGTCGAAGATCAAGGACGAATACCGCGCCCAGTTTTTCCTGAAGGGCACGCACCGCCGTGCGATGCGCGACGCCATCGAACGCGCCCTTGAGCAACGTCCCGAGCTGCGGCGAAAGACCGTGGTGGACGTGGACCCCTACAGCACGAGCTGAAGGGCAAAGGAAGGCCAAAGGTTGCAGGCCGAAGGGAAAAGGTACGGAGCCATCCGTACCGATGGCCTTTCGCCTTCGACCTTCAGCCTTTTGGTGCCGAGCGTCAGAACGTGATTGAAATCGGTTCCGGCGTAAAACACCCGAGGAGGATCGCCAGTGCGATGAGGGCGACGATGAGGCGACCACGATTGAGGGGCGTCCAGTCGTCGAGCGGCGCGGGGTGGCGGAAGCCCATGAAATATCCCATCGCCGACAGCATCACGGCCATCACAATCCAGCTGTAGGACACGACGGCCAGCGTCACGACCAGGCCGAGCGTCGCGATCGAGACGTAGCGCGCGCGTGGCCCGAACACGGCATACGCGAGATGCCCGCCATCAAGCTGGCCAAACGGCAGCAGGTTGAGTGCGGTGGCCAACATGCCGAACCACGACGCGTACCCCAGCGGATGAATGAACAGATCGGTGCCTTCCAGCATCGGACCGTGGATGACGCGGGCGAGCGCCTTGAAGAGCAGCGGCTCACCCAGCCAGAGGCCGGCGCCCCCTTCGGGGATCACGTCGATGGTGGACCAGTAGATGCCAATCACGAGAAAGGGCAGCAGCGTGACAAAACCCGCGATCGGCCCGGCAACGCCGATGTCGAAGAGGGCGCGGCGCGAGGGGAAGGGCTCCCGGATACGAATGACTGCGCCGAGGGTGCCGGTGAGTTCAAGAAACGGGGCAGGCAGAAAAAACGGCAGCGTGCAGTCGACGTTGTGCCACCGGCACGCGAAGTAGTGGCCGAACTCGTGCGCACCGAGAATCAGCAGAATGCCGAAGGCGTACCACGGGCCGGCCCACGTGAAGAGCGCCGTGCTGATCGCCGTCAGCACAAACAGCAGAAATGGCAGCGCGAGTTTGTGCTGGAATTTCGCGGACGGCGGTGGAGGCTCACTCACCGGAGATGTTCTGGAGGTCTTTGCCGGGTTTGAAGCGGATGGTGCGCCCTGGGGGGATCTTCACTTCTTTGCCCGTGCGGGGATTCCGGCCGATCCCGCGCTTGCGGGGTTTGACCTGAAACACCCCGAACCCGCGCAGTTCGATGCGATCACCTTGCATCATGGACGCCCGCATGGCGTCGAACACCGCGTCAACGGCCACTTCGGCTTTGACTTTGGTGATCTCTGCGATGCGCGACACCTCGTTGACGATGTCGACTTTTATCATGACTTCCGGGCCACGCGATATCCGTAAGTACTATAAATACGCCCACTTACGGAGTCAAGTGTCCCCGTAACTGCTACACTGTCGGGATGTCTGTTTCAGGCGTGGGGCCCTCAGTCGTGCTGGTCGGGCGTCCCAACGTCGGCAAGTCCACACTCTCCAACCGCATCGCCGGCACGCGGCGCTCCATTGTTGCGCCCGTGGCCGGAACCACCCGCGATGTGGTGACCGTGCCCGCCGAGTGGGCGGGCCGCAAATTCACGCTCGTGGATACGGGCGGCTTGTTTGGCGCCACGACCGATCCGCTTCACGCGCTCGTGATCGACCACGGCATGCGCGCGCTCAAGGCCGCCGACCTGCTGGTGTTCCTCGTGGACGGGCGCGAGGGGCTGGTGGTGGGCGATGAACAGATCGCCCAGGCGATTCGCACGGTGGATTGCCCGGTGCTGCTGGTCGTCAACAAGGCGGACGACAAACGCGCGCTCGCACGTGCCAACGAATTCCACAAACTCGGCTTCAAGGACATGTTCGAGGTGTCGGCCGAACACGGCACCGGCGTCTATGAACTCCTGGACGCGCTTGTGGCGGCGATGCCGGTGAAATCCACCGAGCCGACGCCAGACGTTGATCCGGAACTTGCGCTCGCCATCGTGGGACGACCCAACGTCGGCAAGTCCTCACTGGTCAACCGTCTGCTGCGGGAAGACCGCGTGATGGTCAGTGACATGCCGGGCACCACGCGCGATTCCGTGGACGTGCGTCTCCAGTTTCAGAAGCGCAAAATCTGCCTTGTTGATACGGCCGGTATGCGTCGGCCCGGCAAGGTGGCCAGCGCGGGCCAGGTGGAATCGATCAGCGTCGTGCTCGCCAAGCGGGCCATGGAAAAGGCCGACGTCGCGGTGCTGGTGATTGATGCGGCGGAGGGCCCGACCGATCGGGATGCCGCGATCGCGGGTGAAGCCGAGGCGGCCGGCTGTGGCGTGGTGATCGTGGTCAACAAGTGGGACCTGATGGCGGAACGCATGGGCGACGACCCGCAGAAATTTGTGACCGAGTACGACGACCGGCTGCGCTTCCAGTTGAAGTTTCTCGAGTTTGCCCCGGTCATCCACGTGTCGGCGTTGACAGGGGAGCGGACGGCCAAAGTGCTCGAGATGGCGCTCAAGGTCGCCGACGCGCGGCAACACCGCGTCACGACGTCGGATTTGAACCGGTTCGTCGAGGCGGTGACGACGGCGAATCCGCCGACGAGCAAACATCGACGGCAGGTCCGCATCATGTATGCCTCGCAGATTGCGACGGCGCCGCCACGGTTCGTGTTTTTCACCAACGTCGCGACCGAGTTTCACTTCTCGTATGAACGATTTTTGATCAACCAGTTGCGCGACAAATTCGGGTTCCTGGGCACCCCGATTCGCATCACCGTCCGCCGACGCAAGAGAAAGACGGACGGCTGAGGTCACAAACGGCCCCGGAGGTCATATACTTGTCAGCACGCGTGGACGCGGTTTCGATTCCCAATCGGCCGGCATTCCGGGCAACAGAAGTCTGCGAGATTGCGGGGATCCCGCAATTCGTGCTGCGGGGGTGGGAAGCGGAGTTTCCTGACTTGGGCGTGGCCAAAACACCGGCCGGGCCTCGGGTGTACCGGAAGGCGGACGTCGAGCGGGTGCTGCACCTCAAGCGCCTGATTCTGGTCGAGGGATTGACCCTGGCCGGCGTGCGGCGGCGGTTGGCGGAAGAAGCCGAGGCCGCAGCGGGGGAGTCCGACCTGACGCTGCCGGAGACGGGGGCCGGTGCGGCCCCCGGATTGGACGAGGGCGCACGGGCGCACCTCACGGAAGTGAAGCGGGGACTCCATTGGATCCTCGAGACCCTTGGAGGCTCCCCAGCCTCCGAGTTCGCGTTGTCGGCCAACCCTGAGCCGGCCCGCGCGGGCAAGAGCAAGGCGAAGAAGAAGTAGTTGTCGGCGGGATGTAGCGCAGCCTGGTAGCGCACTTGACTGGGGGTCAAGGGGTCCCGAGTTCGAATCTCGGCATCCCGACCATTTCTTCTTCCTTCT